>Ga0310811_10007908_pt1 | contig 13631 bp, 14 predicted proteins | sample YCmetagenome_FD_207642 | JGI IMG/M metagenome (GOLD analysis project Ga0310811, IMG submission 207642) | Soil microbial communities from experimental microcosm in Duke University, North Carolina, United States - YC | ecosystem: Engineered > Artificial ecosystem > Soil microcosm > Unclassified ... | reverse complement strand
GATCCAGCCCACGCCTGCGACGTCCTGATCATCGGCGGCGGCCCGGCCGGATCCACCGCCGCGACCCTGCTCGCGCGCCGCGGCTGGCAGGTGGTGATGCTGGAAAAGGCGGTGCACCCGCGTTTCCACATCGGCGAATCGCTGCTGCCGATGAACATGCCGATCCTCGAACGGCTGGGCGTGCTCGAACAGGTGCGCGCGATCGGCACGCTCAAGCTCGGCGCCGACTTCCCGGCCGACGACGGCAGCTACAACATCTTCAACTTCTCGCGCCAGCTGGACCCGGACGCGAGCCCGTACGCGTTCCACGTCAAGCGCGAGGAGTTCGACCAGCTGCTGTTCGAGCATGCGCGCGGCAATGGCGTCGATGCGCGCGAAGGCATCAAGGTCGACAAGGTCGCGTTCGCCGACGACGGCGCGATCCGCGTGCACGCCGGCGACCAGGTGTTCGCGCCGCGCTACCTGCTCGACGCCAGCGGCCGCGACGCGTTCCTGGGCAGCAAGCTCGGAATCAAGCGCAAGAATCCGAAGCACGCCTCGGCCGCGGTGTTCAGCCACTACAGCGGCGTGCAGCGGCGCGAGGGCAAGGACGCCGGCAACGTCAGCATCTACCGCCACGAACACGGCTGGGCCTGGCTGATCCCGCTGCGCGACGGCGTGATGAGCGTGGGCGTGGTGTGCTTCCCCGACTACCTCAAGCAGCGGCGCGGCGAAACCGAAGCGTTCCTGATGCGCACGCTCGAGGCCGTGCCGGAAATCGCCGAACGCATGCGCGGCGCGCAGCGGGTGGCGCCGGTGCACGTCACCGGCAACTACGCCTACGAATGCACGCGCATGCACGGCCGCCACTGGAGCCTGCTGGGCGACGCCTATTCGTTCGTCGACCCGATGTTCTCCTCCGGCGTGTTCCTGGCGATGCACAGCGCCGAGCAGGCATCGGCGATGGTCGACGCGGCGCTGCGCGAACCGGCGCGCGAAGCCGCGTTGCAGCGCGCGCTGGCGCGCCATTTCGATGCCGGCCTGGACGAGTTCAAGTGGTTCATCTACCGCTTCACCTCGCCGACGATGAAGCGCCTGTTCGCCAACCCGCGCAACGTCTGGCAGGTCGAGCAGGCGGTGGTGTCGATGCTCTCGGGCGACGTGTTCGACGCACGCCCGGTGCTGTGGCGGCTGCGCATCTTCCGCGTGATCTACGCGCTGACCGCGCTGCGGGTGGCGCCGATGGCGCTGCGCGCATGGCTGCGAAGGCGCCGCCAGCTGCGCGAGCAGTTCAATGGCGAAACCCTGCAGGCTGACAACCCTTGAGCCGCCTGCAGCCATTGTCCGATCCGGCGCCGATGCTTTCGGTCGACTACGTCGCGGCCGATGCGCCGCAGGCGCTGCTGGGCGAAGACACGCTGGCGGTGTTCGGGTTCGGCGATCGCGCGCCGCATTGCGACGATCCGCGCTACCTGCGGGTGCCGCTGCAGCCGCAGGCCGGCGCCGCGCCGTTCGAGGTCTGGCGCACCGGCCGCGCGGTGCGCAGCGGCCGCGACGGCGAGATCACCTGGGCCAGCGATGGCGCGCTGTCGTTCGGCGTGATCGAGGTCGAGGAATCGGCGCTGGGCATCGTGGAAGCGACCGCCCATGCCTACCGGCGCCTGACCGGGTTCGTGCAGGCCAGCGCCACCCCGCACCTGCTGCGGATCTGGAACTACCTCGACGCGATCACCCTGGGCGGCGGCGATACCGAGCGTTACCGCCAGTTCTGCGTCGGCCGCGCGCGCGGGCTCGGCGATTTCGATCCGACCCGGCTGCCGGCCGCGACCGCGATCGGGCGCAGCGACGACGCGCGCATCCTGCAGATCTACTGGCTGTCGGCGTGCGCGCCTGGCACGCCGGTGGAAAACCCGCGCCAGGTCAGCGCCTACCGCTATCCGCGCGACTACGGCCCGCAGCCGCCGAGCTTCGCCCGGGCGATGCTGCCGCCGACCGCCAGCCGCATGCCGCTGCTGCTGTCGGGCACCGCGGCGGTGGTCGGGCACGCCTCGCAGCATGCCGGCGAACTGCTGGCGCAGGTCGAAGAGACCTTCACCAACTTCGACGCCCTGCTCGGCGCCGCGCGCGCGCTGCAACCGGCCCTGCCGGCGCGGTTCGGCCGCGGCACCCGGCTCAAGGTCTACGTGCGCGACCGCGACGACCTCGAACCCGTGGCGCGCGCATTGGACGCCCGCTTCGGCGACCAGGTCCCGCGGATCGTGCTGCACGCGGCGATCTGCCGGCGCGAGCTGAGCGTGGAAATCGACGGCGTCCACGACGCCTGACCCTTGCCAAGCGCGCGGCGCGCCGCCATGTTGCGGCCTACGCCAACATTCGGAGTCACCGCCATGGGATTGATCAGCCTGCTCTGGGGCATCTTCGCGATGCTGTGGATGATCGTGGCGCTGATCCCGCTGCTGGGCTGGGGCAACTGGTTCCTGATCCCGTTCGCCGCGATCGGCGCGGTGATCGGCGCGATCGGCATCGCCCTCAGCCGCACCGGCCATCGCGGCCGCGCCAAGGCCGGTTTCATCCTCAACGTGATCGTGATCCTGGTCGCGATCGTGCGCCTGCACCTGGGCGGCGGCGTGCTCTGAAGCAGCCGGCGTCCGGCTTCCCGGATCGATGCCGAAAAGCTGGATCCGGCGTTCGCGGGGATGACGAAAGCCAAATGGGGACGGCACGATTCGACGCCGTAGAATGCGCGCCATGAGCCATCCCTTCGTACGCCCGCGGCGGATGCGCCGCGACGAGTTCTCGCGCCGCCTGATGCGCGAGACCGTGCTGACCGCCAACGACCTGATCTACCCGGTGTTCGTGCACGAACCGGCCGGGCGCGCGGACGTGGCGTCGATGCCCGGGATCGCGCGGGTGTCGGTCGAGGAACTGCTCAAGGTCGCCGAACAGGCGTGCGAACTGCGGATCCCGGCGCTGGCGCTGTTCCCGGTCACCGCGCCGGAAGCCAAGTCGCTCGATGCCGCCGCGGCCTGGGACGACGACGGCCTGTGCCAGCGCGCGGTACGTGCGCTGAAGTCGCGCTTCCCGGAACTGGGCGTGATCACCGACGTCGCGCTCGATCCCTACACCTCGCACGGCCAGGACGGCCTGGTCGACGACAGCGGCTACGTGGTCAACGACGAGACCGTCGAGGCGTTGGTGAAGCAGGCGCTGTCGCATGCGCGCGCCGGCGCCGACGTGGTCGCGCCCAGCGACATGATGGACGGCCGCATCGGCGCGATCCGCGCCGCGCTGGAACTCGAAGGCCACATCCACACCCGCATCCTCGCCTACGCCGCCAAGTACGCATCGAGTTTCTACGGGCCGTTCCGCGATGCGGTCGGCAGCGCCGGCGCGCTCGGCAAGGGCGACAAGTCCACCTACCAGATGGATCCGGCCAATGCCGACGAGGCGCTGCGCGAAGTCGCGCTCGACCTGGAGGAAGGCGCCGACATGGTCATGGTCAAGCCGGGCCTGCCGTACCTGGACATCGTGCGCCGGGTGAAGGACGCGTTCGGCGCGCCGACCTTCGTCTACCAGGTCAGCGGCGAGTACGCGATGCTCAAGGCCGCGGCCGGCCACGGCTGGATCGACGAGCGCGGCTGCGCGCTGGAAGCGCTGACGTCGATCAAGCGCGCCGGCGCCGATGGCGTGCTGACTTATTTCGCGCTCGATGCCGCGCGCTGGCTGCGCGACGCCGGCTGAGCCGGCGAAGCTGACTGCGCGCTCACGCGCCGGGCGTAAGATGCGGTGGTCGCGCCGGCCTCCGGTCACGACGATCGCCCAATGCACGCCCTGATCGACGCTCCGATCGAGGCCGGAATGTGACGCTCGCCTGCCCGGATCTCCAGCGCCGCCCTTCCTTCCGATGAGGCTGCCATGTCCAGTTCGCATTTCGCCGTGTTCGGCTACCCGGTGTCGCACAGCCTGTCGCCGCGGATCCATGCCGCGTTCGCGCGGGCCGCGCGGATCCCGATGGATTACGTCGCGATCGAAGCCGACGCCGAACACTTCGATGGCGCGCTGGCCGCGTTCACCGCCACCGGCGGCATGGGCGCCAACATCACCCTGCCGCACAAGCAGCGCGCGCTGGCCGCCTGCGCCACCGTCAGCGACCGTGCGCGCCGCGCCGGCGCGGTCAACACCCTGGTGCGCCAGGGCGATGCCTGGCATGGCGACAACACCGACGGTGCCGGCCTGGTGCGCGACCTCACCGGCCGCCACGGCCTGGACCTGCGCAAGCGCCGCACCCTGCTGCTGGGTGCCGGCGGTGGCGCGCGCGGGGTCGCGCCGGCGCTGCTGCATGCCGGCATCGGCGACCTGTTCGTGGTCAACCGCACCCCCGAACGCGCCGATGCGCTGGCCGACATGCTGGCCGAGCCCGGGCGCGTGCACGCGCGCTACCTCGCCGACCTCAAGGCGCTGGGCGAGTTCGACCTGGTCATCAATGCCACCTCGGCGACCCGCGACGCGCAGCTGCCGTCGTTGCCGATGTCGCTGGCCGGGCGCCGCACCGCGGCGATCGACCTGAGCTACGGCGAAGCCGCGATCCCGTTCCTGGCCTGGGCGCGCGCCGCGCATTGCCACGACGCGATCGACGGCCTGGGCATGCTGGTCGAGCAGGCGGCGGAAAGCTTCGCCTTGTGGCACGGCGTGCGCCCGGAGACCGAACAGGTCTATCTCGACCTGCGCGAACGCGACAGCGCACTGGTCAGCGCGGATTGACCGGCGGCGCGACATTCACGAATCCGAATGGCGTGTGATGTCGGCTGGCGGGGCGATGCTAGGCTGATTCGTCCTCCTGCACGGGCCACCCCATGAGTACAGTCGCCAGCGACGTAGACGCCCTGTTCGCCAACACCAGCGGTTGCGCGCATGTGGTCCATCTGTACGAGAAGGAGGATGTCTTCCTCGATACCCTGGAAGGATTCACCAATGGCGGGCTGCGGGCGGGCGAAGTGGTCGTGCTGATCGCCACCGGCACCCATCTGTTCGCGCTGGAGCAGCGGCTTCAGGAAAGCGGCTGGGACGTTGCCGCGCTGCGCGAGCACGGGCACTACATTGCGGTCGACGCCGCGCTGGCGCTGGCGGGTTTCATGCGCGATGGCCGCGTGGACGAGCAGTTGTTCGAAGCGACCGTGGTCGCATTGGTCGATGCCGCGCGCGAAGGCGGCAAGCGCGTGCGGACGTTCGGCGAGATGGTCGCGTTGCTGTGGGCGGCCGGCAACCGCGAGGCGACCCACCGGCTGGAGGTGCTGTGGAACAACCTCTGCCGCGATCGCAGCCTGTCGCTGCTGTGCGCGTACCCGCGCCAGCAACCCGAGCCCGACGAGGTCATGCACGGGATCTGCGCGTTGCATGACCAGGTGCTGGTCGCCTAGCCGCGACCGCGACCGCGGTCAGACGGCCGCGCCCTGGGCCAGGTATTCGTCCTTCAATCGCACGTAATGGCCGGCGCTGTAGTACAGCGCTTCGATCTCGGCGTCGCTGAGCATCCGCGCCTTCTTCGCCGGATTGCCGAGCCACAGTTCGCCTTCGCCGACCACCTTGCCCGGCGCGACCAGCGCGCCGGCTCCGACGAATCCATGCTTGCGCACCACCGCGCCGTCGAGCACGGTCGCGCCCATGCCGATCAGGACCGCGTCCTCGATCGTGCAGGCATGGATGATCGCCTTGTGGCCGATGGTGACGTCGCTGCCGATGCGGGTGGCGAAGCCGCCGAGTTTCGCGTGCGGCCCATCGTGGCTGACGTGCACGACGGTACCGTCCTGCAGGTTGCTGCGATCGCCGATGCGGATGAAGTTGACGTCGCCGCGGATCACCGTGAACGGCCAGACCGAGACGTCGTCGCCGAGCACCACGTCGCCGATCACGCGCGCGGATTCGTCGATGTAGGCGCGGGCGCCGAGCGTGGGCAGGACGCCGCGATAGGGTCGGATGCGCATGCCGGGGATTCTAGACGGCATTGCTGGACGGCATTGCCGGACGCCAATGCTGACCGCAAGCCCGGAACCGCGCTGCCTATACTCCGGCCATGGACACCGCCGCCGACACCCCGCTCACCGAGCTGCCGCCGACGCTGGCGCGGCTGCGCGCGGCCTGGCAGGCGCAGGCACCGGATCACGACCAGCGCAGTGCCGACCTGCGGCGCCTGCGCGCCGCCTTCGCCGCGCAGGTGCCGATGATGGATGCGGCGATCCGCGCCGACTTCGGCCATCGCTCGACCCACGAGAACCTGGTGTCGGAGGCGATGATCGTGCTCGGCGAAATCGACTTCGTGCTGCACCGGTTGCGGCGCTGGACGCGGCCGCGCCGGGTCGGCGTGGGCTGGAAGCTGTGGCCGGCACGTGCGCGGTTGCAGCCCCAGTCCAAGGGCGTGGTCGGGATCATCGCGCCGTGGAATTACCCGGTGAACCTGGCACTGGTGCCGCTGGTCGCGGCGATCGCCGCCGGCAACCACGTCTATCTCAAGCCTTCCGAACACACGCCGCGCACCGCGCAATGGCTGCGCGCCCTGCTCGCGCAGGTCTTCCCCGAAGACCGGGTGGCGGTCGCGCTCGGCGGGCCCGACATCGGCGCCGCGTTCGCGGCGCTGCCGTTCGACCATCTGCTGTTCACCGGATCGACCGCGCTCGGGCGCAAGGTCATGGCCGCCGCCGCACCGCATCTCACCCCGGTGACGCTGGAACTGGGCGGCAAGTCGCCGGCGCTGGTGTGCGCGGACTTCCCGCTCGCGCTCGCGGCCGCGCGCATCAGCAGTGGCAAGTGGTTCAACGCCGGGCAGACCTGCATCGGCGTGGATTACGTGCTGGTCGATGGCGGCCGCCGCGATGCGCTGGTGCAGGCGCTGGGCGTTGAACTGCGCGCGCGCTACCGGGATCTCGCGAACGCCGACGACTTCACCCGGGTCATCAACGATGCGCACTTCTCGCGGCTGCAGGCCCTGGTCGACGACGCCCGCGCGCGCGGCTGCACGGTGCTGCAACCGCTCGCGATCGATCCCGCGCGCGCGCGCCGCGAACGCCTGTTCCCGCCGACCCTGGTCGTCGACCCCGGCGACGACGCGCGGGTGATGCAGGAGGAAATCTTCGGCCCGATCCTGCCGGTCCGGAGCTACGCCACGATCGATGCCGCCCTGGCCACGATCAACGCGCGCGAGCGTCCGCTGGCGCTGTATCCGTTCAGCCGCGACGCCGCGACCATCGCCCGGATCCTCGCCCGCACCCGCACCGGCGGCGCCTGCGTCAACGACACCCTGGTGCACTTCGGCGCGCATGCCCTGCCGTTCGGCGGGATCGGCGCCAGCGGCATGGGCGCGATCCACGGCCAGGCCGGGTTCGACACCTTCAGCCACTGGCTGCCGGTGTTCCGGCAGGCGCGCTTCGCCGCCAGCGACCGGATCCGGCCGCCCTATCGCGGCCCGGTCGACCGGCTCGTGCGCTGGCTGGCGCGCTGAGCGGCAGCGCGCAACCGCGACTCGCTAGACTGGCGCGATGAAAATCGCCAGCTGGAACGTCAATTCGCTCAACGTGCGCATGCCGCACCTGGAGGCGTGGTTGCGCAGCGCCGCGCCGGACGTGGTCGCGCTGCAGGAAACCAAGCTCGAGGACCACCGGTTCCCCGACACCGAACTCGCGGGCCTGGGCTATCGCAGCGTGTTCGCCGGGCAGAAGACCTACAACGGGGTCGCGATCCTGGCGCGCGAGCGCGCGATCGAGGACGTGCAGGTCGGGATTCCCGATTTCGACGACGAACAGAAACGGGTGCTGGCCGCGACCGTCGACGGCGTGCGCATCGTCAACCTGTACGTGGTCAACGGCCAGTCGCTCGGCAGCGACAAGTACGGCTACAAGCTGCGCTGGCTGGACGCGGTCCACGGCTGGCTGGCCGACGAACTGAAGGCGCATCTGCGGATGGTGGTGCTGGGCGACTTCAACATCGCCCCCGACGACCGCGACGTGCACGACCCGGCGATCTGGCACGACGAGCACATCCTGAGCTCGACCGCCGAACGGGCGGCCCTGCGGCGGCTGCATGCGCTGGGCCTGCACGACGGTTACCGCCTGCACAACGCCGACGGCGGCGCGTTCAGCTGGTGGGACTACCGGCTCGGCGGCTACCGCCGCAACCTCGGCCTGCGGATCGACCTGACCCTGGTGTCCGAGGCCTTGCGCGCGCGCGCGATCGCCTCGGGCATCGACACCGCGCCCCGCACCTGGCAGCGACCCAGCGATCATGCGCCGGCGTGGATCGAACTGGACCAGGCCGCGGCCTGAGCGCTGCGTGCGTGCGGCTGCCCGCGGGCATGAAAAAGCCCGGCGCTGCCGGGCTTTTTCAACGTGGCAACAACCGGGGTTCAGCGCACGCGGCCGCGCCGGAACAGGTTGACGATCGCCAGCAGGATCACGGCGCCGACCAGCGACATGATGAAGCCCTGGATCGAGAACCCGGAATTGATGCTGGCGCCGCCGATGCCGAGCATCCCGCCCAGCCAGCCGCCGAGGAACGCGCCGATGATGCCGACGATCACGTTGAGGATGATGCCCTGCTGGGCGTCGGTCTTCATGACCATGCTGGCCAGCCAGCCGACGATGCCACCCACGATCAACCAGATGATGATGCCCATGCTCAGTCTCCTTCGTTAGGGATTGCTTGAATGGCTCCCCTGAGTGGGGGCAGGGCAAGTCTGGCCAGCCCCCCGTGATGGCGGTGTCAGCGCAAGAGCGGACGTGAACTCGGCGAAAACGCCTGATTTGTCGGGACTTTGCGTGGTCAGCCTTCGCCGTCGCGGAGCATCCGCAGCAGCTCCTGGCGCGGCAACTTGCCGGTCGCATTGCGCGGCAGCCGCGCCACCAGCCGCAATGGCCGCGGCAGGAACACCGGGTCGCAGCCGCCACGCAGCGCCTGCAGGATCGCGGCCGGGTCGCGGCCTGGCGCCACCACCAGCGCGGCGATCCGGCGCACGCTGCCGACGTCGGTGGCGTCGAGCTGGAACACCACCGCATCGGTGACGCCCTCCACCGCCTGCAGTTGCCGGGTCAGGTCGGCCAGCGACGCGCGCTTGCCGGCGATCTCCAGCAGGTCGGCATTGCGCCCGCGCAATTCGAAGCGGCCATCGGCATGCAGTTCGACCAGGTCGGCCAGCGCGATCGGCGCGTGCAGGTGCCGCGCATGCACCAGGCTGCCGTCGGGTTGCGGCTGCAGGCGCACGCCCGGCAACGGCGTCCACGCCTGTTCGCAGGCGGTGCGGCGACGCGCGATCACGCAGGTTTCGGTCGAACCGAACAATTCGCGCACCTCGCAATCGAAGCGCGCTTCGGCCGCGGCCGCCAGTTCGCGCGACAGCGGTGCCGTCGCCGACACGATCCCGGCCAGCGGCGGCAACCCCAGCCCGGATTCGACCAGCGCGCGCAGGTGCACCGGCGTGGTCACCAGCAGCCGGTGCGCGGGCGCATCGGCCAGCGCGCGGGCGACGTCGTCGGGAAAGAACGGGCGCGCCGCGTGCACCGCGACCTCGCCCAGCAGCGGCAGCAGCACCGACATCTCCAGCCCGTACATGTGCTGCGGCGGCACCGTCGCGACCATGTGCGCGACCACGCCGTCCGGCCACAGGTCGCGCAGCGCCACCAGGTTCTGCGCGGTGCTGGTGCGCAGGCTGCGCCAGGTCTTGGGATTGGCGGTCGGGGTGCCGGTGCTGCCGGAAGTGAAGCCGATCGCGGCGAGCGCGGCATCGTCGACCAGCGGCGGCGCGCCGTCGTGTTCGGGCAACGGCTCGGGCAGGCGCAAGAAGCGCGCCGGCGTCGGCTGCGGTTCGACATCGCCCAGGCAGTAGCTGTCGGGATGCCGGCGCAGTTCCTCCTCGATCAGCGCCGGTGCGCGCGACGGCGGCAACAGGGTGACCTGGCCGCGCAACGCGACCGCCGCGAACGCGACCAGGAACCGCTCGCGGTCCTCGCACAGGTTGATCGCATGGTGGCCGTCGGGCAGCTGCGCGGCGAGGGCGCGCACCTGCGCCTGGAACTGCGCCAGCGGCACCGCGCCGGCCGCGGAAAACACGATCGGGCGCGCGGCCGTGCCCTGGCCCAGGGCCAGCGTCGTGCCGAATCCGTGCGCGTCTTGCTGCACCACTGCCGCCATCGGCGTGCGTCCCCGCGGGCTGCGCCGCGTCCAAATCCCCGGCGTACTTTACGCTGGCGGCCCCGCGCGAGGCCAAACCGCAGGCGCATGTCCCCCGCCCGACCAGATCCCGCCGCCGTCCCGTCCTGGCATTTCCAGCGCCTGCGCGCCGGCGTGCCCGCCGAACAGGACGCGCGCGCGTGGTTGGCGGCGCAGCTGGGCTGGCCGCAGCCGTCGACGCTGCCGTTGCAGCGAGACGCGCACGGCCGCCCGCGGCTGCAGCCGCCGCTGGCCGGGGACGACTGCAACTGGAGCCACAGCGGCGACGGCCTGCTGCTGGCGCTGGGGCGTGGCTGCGCGGTCGGCATCGACCTTGAACGCCAGCGCCCGCGGCCGCGCGCGCTGGCGATCGCACGGCGCTATTTCGCCGCCGGCGAACGGGCGTGGCTGCAGGCGCAACCGGCGGCCACGCGCGACGTCGCGTTCCTGCGCCTGTGGTGCGCGAAGGAGGCGCTGCTCAAGGCGCACGGGCGCGGGCTCGCGTTCGGGCTCGACCGGCTGGTGTTCGCCGAACGCGACGGCGCGCTGCAGTTGCACGCCTGCGATCCGGCCCTGGGCCGCGTCGACGACTGGAGGCTGCGCGAACTGTCGCCGGCACCGGGCTTCGTCGCCGCCCTGGCGTGGCGCCCGTACACTGCCGCGCGATGAACCCCGACCGCGACACCGACCTGCGCGAATCCCTGCTCGCCGGCCTGTCCGCGCTGCAGCTGGAGGCCGCGCTGGCGCCGCCGCTGCTCGCGTACCTGGCGCTGCTCGACCGCTGGAACCGGACCTACAACCTGACCGCGATCCGCGACCCGCGCGAGATGGTGTCCAAGCACCTGCTCGATTCGCTCGCGATGCAGCCGCATGTGCAGGGCCTGGCCAGTCTCGCCGACCTGGGCACCGGTCCCGGCCTGCCGGGGATCCCGCTGGCGATCGCCAATCCGGGCCTGCTGGTCACCCTGGTCGAGGCCAACGGCAAGAAGGCGCGGTTCCTGCGCGAAGCGGTGCGAAGCCTTGGATTGGGCAATGCCCGCGTGGCCGAATCGCGGATCGAGGCGCTGGCCGAACCGGGCGCCCACGCCGCGATCACCGCGCGCGCGCTGGCGACGTTGCCGTTGATCATCGAACTCGGCGGCCACCTGCTGGCGCCCGGCGGCGTGCTGCTGGCGATGAAGGGCGCGCGCCCCGACGAGGAGATCGCGGCCTTGCCCACCGGCTGGAAGCTCAGGAATGTGCAGCCGCTCACGGTTCCGGGGCTGGCTGCGGAGCGGCACCTGGTGGTGGTCGGCCGCGGCTGAGCCGTTGCAGCGGCGCCGCGGCGCGTTGTGATGGCTCGCAAGCGTGTCCCTTCGTAGCGCGGCATAATCCCCGGTCCGGGCTGCGCAGGCCGGCACTCCATCGCACCGAGGCAATGCCAGGCCCATGGCCCGCATCATCGCTGTCGCAAACCAGAAAGGCGGGGTCGGCAAGACGACGACGGCGGTCAACCTGGCCGCGGCGCTCGCGCGCACGCCGAAGAAGGTGCTGCTGGTCGATCTCGACGCGCAGGGCAACGCGACCATGGGCAGCGGCGTCGACAAGCACGCGCTGCACGCGTCCAGCTGCGACGTGCTGCTCGAGGAGCAGCATGCCGACGCCGCGATCGTGACCACGCCCGAGGGCTTCGACCTGTTGCCGGGCAACATCGACCTGACCGCGGCCGAAATCGAACTGATGGACGAGGACGGCCGCGAGCAGCGGCTCAAGCGCGCGCTGGATCCGCTGCGCGAGCGCTACGACTTCATCCTGGTCGACTGCCCGCCGGCGCTGTCGCTGCTCACGCTCAACGCGCTGACCGCGGCCGATTCGGTGCTGGTGCCGATGCAGTGCGAGTACTACGCGCTCGAGGGCCTGACCGCGTTGCTGCGCACGATCGACGCGCTCAAGCAGCGGCTCAATCCCGCGCTCGAGATCGAGGGCGTGCTGCGCACCATGTTCGACGTGCGCAACAACCTGGCCAATGCGGTCTCGGCCGAACTGACCACGCATTTCGGCGACAAGGTGTTCCGCACCATCGTCCCGCGCAACGTGCGCGTGGCCGAAGCCCCGAGCCACGGCCAGAGCATCGTCGGCTACGACCGCGGCAGCCGCGGCGCGATCGCCTATCTCGGGCTGGCCGGCGAAGTGCTGCGCCGCCAGCACGAACGCCAGCGCGAAGCCAACAAGCCCGCCGCCACCACGGAGACCGCCGCATGACCGCCGCCAAGCCAGCCGCTGCCAAGAAACGTGGCCTGGGGCGCGGCCTGGAGGCGCTGCTCGGTCCCAAGGCCGCGGCCGACGCGCCGGTGCTGCAGGCCACCGCCGGCGACGTGCTGCGCTCGCTGCCGGTCGATGCGCTGACGCCGGGCAAGTACCAGCCGCGCAAGCGCATGGACGACGCCAAGCTCGCCGAGCTGGCCGAGTCGATCAAGGCGCAGGGCGTGATCCAGCCGATCGTGGTGCGCGACCTGGGCGGGCGCAACTTCGAGATCATCGCCGGCGAACGCCGTTGGCGCGCCTCGCAGCTCGCCGGGCTGAGCGAGATCCCGGTCGTCGTCCGCGAGGTCGACGACCGCACCGTGGTGGCGATGGCGCTGATCGAGAACATCCAGCGCGAGGACCTCAACCCGCTCGAGGAAGCGCAGGCGCTGCAGCGGCTGATCGACGAATTCGACCTGACCCATGCGCAGGCGGCCGAAGCGGTGGGGCGTTCGCGCGCGGCGGTCTCCAACCTGCTGCGGCTGCTGGAACTGCCGGCCGAGATCCGCACCCTGGTGGAAACCGGCGCGCTGGAAATGGGCCACGCGCGCGCGCTGCTGACGCTGGCGCCGCAGGCGGCGATCGCGCTGGCGCGGCAGGCCGCCGACAACGGCTGGTCGGTGCGCGAGGTCGAGCACCGCGTGCAGCAGCTGGCCTCGGGCAAGGTCCCGGTCGCCGCGAAGAAGAAGGACGGCGCCCGACCGGCGGCGCAGGCCGACATCGTCGCGCTGGAGCGGGAGCTGTCCGAATCCCTCGGCACCCGCGTCGGGGTGATGCACGGCCGTGCCGGCAGCGGCCGGCTGGTGATCCATTACAGCGACCTGGACACGCTCGACGGCGTGCTCGAAAGGCTGCGCGCCAGGCGTTGATGCATCCATCCGTCATCCCGCGCGCGGGATGACCGTCGAAAGGCTTTCCAACGGCATGACCCTGCTCGTCACCGGCGCGGCCGGCTTCATCGGTGCCTACACCTGCCGCGCGCTGCTGGCGCGCGGCGAGGCGATCGTCGGCCTGGACAACTTCAACGACTATTACGACCCGCGACTCAAGCGCGACCGGGTCGCGGCGCTGTGCGCGGATGCGGATATCCGCGCGCTCGACCTCGGCGATCGCGACGCGCTCGCGGCGCTGTTCGACGAAATCGCGCCGACCCGCGTGGTCCACCTCGCGGCGCAGGC
>Ga0310811_10007907_pt1 | contig 13632 bp, 7 predicted proteins | sample YCmetagenome_FD_207642 | JGI IMG/M metagenome (GOLD analysis project Ga0310811, IMG submission 207642) | Soil microbial communities from experimental microcosm in Duke University, North Carolina, United States - YC | ecosystem: Engineered > Artificial ecosystem > Soil microcosm > Unclassified ... | reverse complement strand
TATCATGTGGGTGAAAGGCGACAGACCAGATCTGCTGATGATATCCCTGCACTGTTTTTATGCAATGCCCAGTGCTGCTATCCCAAAAACGCACCGTCTGATCTTCACTGCCACTGACAAGCATCTGTTGATCGGGGCTGAATGCAACAGACCACACTCTGTTCGTATGTTCTTGCAGGATCTTGACGCAATTGCGTTTACGGACATCCCATAGACGAATAGTATAGTCATCGCTTCCAGTCGCTAGCAATGTGCTATCAGCGTTAAAGGCAAGAGACCTGACGAAACCGTGATGACCCTCCAACGTCGTAATGCACTGGCCAGTACAGGCATCCCAGAGTCGGATCGTCTGGTCTTTACCGCTACTGGCAAGGAGCGTTCCATCGGTACTAAATGCGACCGTTCTGACGGTATCTGTGTGACCGCGTAATGTCTTCAGGTAATAGCTGGTGTCAACATCCCAGAGTTTGATCGTTCCGTTGCTGCAACTGGCCAATGTATTCCCTCCAGGGCTGAAGGCAACGCATTCTACCCAATAGGGATGGTCATGCAGAATAGATAGGCAATCACCGGTTTTGACTTCCCAGAGACGTACCGTTCGATCCCCGCTACCGCTCGCTGCTATGCAGCCATCCGGGCTAAATGCGACTGAGCGTACTGCGTTCGTATGCCCTGACAGAATGCGGACGCACTTGCCCGTTGTGGTATCCCAGAAACGTACTGTTTGATCGACACTCCCGCTGACGAGCAACATCTCTGTTGGATGAAAATCAATGGACCTTACTGCGTCAGTATGTCCTTCATAGCGTACCAATGGCCGGTATGTGGATATCTGGCACAGAAGTATCTCGCCACTGGTCGTTCCCATCGCGACGAGCTTTCCATCCGGACTAAATTTCACACAAAGGGTTCCTCCAAGCACATGGGCAAAAACGGACGTGCTTACGTCAGAATAGGCAAAGTTGATTCCTGATAAGGTCGCCTCCTGCAAGTAGGCTTGATGGATAGGCAAAGCGGAAAAGTCCATATCTCTCAGCGCAGCTTGTAGCTGGATAAGTATGTTCAGAATATTACCGGCCGCGTAATAAGATTTCTGTTCTGGTTGTGTGCGCAAACCAGACAAGAGTGACAGCAGTTTCCTTTTACTTGCTTCCTGACCAGTTTCAAGACACATCTTTTCCACCAGAGGATGAAGAATTCTGCTGATCTGGCTCTGTCTCAAATAATTTGGCGCCTGCGCTTTTATGAGCGCAATAGAGGAGAGTAGTTGTAGCTTCTCGCTTGTGATATCGTTATAGATTTGTTCAACAAGACGTTTCGCGATATGTTCCATGATTACTGGTTGGAGAAAAAAGCGCCCGCTCTTGCTTCTTTCAACCATCGAACGTCTGCGTAGCGAAGCTAACGCCTCTATCAACTGATCCTTTGCGGCGGTGGTGGCCAGATCTTCACCGAGGTCATACAAAGAGACCTGTTCCTGATCAATAGCTAACCAGTACATAATTTCTTGCTCAGTCTGTGAAAGCCGTAGAAATTGTTGCTCCAGTAGGGTGTGAATGCCGCCGAAAATAGACTTGTTTTCCCGCAGAAATGCTGCAATATCTCCATTAAAGACTTCCTGGATAGTTGGAGCGATGAGTTTTAAGGCAAGTGGGTTCCCTGCGTAACGTAGGATCAAGGCAGTCCATACATCATCCGAACCCAGCAGCCCCTGGTCTTGCAGAACCTTCCGTCCTGCCTCAGGACTCAAACCCTGTAGTTGCAGAAATCGGGCACGCCTGGTTTCTCTTTCCAGATGACTGAGATCGCCCAGCAACTCCCGGCTTGTAATAAACAGACAACTTTGGTGCCGTGCTTCTATTACTTGCTGAACAAACTGAGCATATTCTTCGTAGCCGCTCCGATAGGCCCCTGTGTGGCTCTCTCCCTGTAGCACTGACTCAAAATTATCTAAGAGAAGCAGACAACGGTATTGCTGCAAATACTGTATCAGTAAAGCTGTATTACTATCGTTTTCTTCGGAGAAAATAATACCCGGCTGATTTGATATTTGTGCTAGAAATGCTTGCAATACTGTTGCCAGCGGGGGCGGATTTTGTAAAGGATGTAAGGAATACCAGCAGATACAATCAAATTGTGACCTTGCGCGTTCAGCCGTCATAATCGCCAGGCTGGTCTTACCAATACCCCCGATACCCGCCAGCGTGATGAGATGACAACGCTCGTCAAAGATCCATTGTAAAATTGTTTCAAGTTCTGTCTCACGCCCATAACAGATGCAACTCTCGGGTGCCTTTCTCATACTATCTTTTGCAATGGTTGCTGCAAGAGAAGTTGGGCGTTTAGAGGTCGTTTGCTGAACTGTATAGGTTTCGGGAGAACTATCTTCCACGTCTTTATGGAGAAGGCCGAGATCGCGCGAATTCTTCTTAAGCACTTCACAAAGCCTGACACGAAAATAGGGAGTAGGCAAATTGATGCCAGTTTCCCAGCGGCTAATATTTACCGCGTTGGTGCCAATTTTTGTTGCTAACTGCTGTTGTGTCCAATTGTGTTCTTCGCGTGCTCGTTTCAGCTGTGTGTTTGGGGGAAATTTGTGAGTCATCTTTCAGAAAACCCTTTGTCTGTTTTAAAAAGGATCGTTGGCTACACCTTTCATCCGTTGGGAATAGTAATGGTCAAGAGCGCGTAAAATGTGTTTTTGTAGCTCGGCTAGCGATAGCTCTGCAACATTGAGCTCTGCGCGCGCGAGGCGAAGCTCAAAGCGTTCCAGGCTCATTTTTTCGTCGATAGTAGCCTGAAGTGCAGTAAGGAGATGGAGCTTCTGTTCGGGGAGAAGTGTTTGCGCGCTTTTTCTGGGTGTATGTTGATCTACGTCATCAATGGTATTGGTGACGATGTAAGTCGCCAGTGCTGCTTGTAGAGCATAAGCGAGACCATCCTGATTACCTGTATACGATCCTTGCTGGCTCTCTTCAAGCCAGGGGAACTGACATCTGTATTCGTAAGCGGACAGGAAACGTAACAAGGTAGTCTCATGCTCAGGCAGCATAAGGATTGCGCTCATCGCTGTATAGAAGCTCTCCTGAAAAGCATCGTTAAATACTGGTATCTCATCTATCTGCTGTTCATCTGCCACAAATCACTCCAGATTATTAAGAATGTCATACTATACTATAACATAGCCTGGCTCATTGTGTGCCATCTGGAAAAAATGGCCTAACTACGATTTGAGGTTGTTGCATAGTTAGCCGTTTTGCTGGAGAAGCATCTCTTTGCAGAAAAAAACTTCACAAATAGTAAAATGCTGTCCTTATTCTTTGCACGTAGTGGTAAGATGAGTGACCACTGGCGCAAAGAATCTCTATCTATCGCGCATTTGCCGCTCCTTTGTGGCTTCACGTATCTACTCGCTCGAACGATTCCTGCTGACGAACTCCACCGCAGGGCACTCTGCAAGCCAACGAGGGAGGCGCGCGCATCTGGCGGCGTCTCACCTCGATCCATTGCTCATCTCTTATAGGTTTGCTTCAGGTAGGCGTACAGCTTCCCAATATCTGTGACTGTCGTTCTTCGATCCAATGAATCCGGCTTCTCCGCATAGAGCAAGAGCAAGCTTTTGATCATGACGATCAAGGCGGTCACGTCTTCTGTGCCCAGCACAAGCTGGATCTGCGGCTGCGCTCGATCGAGCTGTACGAGCAGTTTGCCCTGGAGCGTCTGCACCTGGCGAAGCGTGGTATTTCGCTCGTTCGTGGGAGGCATACTGGTCAGCGCCGATCGACGGTATTCCTGCATGTACTGGAGCAAACGCTCAGCCTGTTCTCGGCCTAGCTGTAAGGGAGGAGCAGGGCTCGTCACCGCTGACCTCGCCTTCCATATGCTGCGTGGAAGACATAGGACGCTCGATTTGCCTCCCATTCCTGGGCGACGCGGTTGACCATGGCCTCAAATTGTTCCAGCGGCATGTTTGCCTGGGCACAATACGTGCCTTTGAGGGCATCAAAGGCGCTGAGCACATTGGCTTTGAGCATGGCTCCCACATGTCCGGCCCATTCTCCCAGGGGCACGGGGATATCGTGACTCTCGATCGCTTCCAGCTCTTCCTGGGCAAGCATCTCCCCTAGGCGGGACAAAAGACCCATGTCGAAACCTCGCTCTCGACTTCTTTCTCCCATCCATTTGAGCAAGCCGGTGGTCTCCGGACCGGCATTTTGAATGGTCACACCAATTTCCAGCAGCTCTATCCAGCCGCCAGGACGGGTGACACGAACCAATTCATGAATCACTGTTGACCAGTGGGTGGCAGGGAGCGCTGCAACGAGCAATCGCTGATGGACATAGTCGAACTGCCGATCAGGAAACGGCAATCCATTGAGCACGTTCGCCAGACAAAATGTGTAAGCAGACGAGGATGTGTACTCCAGAGCTGCCGCAGAGATATCCATGCCGACGATGTGCGCCTGGGGAAAGAGTTTGGCCATTTCCACCGGCCAGATTCCCGTGCCTGTTCCCACATCCAGGATCGTGCTGACATCGGGACGCAGCGGAACCAGATAATGATTGCCAATGGCACTGTAGAGACAACGATGCTGAAAGTTTAAACGATTCTGCTCCTGGGCGTCTTTCGGCAACAAATACGGTGCATCAGGCAGGCGTTCTCGATCATCCAGGATCGCTGGCGATGTCTGTGGGGCTGGCCCTTGCTGGGAAATGGGGGCTGTCGGCTGCCAGCGATGCATCGATCGCTTCCAAAAAGGCATACGTTTTTTCTCCTCACAATAATGATGTAGAAGGTCAATAGCGGGAAACGTATGAAGAACGGGCTGCATCCCCAATTTTGTGGTCAGTCACCTATTCCCAGAATTGGTCAATACTGCCTTACATATGCTCCATACATTCATATTTTTCGTTATTCTTTTTATGCAAGTTTCCTCCTTTTTCCCCACTTTGTCAATAACCGAAATATCTGCGGCATCTCACGACGTAAGCGTCTAAACTTCGTCGTTAGCTGTTATGATGGGAAAGCAGCAGTTTGCCGAAAAACTTCAGATATAGTCGTGTCGAGCGGCATCTTACTACATATCACGCCTGAGCAATACAAGTCGCAATGTCACGTAGAGAAGGGGAATCTCCCTAGAGTCGCTGCTTGTCTGCGACCAATATGCATCAACCTAAGAAGAGCTGAGACATTCAAGAGAGCCGGTGGGGGCCGTGGACCGGCATAAAGCCCGGTCCCTACCTGTGGTGTTTTGCGGCTCGTCTCGTCTTTGGCAAGGGGGCGCCGATGCTCCCAATCCTCGAAGAATGGCAGAGGTAGGGACCGGGCTTTATGCCGGTCCACGGCCCCCCACCGGCCATTTCGCCCCTTAGGTTGATGCGTATTCGTCGCTGCTTGTCTGCGACCGGGGCGACGGCGAGGTGGGAGGTGGTCGCCCCGGTCGCAGACAGGCCGCAAAGGTGGGGGCGCTGGGCACCGGGTTTACGCTTTAAGCTCAGTGAGCGAATGCGAGGTGTTCGTGGACGGAACGTACCGCGGCCGAGCCTTCGCCGACAGCCGCCGCGACCCGCTTGACCGAGCCCGCCCGCACGTCGCCGACTGCGAACAAGCCGGGATAGTTCGTCTCAAAGGGTAGCGGTCGCCGACCCAGCGTTTCCCATCGTGCGTCAAGGTGCTCTTCGCCTAGTGACCGATCGGTGAGCACGAAACCGTGTTCATCGAGGGCCGCGCACCCTGATAGCCAATCTGCGACCGGATCTGCGCCGATGAAGGAGAACAGCGCGTTGCACGGTACCACGGCATCTCCGCCAACGGTAGTGACACGTGCTGACGTGAGCGTCTGGTCACCGTCCAGACTGACGATCGTGGTGTTGGTTCGCACGTTGATGCGCGCATCGGCCTCGATCCGGTCGACGAGGTAGCGCGACATGCTCGCGTTCAGATCATGGCCGCGGATAACGATAGTGGTCGGGCTGCCAGCCGCTGCCAGGAACAATGCCGCCTGGCCTGCTGAGTTGCCCCCGCCTGCGACTATGACCGGTGATCCGGCACAGAGGCGGGCTTCCATCTCGGTGGCCGCATAGTACACGCCGTTGCCTTCGAAGTCTGCGAGACGGGTAGCATCGAGTCGCCGGTAGCGAACTCCGCTGGCGACGATCACCGCGCGACCGGCGACATCAGTTCCATCCGAAAGGCGGACCACGAGGTGCCCGGCTTCTTCACGCAACGACGAGGCCAGACACGGGCTCGTGAGGTGCGCGCCGAACTTCTCCGCTTGCACAACGGCCCGCTGGGTAAGGTCGCCGCCGGAAATCCCGGTCGGGAACCCGAGGTAGTTCTCGATGAGTGAGCTGGTCCCGGCCTGGCCCCCAACGACGGCCATCTCGACGACCAGGGTTCGCAGTCCCTCGGATGCGCCATAGACTGCCGCCGCCAGACCGGCCGGTCCCGCTCCGACCACGATGAGGTCGAAACAGCGTTCGGGGAGGCTGTTGATGGTCAAGCCGAGGTATTCCGCCAGCCCTCCAGGGGTCGGGCGGCGCAAGACCGAGCCGGAGGCGATCACGACCGGCAACTCGCTCGGGGGGACAGAGAACTCGCGCAAGAGGAGATCGACGGCCGCGTCTCGCTCCGAGTCCAGCCACTCATGGGGAATGCGGTTGCGGGCCAGAAACTCCCGGACCCGGAGCGATTCGGGCGAGAACCGGGAACCCACGACGCGGATGGCCGCTGATGCCTCGCTCAGCAGCATGGACCTGCGGACAAGAAAAGAGGCGAGGATCGTGTTACTGAGGCCAGGGTTCGTTGCGATCACATGTTGCAGTGCTACCCTCGGTACTACAATGACCTCGCCGGACCGGGTGACACGGGCCGAGAGATACACCCGCTGGCCGGTCAGCAAGTTCAGCTCGCCCAGAAAGCGACCAGGACCGTGACGAGCGACGATCCGCTCCTCGCCGTCGGCGTGGACTACGATATCGGTCGCTCCCGAGAGGATCACGTAGAAGTCGTAGGTGGTGTCCCCTTCCCGATAGAGGTACTCGTCCACGGCCACCGATCGTCGGGTTCCAAGCGCCTCGAGAACGGCAAGCTCGGAGTCATCGAGTGTGGGAAACGCGACGGCATCATCAGTCGGCAATAGATGGTAGTTCATCACATCGATCTCCTTATATGAACAAACCAATATCTGTCTTATGTGCGTAGACGTTTTTGGTATCGCTTCCCGGGGGAATGCTGCTCCATTCTCGGAAAGGATTGACCTCTCTAGCCGCTAAGCATACTATAACATAGCATTCTCGATGGTTCGCAAATTCACGGAACGTTGCGATATCCCAGACTTGTTTGGACGTCATTCCACGCCGGATTTTTTGGTTTATACGCAGCGCTAAACAACAGGGGCGCACTATTTGTCCCAATCCAGGTGATTTTATCGGTTACCCCCCAGGTTGTAAAGCGTTTACAGGCACTATACTTCGCACAAATAGTTGCAATTGCCTTATATAAATCCGCCTGTTTTTGGGTGAGTGTAGCATTGCTGAGTTTGACATCCATCTCAGAAATGGCAACATCTACTCCCAATGCCTGGTAGTGTTGAATAGTGGTTTCAACGTCCCGAGCATAGGCAGAAACATTGGGAATCTGGTCTGTTGCAAGATGTGTTTGTAACCCTACTCCATCAATAAGGCCTTTATCATGAAGCGCTTTTACTAAATTATAGGCCGCTTTCGCCTTTGGTGAACTCCAGGGCTCTATATTGTAATCATTGTAATACAGTTTTGTGGTATGGTTGGGATCGGCGGCACGAGCCTGCGCAAATGCCCAGATAACATAGTTTGCATACCCACTATTTTTGACTGCTGAGGATTGATTGATCTTACTCCAGACATTGGTGCAAGGGATTGTGCCGCAGGTGGTGTTATATGGACGTAGCACATACCCACTTCCTACCGTTGTATTAAGTGGCTGGTTATCGGCCAGTGCTTCATTCACGACGTCCCAGGAATAGAACTGTCCAGGCAATTGACCGCCAGGGTAATGCTGGAGTAGCGTTTTGATTCTATTTTGCGCAATTGAAGCGAGCTGATCTGGCGTATACCCGCTATTTATCACCCATGCAGGTACTTCTTGATTCCATAGTAGCGTATGGCCAACCACCGTCATGCCATTTGCTTTTGCGAACGCAATAATCGGTTTAGCTGTATCAAAATCAAACGTTGTCGCCGTTGGCTGTGTTACATTCATATTTAATTCATTTTCCGGCGTGAGGATATGAAATCCATACTTTTTCAGAATGTTTATTGTTCCCGGATCATTCAGCCCTACAATGCCAAGCGCGGCTCCAAGCAGTGGCTTTGGACTTCTAGAAATACCCGGGGTGGCGGCTCCAGGATTTGGATTTGGATTTGTAGAGATACCCGGGGCGGTGGCTCCAGGAAGAGGATTTGGATTTGTAGAGATACCCGGGGAAAATGAGATGGAAATTGAGGAAAATGTCGGCGTATTCACAAAGTCAGCTGAGGTTAAACTGACCTGATATTGCATGTACCTCCTGGTATTTGTGACGCAATTATTGCCTACTATGCTTGATCCTGATGGAATTGCCGTACAGTTTGCAAAAGCGGCGGCATCAGAAAGGGTTGGCGAATTTCCTGTTCTGACATAGACGGCAACCGCGGTATCTGGTGGTTGTGCCACTGTATAGGTAAGTGTGCCAAAATCACTTGCTCCCCCTGTATCGAAAATGGACGATGTCAGGGTCGCGGTTATCCTGCTTGTTTTACTTACTTCAGAACTTATACTATAAAATGTTGCAGGCGAGGATTGGTTATCATATTCTGTTTGAATCCATGCGGCAGAGCGCGCACTATTTGAGACGCGAACTTCGTCAATCATGCCCTGAAATGCAAACGCCTTGTTATTCTGCGAAATCATAAGCTGGCCGTCAGACTGTAAGATTTTTCCTGTCGGCAGACCGCTGCCATAGGCGGTATCTTCAACGCCATTGACATAAATATGTATCGTCGATCCATCGTAGGAGGCAACGACATGATACCAGGTATCACTGGCAAGAGCTGTACTCCCACAAAAGTCATATTCTGTGCCTGCTGTGTTAAACCAGGAAAAGCAAAGATTATTACCAGGAAAAGTATAATTGAAGATAAACGATTGCCATGGTGAGCTACTGTGAACATCTCGCATAATAGTTTGCGAGCTGCCTTTTGTTGTTGCCGTTTGTGCTGGCTTAATCCAGGCTTCAATCGTTAAGGCGTGTGAAAGCGTCAGGGATGAAGAATGAGGAGCGGCAAGGTAATTCGTTGAGCCATTAAATTGATCGGCACCAGCAATCTGTCCTGAGAGAGAGCCTTGCCTGGTAAGGTTGATCGTCTGAAGCGTATTGGCATGACTGGTTGAATCTTTCTGACTGTGGCTTCCCTCATCCAGGTGCCAGACGGCCGCATAGTTATCGTCCCAGGTTCCAGCGATATTCTGTTGATCTGTTGCCGCGCCATTGCCATAGTACATATAAATTGTCGTATCTTTTGTGGACGAGAGGAGCGGAATTTGTATCCATGCCTGCAAGCTGCCGGTTCCACTGCTGTATTTTTCGATTTCATGATGTAATTTTGTCGTGCTATTCGCGTTCGTGAAGAGAATATCATTGCCATTTGCCTGCGCATGGGATGCAAGATCGCTATCTGAAGGTATATTTATCAAAAGGGGATAGTTGCTTAATGTTGCTGACACTTTTCTGTGATCAATGGTGATACGTTTGCGGTACTTCCAGGAAGGATTGTACCAGTTAAGGTTCACTTGAACGGTCGCTGACGTTGTCGCAACATTTGCGGATAAAAATTGATTCGCTGCGGACCAGGAGGTTTGCCCGCTTCCCCCGCTCCACCCATTTTGTGTCCAGATAGAGATCGGGGAGGTAGCTGATATGTTGGAAAATGATGTTGCAAGAAGGAAGAAGATAAACGCGACCTTTTGAAGCAATGTTGCTTTGGTCTTTACTATCCCAAACATAATAACTAATCCTCACCCGAATTTCTGTTTACCCTGACTCAGGGTAAACAGAGTAATTGTTCATACGCAAGTAGGTCCATGTCGTGTCAGGTCACACCCTGGTCTTTTTGGGCGAAATCCTGCTGACTGGATGACGCAGTCTTACATGAGCTCATTACCGTCTCGCAGCCAGCGGTGTTTTTGCACTTTCTCCTATCTTTTGCTTCCGCACAAGCGCATGGTTGGCATCCACTTTCTCCGTGCGAATCCACTCACGCCCTTGATCTTTCAGGAACATCCGGAAACCGATAACGATGGGAATACACCAGATGAGCCAGTAGACCCAGAGAAAAATCGGGTTGACGCGGAGAAGGTAGCTTACACGATCCCGGAAGCGGGAGAGAACCAATGATGTTCTCTGCCACGTTGCTATATATATCCGCGTCATGAGCAGGACGTAGGAGGCGATATTCAGTATCGCGAGACCGGCCCAATAGACCGATAAGGGGCTTGTCCCATTGAACCATTTATAAAGAGCCCAAATCCCTAGTGGCAGCGCGATGGTGTTTATCGTGAGCGACAGGCAGGGAACAAGATTGAGCCGTGCTTTTTGGGCCTGCCAGAAAGACATTCCCATCCGATTCAATGGGTCACTGAGCGACTGGAAGAACCCGCAGACCCAGCGGGAACGCTGGATAATCCCTATTTTGAGCGTAACTGGTACTTCCTCGATCAAAGGATTAGCGATTATGCCTATCTTCTTGCCATTGGTCCATAGCCGCATCCCCACCTCAGGGTCTTCGATGGTGATCCAGGGGTTAAAGCTACCAATATCTCTAATGTCGGCAGCCTTATAGAATAACCCTTTACCAAGCACCCAGAATGGATGCTCTCCGTTAGCACTCATGTGTGGATAGATAAGCCCATCCCACGCCATGTGATCCATCGCATGGAATGAAGCGGCCCACGTGTCAAGAAGGTTTCCCGCGATGTTTGTGCTTTGCAACACATCATATTTCCGCATTCCTGCCGCAGCGGCCATGAAGTGGTCAGTGGGGGGGATACTGTCTGCATCGATATAGTCAAGGAGCCAATCATCCCCGAGATCAGCAACGAGGGTGTAGAATGCATAGATCAACTGCCGTGTTTTCTTGGGCGGTAAGTCTTGATTCTTCCGGTATTTTCCGTGGTGCCACCAGTAGGCCTTCGCATTTATATCCCATGCCTTCCAGACAGCTTCCCAACGTGGGTCCTTGGTTGGAGGGACCTCGAGTATCTCAAGGAACGGGAATTCTATTTTAAGCCTGCTTAGTGATGCGATTGTTGTTCCGTCATTGCTATTGGGAATGGCAATGACACGATATAGTGCAGGGGGATACTCAAGCTTCGCGATGCCAAGGAATGTTGTGCGCATCGTCTCCTCAAGCTCTCTCAATACCGGGTAGAAAAGGATGATCTTGGGGAAATCTCGTTCTTCGATCTTTGCCGCTATAGCTGTATTCACCCAATTGATTGGTCGGGTGAAGTAGTACAGCATCGTTATAAAAACAAAGAGATACAGAAACTGGCCCACCAGGTAGAAGACGGTCAATGTGTCTTGCTGCCATGATGGTGTCTCCTGGAGTCCTCTCTTCGCAGGTGTACTTGTCACCGCTGTTGGCGTTGCCTGGACAGGCACGGGAGTGGCACCAATCGTAACAGAGGTATGAGAGTTCAGCAGGTGAACAATCGAATTGTTCGAGCTTGCAAAGAAAATGCTCGTTATGAGACAGATCAATGCAATACTCAGCAAGATATATGAGCGCTTGCTTACCGGAAAATCGTGCTTCTCCGGCAACTTCTGTGCTGATACCGCTGAAGCAGGCGACGGTGGGCTCGCTGTACCAGATGACGGTTGCCTGCTCCCTCTCCCTGAGGTCGGCAGGGAGACAGGAGCGGGCGCTATAGGGAGAGCAGGGATGACAGGGGGAGCCTGCACAGAGGCAGGCCTGGAGACAGGAACTGGCGCTATAGGGGGAGCAGGGATGACAGGGGGAGCCTGCACAGGGAAAGGCAGGGAGACCTGTGCAGGTGCAGTCGGAGGAGCAGGAGGGTTGGGAGGCGGAGCCTGCACAGAAGTAGGCAGGGCCGAAGCAGGTGCAGTAGGGGGAGCAGGCGGGATGACAGGCGGGGCCTGCCTCTGTGCAGGCTGCACTCCTGGAGACGGGACAAAAGACGCTGCCTTTGTATTGCTATGCGCCCACTGCCAACCCTCCTGCTCAGGGGAGACTTGATTGAGCGCTGCCGCTTTCTGTGCCCCGTCCAATTTCTGAGAGAGTCTTTTCAGAAAAGGGAAGGATGAAAGCCCATCCTCTTCCTCTTCACTCACCGATTGGGTACGCTCGATTTTCTTCTCTTTGTCAAGGGGGATTGGTTGTACTGCCTCTTCTTTGCTCAAGGAGGGTTGCGCTCGCTCGGTCTTTTCCTCGGCCAGGGGCAATTGTGAGAGGTCAATTTCCTCCCTGATATCGCTCCACGAGGGACGTTCCCCTTTCTCCCTTCGCGATGGTGGAGGGCCAGCTGGTGGCGGCGTCCTCCTGGGGATCCGTACCGCTGCTTGATGGCCCGTACGCGGGATAATATGCCTGAATGGAAATGCTGGCGGCTCCGGTCGCATCACCGCTTTCAGCGCCGCCAGGAATGCCTCCACATCCGTATACCGATCTTCCGGTTTCTTGGAGAGCGCTTTGAGGATCGCACTCTCCAGCTCTTTTGGTATCGTCGTCACATACTGCGAGGGCGGCGTTGGCTCCGGGATCGTATATCGCTGCCACAGATACGACAGATCGTGCGCCGTAAATGGCAGCTTGCCCGTAATCAGTTCATACAACAGACAGGCCAGCGCATATTGATCACTGGCGGTACTGCCACTCCCTGCCAGTTGTTCCGAGGCCAGGTAACTGATCGCCCCATCATCTGGCTGGCGCTCCAGCATCGGCTCCCTGATAAGCTCATACAGACTGAAGTCGGCCAGCAGCGCCTGCCCCTGCGCATTGAGAAAGATATTTTCTGGCTTGACTCTTCGATGTACGATATTTTGACTATGAGCATAACTCAGCGCGTTTCCCACCTCCAAAACCAGAGCCAGCGTGCTATCGAGCAGCATATGTTCCGGGGCCATCCGCGCCAATTGTTGACGTAACGACCCTCCTGGAAAGTAGTCGCTTACCACATAGGGCTTGTTCTCCTCGATCCCAAGGTCGAGGATGGGCACAATATGTGGATGAGAGAGCCGCTTGAACTTTTGCGCACGAGCGTGAAAGTCTGCCGGGGTGCTTTCGGGATAGCGACATTGGGCATCATAGATCTTGAGGAGCACTTTACGCTCAGGTTCCTGTGCTACATAAGCAAGATAGATATCATGGGCGGCCTTGCGTGTCAGACGTGTTATAAGATAATACTGATTGAAGGTATAAATCATAAAATGATCCTCCTCTATACAACGATTCCAGATGCCCATTCGTTCGCATAAACCATAAATAAAGAGACAACATAATCAATTGTTCGCCAGTGTCCACAAAAGCTCCAGAAATGAACAAAATTTTTATGTTTTTTCAGTGGCACAATAAAAAGAAGTTTTCAGCGTGCTC
>Ga0310811_10007906_pt1 | contig 13632 bp, 9 predicted proteins | sample YCmetagenome_FD_207642 | JGI IMG/M metagenome (GOLD analysis project Ga0310811, IMG submission 207642) | Soil microbial communities from experimental microcosm in Duke University, North Carolina, United States - YC | ecosystem: Engineered > Artificial ecosystem > Soil microcosm > Unclassified ... | reverse complement strand
GCCGGACTCGACGACGGCAAGACCAGCGTTGCGTAGCCCGCCGCCGCGATGACTGGCGCAAAACGCCCCGCCGTCTTGCCGTTGAAGCAGACTTTGCGCAGCAACGGCGCGTGCTCGCGCAACGATGCGAAGTCGTTCGGCTGCGCGTGGCGGATCGCCGAATCGAGACTGCCTTCGCGGTGGCACGCGTCGAGTACGTCCCAGATGCCGATGCCGTGCGACAGCACGCGTTCGAGCCGCGCGTCGTATGGCATGTCGTGCAGATGAGTTTCGCCGAGCACGGCACCGAGCAAGCGCCAGAACTGATTGCGCGGATGCGCGTAGTACTGCGTGGCTGCGAGCGATGCTTCACCGGGGAAGCTGCCCAGGATCATCGTGTGCGTGTCCGCGCCGGCGATGGGTGGGAAACCGCGCAGCATCAGCGTTTGGTCTCGCTGCCGGCTGCGCGCGCAGCGGTATCGTGCGGGGTGTGAGGCGTGTTCGCTACGTTTGCCGCATTCGCGGTGTGCGTGCTGTGCGCGGCAATCTGGTGCGAGCGCGCCGCCGTGTGTTCGAGCGCTCTTCCGTGCTCGCGGGGAATCTGCCGGTGCCCGTGCTGGATTGCAGGCTGACCTGCACGCTGATCTGCCGCGCGCGCCGACAGATAGGCCCACAGCGCCGGCAACATGCACTCGGTAACCATCAGCGGCTCGCCGTGGCGCTCGAATACCGAACGGCGTGCCACCAGCGAATGCGGTCTTGCTTCGCCGCGTATGTCGAGCTCACGCGCAGCCAGGGCATACAGCGGATGCCGCGCCGTCAGCCGCCGGCTGGCCAACGCGGAACGCGCCACGCTGCTATCGCTATACAGCAGTTCCGCAAGCGGCCGCGTGCGCAGACGCCGCATTGCCTGCCATACACCTGTGCTTGCCGCTACCGGCGCGATACTATGCGCCACCACGAACGGCGTGCCGTCGACCGACAACACCACTTCGCGAACCCACACCGGCGCGCGCGAACTCACGTCCAACGCGTAATGTTCGTCGGTCCACGGTTGTGCAACCGCCTCGCGTGTCACGCGCACGGCCACCGTGCCGAGCATGCGCAGATGCGCCGTCAGCGAACCGCCACGCGTGAGCCAGTCTTTCTGGTCGGAGGTGAAGCGAGGCAACGGAGCGACGCGCCAGTGCGCGTCGGCAGGATCAAAACGGGTAGACATGCGCCGCATTATAGGGTGCGCGAGACACCCGTGCAGCAACACACAACCACCCTCTTGTCCAAGCCGCCGCGTGCACGCTGACTGGCGCGCCGCGATAGTCGTCGCCTCTGCGCTTAGCCCGAATGCGTGAGAGCCGCTTCGTCAGCTACGACCGTCTGCGCGATGTCAGCGAGTCGCCCCGCCACTCGCGCCACGACCGGCCCCCATTCGCCGGGCGCCGGCTGCCGGAACAGCTCGACCGAGTCATACCAGTACTGCGATTCGCCAATGCCCCAACACCAATGCGACACGTGATCCAGCAGCGCCAGCACAGGGCATCCCAACGCACCGCCCAGATGAAGTGGCGCGCTGTCGATGGTAACCAGCACATCGAGCGCGGACATATGCGCCGCCACGTCGTCAAAGCCGTTGCGATATTGCGCGGTCAAGTCGCACATTGCGAGACCGTGCGCGGCGAGTGCAGCTGTATCCGCCTCCTTGCCTGGAGTCAGCGGATGAAAGACGACGCCTTGCAAGGCCGCCAGCGGCATCAACGCGTCCAGCTGAACCGATCGCTTCGCGTCGCGCCGATGTGTCGCGCTCCCCGACCAGACCAGCCCGACATGTAAGGCGCGATGCCGCTCGCCGCGCGCCTGCGGGTTGACACGCTCAAACGCCCGCACGCGCTCGTGCCACGCGGCGACCAATGCATCGTCTGCGCGCAGATATGGCGAGCCCTTTACCTCCTCGGGCAGCAAGCCAATTTCAAATGGCAGGCTCATCATCGGCAATGCGTAGTGCGCGTCCGGCACCCCCTCTTCGACAGCGACGCACGGCACCGAGCACGGCGCGCAAAACCGGTCAATCAGCGGCTGCAGCGCACGACGGCAAGCCAGCACAAGACTCCCGCCCTTTTGGCGCACACGCGCGGCAAGCGCCGGCACGAAACGCACCATCTGGATATCGTCGCCGCAGCCCTGTTCGCTATACACGACCAGCGTTTTTCCGTCGAACGGTTCACCACACCAGCGCGGATACGACTGCGCGAACAGACGAACGACATTGTTCGGCTCGCGATCGCTGCGCGTGAGCCGCGCTTCGTAGCGCAGCCACGCGCCTGTCCATACGCCGCGGCGCAACTCGAGCTCCGCCAGATCGACTGATGCCTGCACCAGATCGGGCTCGACCACCAGTGCCTCGCGTAACGCCGCCTCCGCGTCGCGATAGCGCGCCTGCTCGGCGCGATACATGCCGATCGCCGCCAGCACCGCGCCGTTGCTTCGCGCACGCACGCCGACCGCCCCCATGGTCAGTTCGGCAGCCTGCGCATCGCCGCATTGCCATTGCGCATGGCTTAATTGCCACGCCATTTCCGCGTCCCCCGGATTGCGCGCCAACGCGGCGCGTGCGATTTTCGCCACCGTGCGCCAGTCGCGCGCTTCACGAAATACCAGCACCAGTTGCAAACGCAACGCGGCATCGAGATGCGGGTCGAGCGCGCACGCCCGTAATAAGGCATCGCGACGCTCTGCCGCCCTGCCCGACATATTCATCGACATGACAAATCCCTCCGCGTTGAAAATTATTGATCAGTAACCCATACTTAAAAAGCGTTCAGCGCGGACATATTTGAACGCAGATTCCCGTATTAAAAAAGCTATCCAAAAGGAGTAAGACTTGAATAAGAATACGAAGGAAACATCCGATAGAATCGCGCATCTCGCGGCCGTAGTTCTTAAAAAACCCGGCGTGTCTCATATCGAAAAAGAATTAGCCGGCTCGGCCTTGGCGCAACATCACACGTCCAAGCACACCAGCACAGCAATCGGAAAAGTAGCGGGCAAGGTACTGGCCGATCCGCAGGCGTGCCCCGAAGCGAGAGAGCTAGCCGGCTCAGTTCTGGCGCAAGTGCGTGGTCTTGCGCAACGGATGCCCGAACGCTAATCGCACCAGCGCGCAAGCACATCGCCTGCTGCGAAACGGAACACGCAAGCAAAAGCAGCAGGCAAAAAAAATGCGCTGCATCTCAAATGCAGCGCATCTTCAGACAACAAAAAATCAAAAACCAGCGGCACGCTGCCGCTACGAACTTATCCCGCGCGCGTCAACAGCAACGCATTTGTACGCTTCACGAAACTCGCCGGATCTTCCAGCGCACCGCCTTCCGCCAGCATCGCCTGATCGAACAGCAGATGCGCCCAGTCATCGAAGTTCGCATTGTCGGTATGCAACGCCTTGACCAGCGGATGCTCGGGGTTCACTTCGAGAATCGGCTGCGACGCCGGCCCTTGCTGGCCTGCGGCCTTCAGCATGCGCTGCAGGTAGCCGCTCATATCGCCTTCGTCGGCGACGAGGCACGACGGCGAATCGGTCAGGCGGAACGTCAGGCGCACGTCTTTGGCCTTGTCCTTCAGCGCATCCTTCATCCGCTCGACCAGCGGCTTCAGTTCTTCGCTGACCTTTTCCTGCGCCTGCTTTTCTTCGTCGTTCAACTCGCCGAGATCGAGGTCGCCGCGCGCCACGCTAGCCAGCGGCTTGCCGTCGAACTCGGTGAGGAACGACAGCATCCATTCGTCGACGCGATCGGTCAGCAGCAGCACTTCGACGCCCTTCTTGCGGAACACTTCCAGATGCGGGCTGTTCTTCGCGGCCTGCCACGTATCGGCGGTCACGTAGTAGATCTTCGACTGTTCCGGCTTCATCCGCGCGACGTAGTCGGCCAGCGACACGTTTTGCTGCGCGGTGTCGTTATGCGTCGACGCGAAGCGCACCAGCTTCGCGATGCGGTCCTTGTTCGCGAAGTCTTCGCCGATGCCTTCCTTCAGCACCTGGCCGAACTCGTTCCAGAACGTGGTGTACTTTTCCTTGTCCGCGTCGGTCTCAGCATTCGCCAGTTCTTCGAGCATCGACAGCGCCCGCTTGCTCACGCCTTCGCGAATCGCCTTCACGTCGCGGCTTTCCTGCAGCAGTTCGCGCGACACGTTGAGCGGCAGATCGCTCGAATCGACCACGCCCTTCACGAAGCGCAGATAGCCGGGCAGCAGCTGTTCGGCGTCGTCCAGAATGAACACGCGCTTCACATACAGCTTCAGGCCGCCGCGATGATCGCGGTTGTACATATCGAACGGTGCATGCGCCGGTACATACAGCAGCTGCGTGTACTCGCTGCGGCCTTCGACGCGGTTGTGCGTCCAGGTCAGCGGGTCCTGATGATCGTGCGACAGATGCTGATAGAACTGCTTGTACTGCTCTTCGGTGATGTCGTTCTTCGAGCGGGTCCACAGCGCGCTGGCCTGGTTGACGGTCTCGTCTTCATCCTTCGTGACCATCTCGCTCTTTTCCGCGTCCCACTCTTCCTTTTGCATCAGGATCGGCAGCGCGACGTGGTCCGAGTACTTCTGGATGATCGACTTCAGCTTGTAGGTGGACAGCAGCTCGTCTTCTTCGGCGCGCAGATGCAGCGTGATGGTGGTGCCGCGCGCCGCGCGTTCGATCGTGTCCACCTCGAAATCGCCCTCGCCCGCGCTTTCCCAGCGCACGCCTTCGGCGGCCGGCAGGCCCGCGCGGCGCGTCTCGACAGTGATCCTGTCAGCGACGATAAAGCCCGAATAGAAGCCCACGCCGAACTGGCCGATCAGCGCCGCATCTTTCTGCTGGTCGCCCGACAGCTTGCCGAAGAACTCCTTGGTGCCCGAGCGCGCGATCGTGCCGAGGTTCGAGATCGCTTCGTCGCGGCTCATGCCGATGCCGTTGTCGTCGATGCTGATGGTGCGCGCGGCCTTGTCGTACGACACGCGGATGCGCAGGTTCGGATCGTTTTCGTACAGCGCGTTGTTGGCGATCGCTTCGAAGCGCAGCTTGTCGGCCGCATCGGACGCGTTCGAAATCAGTTCGCGCAGGAAAATTTCCTTGTTGCTGTACAGCGAATGAATCATCAGGTGCAGAAGCTGTTTCACTTCCGCCTGGAAGCTCATGGTTTCTTGTGCCATGGTCGGACGTCCTCTCGATTGCAGGTTGATTCAGAATTTGGAATGGATGCGGCGCCGCGAGATTACACAAACCCGCGCAAACCCGCGCAAACTCACGCAGCCTCGCGCGGACTCGCGAATTGCCGGCCCAAATGAGGGCGCCGCGCATGATTTCAAGAGGCGCGGCGCACCACGCTCTCCAGATAGTCCGTAAGAAACGCCGGCAGCGCCGGATCGGCGCAGTTCGCGACGTTAAAACGCATCCACGTGGTCGGCGACTGCTGCGGCGAAAACAGGCTGCCCGGCGTCAGCAGGAAGCCGTCTTCGTGGCCGGCCGCAGCCAGCGCATCGGCATCGACGCCCGTGTCGGCCCACACGAACATGCCCGCGCCGGGTGTCAGAAAGAGCCGCAGGCCGGTTCGTTCGAGCATCCGGCAGGCCTTGTCGCGCACCCCGTCGAGCCGCGCGCGCAGCCGCTCGACATGGCGCCGGTAGTGCCCTTCGGTGAGGATTTTGTACAGCAGACGCTCGTTGAGTTCCGGCGTCGTCATGTTGACCAGCATTTTCTGGTCGGCAATGGCCTGCGCAATTTCCGGCGCGCACGCGACAAAACCCACCCGCAGGTTCGCGGCGAGCGTCTTCGAAAAGCTGCCGAGGTAGATTACGCGCTTGAGCTGATCGAGGCTCGCGAGGCGAGTGGCCGGATAGCCGGGCGGGCACAGGTCGCCGTAAATATCGTCTTCGACCACGATGAAGTCGTACTCCTCCGCGAGCCGCAGGATGCGAAACGCCTGCGCCGCCGACAGCGACGTGCCGGTCGGGTTGTGCAGCACCGAGTTGATCACCAGCATTCTGGGCCGCCACGCCTTGACCAGCGCTTCCAGCGCGTCGAGGTCCGGGCCCTCGGGCGTGTACGGCATGCCGATCAGGCGCGCGCCCTGCGACGCGAAGCGGCCGAACATCTGGAACCATGCCGGGTCGCCCACCACGATCGCGTCGCCGGGCTGCACGTACAGCCGCGCCAGCAGATCGATCGCCTGGGTGATGCCGGACACCAGCACGATATGCTCCGGCGACGCGCCGATCTCGAGCTCTTCGAGGCGCGTCTGCAATTGCTGGCGCAGCGGCAGGAAGCCTTGCGGCGTGCCGAAGCCGAGCAACTGCGCGCCGCTTTGCCGGCCGATCGTGCGCAATGCACCGGAAATCAGTTCGCCGTCGAGCCAGCGCGACGGCAGGTAGCCGAGCCCCGGGCCGCGCTCGGGGCGGGTCGACGTATGCAGCATGTTGCGCAACAGCCAGACCACGTCGATCGTGCTCGGCGCGGGGGCCGCCTCGACCAGCGGCCGGCGCTCGCCGGGCACCGCCGCGATGAAGCGCTCGCGCACGTAGAAGCCGGAGCCGCGCCGCGAGTCGAGCAGGCCCTGGGCGACCAGCCGCTCGTATGCCTCGACCACGGTAAAGCGCGACACGCCCTTGTCGAGCGCAAGCTTGCGGATCGACGGCATGCGCATGCCGGGGCGAAATACGCGTTCCTCGATGCGCCGGCGCGCCCACTGCACCAGCTGATCGACAAGTGTCAGCGCGGAAGCGTCATGCGGGGCGGGAATCTGATCGAGCGGGACGGACATGGCGGGCTCCATTGTCTGCAACTGTACTGAAGACTACCGACGCGATTGTACCGTTACTGTGCCGGTCGCTGACAGTACATTCGGACGGCAGCCTTGGGCGGGCGGGGTTTGGTCGATGGCGGGCCGGGTCGTGAACCGGGCGACGGCGCTGTCGCCGGCGGTTATGCTTGAAGCTTTCACCGTTCGCGCGTGCGGGCTCGCGCCGCATTGCAGCCGGCAACGCCATTGGCGACCTCGTCGCCCACGCCATCGGCAAGCCGGTTGGCAATGAGGTTTGCACCCTCGCCGCAGTCCGCCACGTCGCCGGCCACCCGCCGCGCACCGCCCGCAGCACAACCGTTTTCGACTCGCCATGACCGTTCATTCGCTTCGTCTCGATCACCTCGTCGTTTCCGCCCGCACGCTCGACGAAGGCACGCAATATGTCGCCGATACGCTCGGCGTCGCGCCATCCGGCGGCGGCTCGCATCCGCTGATGCGCACCGCCAACCGGCTGCTGAACCTGTGGGACGGCGTGTACCTCGAAGTGATCGCGATCGATCCGCAAGCGAGCGCGCCGGATACCGAAGCGCCCCGCCCGCGTCTGTTCGCGCTCGACGACGCTGCGGTTCAGGCGCGGCTCGCGCAGGGCCCTTATCTGTCGCATTGGGTGGCACGCGTCGAGCGTCCGAAAGACCTGACGCGCTGGCAGTCGCAATACCCGCAGCACATCCCGCCGGTCGTGCCGATGACGCGCGGCGACTTCACGTGGGGCCTGACGGTGCCTGACGACGGCGCATTTCCCGCGTGGCAGCAAGCCGGCGACGGCATCGTGCCGTCGCTGATTCAATGGGATACCGCACACCACCCGACCCAGGTTCTGCCCGACTCGGGCATCGCGCTGAAGTCCTTGCGCGCCCACCATCCGCAGGCCGAACTGATCGCCACGCACCTGACGTGGCTTGGCGCCGCGCATCTGCTGGAACTGTCGGCCAGCGACGAAGCGCCCGCCCTGATCGCCGAATTCGACACACCGGCTGGACTGCGCACACTCAAATAACGCACTCAAATAACGCAGCCGCATCGCGCGCCTGCAACTCATCACCGGAGACCCCCACCGCCATGAAGTCCCGCGAATCCCACGGCATGCTGCTCGGCCTCGCCGGCGTGATCGTCTTCAGCCTGACGCTGCCGATGACGCGCATCGTCGTCGCGCAGTGGCATCCGCTGCTCAACGGTCTCGGGCGCGCGCTGCTCGCCGCGCTGCCGGCCGCCGCGCTGCTCGCATGGCGGCGCGAACGCTGGCCCACCCGGGCGCAGCTGAAAAGCCTCGCGGTGGTGTCGCTTGGTGTGATCGTCGCGTTTCCGGTGTTCTCCGCATGGTCGATGAAGACCGTGCCGGCCTCGCATGGCGCGGTGGTCAACGGCTTGCAGCCGCTTTGCGTGGCGCTCTATGCGGCATGGCTGTCGCACGAACGGCCGTCGAAAATGTTCTGGGTCAGCGCGCTGGCGGGCAGTGCGATCGTCGTCGTGTTTGCGCTGCAGGCGGGCGGCGGCACGCCGCAGACCGGCGATCTGCTGATGCTGGTCGCGGTCGGTATCGGCGCGCTTGGCTACGCGGAAGGCGCGCGCCTCGCCAAACAGATGGGCGGCTGGCAGGTGATCTGCTGGGCGCTGGTGGTGTCCGCGCCGTTTCTGGTGCTGCCGGTCGGCTGGCTGGCGTGGCAGCAGCATCTGAACCATCCCGAGCCAGTCGCGCTCAAGACGTGGCTGGCGTTTGCGTACGTCACGTTGTTCTCGCAGTTCATCGGCTTCTTCGCGTGGTATGCGGGTCTTGCGATCGGCGGCATCGCGCGGGTCGGCCAGGTGCAATTGCTGCAGATCTTTTTCACGATGGCGTTTTCCGCGCTGTTCTTCGGCGAGACAGTCGCGCCGTCGACGTGGCTGTTCGCCGCCGCGGTGATCGCCACCGTGATGCTCGGCCGGCGTGCATCGATTCATACCGCGCCGCGGCCCGCGGGGGTCAATTGAAATCGCGCATAATTAGCGTTTGCGCTGCGTTGCGCGGCGACGACGAAGACGACGCCTGCGTTGTCCGGCGTCCCACCGCACCATCACGCTTTCACCGCTCAATATAACGAGGAGATCATGGATCAAAGCGATCTGACCAACGTCGGCGCCGGCGCGTGGCAACTTTCCGAACGCGCCCGCAAGCTCACCAGCTCCGCCATCCGCGAGATCCTGAAGGTGACCGAGCGGCCCGAGGTCATTTCATTCGCGGGCGGCCTGCCCTCGCCGGCCACCTTTCCCGCCGAACAGATGCGCGCCGCGTCCGACCGGATCCTGCGCGACGCGCCCGGCGCCGCGCTGCAATACAGCGCCACCGAAGGCTATCTGCCGCTGCGCGAATGGGTGGCGGCGCGCTACTCGGTGGGCGGCGTCCAGATTCGTACCAGCCAGGTGCTGATCACCACCGGCTCGCAACAGGCACTCGATCTGCTCGGCAAGGTGCTGGTGTGTCCGCAAAGCCCGGTGCTGGTCGAAACGCCGACCTATCTCGGCGCACTGCAATCGTTCTCGCTGTACGAGCCGCATTACGTGCAGGTGCCGACCGATGAGTCCGGCCTGATTCCCGCCGGCCTCACGCCGCAGCTGACTGCCGGCGCGCGTCTGCTGTATGCGCAGCCGAACTTCCAGAATCCGACCGGCCGCCGCCTGCCAGTCGAACGCCGCCGCGCGCTCGCCGCGTTCGCGCAAGGCGCCGCGTTTCCGGTCATCGAAGACGATCCGTACGGCGCGCTCGACTATCGCGGCGAACCGCTGCCGACGCTGCTGTCGATGGCGCCCGAGCACATCGTGCATCTCGGCTCGTTCTCGAAGGTGCTGGCGCCGGGCTTGCGGGTCGGCTATGTGATCGCGCCCGAACCGCTGCACTTCAAGCTCGTGCAGGCCAAACAGGCCAGCGATCTGCATACGCCGAGCTTCACGCAGCGCATCGTGCACGAAGTGGTCAAAGACGGCTTTCTCGACACGCATGTGCCGCAGATTCGCGAGCTCTATCGCGACCAGTGCGAAGCGATGTTGACGGCACTCGAGCGCGAGATGCCCAAAAGCGTCAGCTGGAATCGCCCGGAAGGCGGCATGTTTATCTGGGTGCAACTGCCCGCGGCAATCGATTCGATGAAGCTGCTCGAACAGGCGGTCGCACAGAACGTTGCGTTCGTGCCGGGCGCGCCGTTTTTCGCGGACGAGGCGCAACGCAACACCTTGCGTCTGTCGTTCGTGACGGTGCCGCCGGCGAAGATCGATGAAGGGATTGCGCGGCTCGCCGCGCTGATCCGTGCGTATGCCTGAACTCTCTGTCGCGCGAAGCCGCCCGCCTCGCGGCGGCATCGCGCATCGTAGCGCTCCACACTGATTCACACTCGTCGAAAGGACAAGGTCATGGCTCAAGCAAATGTTTATGACAAGCTGAAGGAACTCGGCATCGAATTGCCGACGGCCGGCGCACCCGCTGCCGCTTACGTGATGAGCGCGCAAAGCGGCAACACCGTTTATCTGTCCGGCCACATCGCGAAAAAAGACGGCAAGCCGTATGTCGGCAAGCTCGGCGAGAACCTGTCCACCCAGGAAGGCCAGGCCGCGGCGCGCTCGATCGCGATCGACCTGATCGCGACGCTGCATGCGCACGTCGGCGATCTGAACCGCGTCACGCGTATCGTCAAGGTGATGAGCCTCGTGAATTCGACGCTCACGTTCACCGAACAGCATCTGGTCACCAATGGCGCGTCGGAACTGTTCGTCGAGGTGTTCGGCGAACGCGGCAAGCATGCGCGCTCGGCCTTCGGCGTCGCGCAGATTCCGCTGGGCGCGTGTGTCGAAATCGAACTGATCGCTGAAGTCGGCTGATAGGTCGGCTGATTCGCGCGCGGCGACACGGGCTGATCGTCACGTCACGTCGCGCCACGTCACGTCACCGCGCCATGTTTTATCTCGCGCCACCGGCAGCCACTGCCCGTGGCGCGTTGCTTATGTGCGGCTGAGCGCGACTGAACCCGCCCGCCGCCATCGATCAACGAGGAGATCCGATGAACCCCCGCACTGTCCGTTTCAAGCAGGTCGATGTCTTCACGTCTGTGCCCTTCAAGGGCAATGCGCTCGCCGTCGTGTTCGATGCGGACGCACTGGACACCGCGCAGATGCAGGCCATCGCGCGCTGGACCAATCTGTCCGAGACGACCTTCCTGCTGCCGCCGACCGACGCCGCAGCCGACTATCGCGTGCGCATCTTCACGCCGGGACGCGAGTTGCCGTTCGCCGGCCACCCGACGCTCGGCACCGCGCATGCGCTGCTCGAAAGCGGCTACCAGCCGAAGCAAGCGGGACGCCTCGTGCAGCAATGCGGTGCGGGGCTGGTCGAACTGAAAGCGCTGGTCGCGACGGATCATGCCGGCGACGGCCACGCGGCCACCGGCGCGTGGGCCTTCGCCGCACCGCCGGCACGGGTCACGCCGCTGGATCCGTCGCAATACGCGGCGCTCGCGGCGGCGCTGCATAGTGATGCGATCGATTTCAGCGCGCCGCCGTGTGGTGTCGACAATGGCGCGCCGTGGCTGGTGGTGCGTGTGGCGACCGCTGCGGACTGCCTCGCACTCGCGCCCGACACGCAAGCGCTGGCGCAAATCACCGCGACTGTCGGCGCCCACGGCCTCGCAGCCTATGCGCCGCATCCGCCGGGCGGCCCGGCAACCCTCGAAGTGCGCTGCCTGATGGTCGGCCGCGCATTCGGCAATGGCGAAGACCCGGTGACCGGCAGCGCCAACGCCGCGCTGGCTGGACTGCTCACCGCACAGCAGCGGCGCCCAGGCCCGCGTTACACAGTCCGTCAGGGCACCGCGATCGGCCGCGCCGGCCACATAGAGGTGCACTACGACGACGACGCCGGCAAGACGTGGATCGGCGGCGCCTCGGTGACGATCGTCGACGGCACGTTCAGGCTGGATTGAGGCCGCTCGCCCCGGCGCCGCCACGATTCGCAACGATAATTGAAGTACTTTCAATACCCCTACCGAAATATCGCATAGCGCCGGCCAATCCCACCATTTGCCGCGCGCTCGATGCGACACGCATGATTCACGAAGCATTTGCAAAACGCCATTGCAAAGCGCATTCGCAATCCGATACGGCCGCGCATCGAAAATCGCCGACATTTGTTGACAAATTGAATGAAATGACTGGCAAGGCAGCCAGCCAGATGCCGGGCGCCACGCCCGCCCCGCATGGCTCGCGCGTGCCCGGCGGGCCACGCGTATACCCCCAGGCCCGGCTCTTTCTTAATCCCCGGCCATTCAGTAATATCGAAAACGCAACCGATGATCCCCGGATGGTTCGGCACGACGCTCCGCCAATTTCCGCAGCAATAGCGATACTTCGCTTACCATGCAGCCTGGTTCACAAAGAGCGTAGTCGTCGATCGAAACTCATAGCGCCGCCAAGCACAGGTCACGGTTTATTCGATGAATCAGCATTCACACTCAAGTGCCCGCGACGCCCGGCACCGGCCTGACCCGGCCGCCTCGCGCCGCCGCGCGCTGCTCGCGATTCCCGCGCTCGGCGTGCTGGTGCTCGTGCTGCTATGGACCGTCATCTTCGCGCGTCTTTCGGTGGAGAAGGACTCCACTTACCGTGAAGCGATGGCTTCCGCGGCCATCCTGTCCGCCGCGCTCGAACAGCATACGGTAAAGGCGATCCATCAGGTCGACCAGATCACCCGTTTCGTCAAATACGAATTCGAGAAGTCGCCCGAGCACTTCGACCTCGCCAGCACGGTCGAGAAAGGCGTGGTGCAGAGCGAGACGCTGGTGCAGGTGTCGCTGATCGACGAACGCGGCACCCTCGTTTCGACCACCGCCGAGCAGAATCCGAAGCGCATCGACCTGTCCGACCGCGAGCACTTCAGGGTTCACGAGCACGAAAACGACGACCAGCTGTACATCAGCAAACCGGTGCTCGGCCGCGTGTCCGGCCACTGGACACTGCAGATGACGCGGCGCCTGAATCATCCGGACGGCTCGTTCGCGGGGGTGGTGGTGGTGTCGGAAGATCCGAGCTATTTCACCAGCGACTTCTATAACAACGCGGCGATCGGCCGCGACGGCGTGATCTCGGTGATCGCCGACAACGGCACCGTGCTCGCGCGCCGCACCGGCAACAACGAGCGTGCCTCGGGCGTGTTCACCGCGAGCGGCACCTATCCCACCTCGGAACATGTGTCGGGCACCTACGTCGATTCGATCGACAACGTCACGCGCATCGTGTCGTACCGGCATATCGACGGCTATCCGCTGGGGGTCCTGGTCGGTCTGTCGCAAGCCGAAGAATTCGCCGACTACAACCACACGCGCAACGTCTACCTGTTGATGGCGAGCTTCATCTCGCTGGCGATGCTCGGTTTCTTCGCGGTCGCGACGGGCCTGATCGGCAAGCTGCTCGGCCGCGAGCGCGAGATGACGCATCTGGTCGAATACGATCTGCTGACCGGCCTACGCAACCGCTATTCGACGCTGCAGATCCTGCATCACGACGTCGCGCAGAGCACCAACGTCGGGCGCCTCGCGATCCTGTTCATCGACCTCGACAACTTCAAGACCGTCAACGACACGCTCGGCCACAACGCCGGCGACATCGTGCTGCAGATGACCGCCGCGCGTCTGGCCGATGCGGTGGGCGACGCGGGCACGCTGTCGCGCATCGGCGGCGACGAGTTCGTCGTGATCATCCGCGGCGACGACGTCGAGGAACGCGCGGTAACGCTTGCCGAAGCGACACTCGATGTGTTCGCCAAGCCGTTCGAAGTGCGCGGCAGCACCTTCGTGTTGCA
>Ga0310811_10007904_pt1 | contig 13634 bp, 24 predicted proteins | sample YCmetagenome_FD_207642 | JGI IMG/M metagenome (GOLD analysis project Ga0310811, IMG submission 207642) | Soil microbial communities from experimental microcosm in Duke University, North Carolina, United States - YC | ecosystem: Engineered > Artificial ecosystem > Soil microcosm > Unclassified ... | reverse complement strand
TCCGCCTCACAGATGGCCTACGTGCTGTTGAGGAAACATGAGATTGCAATCGCCCTGAAAGAAGCCCAGCGTCAGCGAGCTGCGCGCGTCGAGATTACGCAGGATCGTGTACTCCAAGAGGTCGCGCGGCTGGCGTTTCTGGACTACCGCAAGTTCGTCAACGACGACGGCAGCGTGAAGCCTATCCACGAACTGGACGACGACACGGCGGCGGCGCTCGCGGGCCTAGACGTGTTCGAGGAGTTCGAAGGCCGCGGCGAGGATCGCGTGCAGATCGGCTTCACCAAGAAGCTGAAGGTGTTCGATAAAAAGGGCGCGCTCGAGTTGCTCATGCGCCACATGGGCATGCTCAACGACAGCATGAAGCTGAAGGGCGATGCCGAGAATCCACTCGTCGTTCTCTTGCGCCAAATGCAAGGAACTGCACTCAAGCCCACGGCAGCGGATGACGTAAGCGATTGATCGCGCTCACAAATTATTTTGCAATTTCTCGGCTATGGTTCTATAATCGAACCATGCAGCAAGGGAGCTGCGCGGAGAGAGAAATGCAGGATCGTGACTATAGCGGTGACTACGTTCAGGATCATTGCCCGGATTGCGGCGAGAGCGAGAGCGAGAGCGAGTGTGTGTGTGGCGAGACTGCGGTGCAGCGCGTGCGCATCAAGGTCCGCGGCGAGGCGAGCGCGCAGGGCATCTTCGACGTGATGAACGGCCGCAACGTTCGCTGGATTCCGCCGACCACTCGCAAGGGCGAGCACTGGATCGAGTTCGACGACGAGAACGTCATCTCGGCCCGCGAGCATATCCGCACGATGTTCCCGCTGATGCGCTTTAGCGCTGTCGCGGTCTGACAACGCAATCACGAAGGGGGATGAAATGGTGCAGATTACGAACGCTGAATATGCCGCACTGGTTGCCGAACGTGATGCATTGCGCGTGGCATTGGCGGAACTGGTTCGCCTGAATCATGACTGGAGTTGCGGCACGGCTTACGTTCGCCGCGAGTTTGTGACGCACAACGATGCGGCCATTGCTGCCGCGCGCGATGCGCTTCGGCTGTCCGCCTAACCACCGCGCCCGCTACAGGAGAAAGACGATGGACCTCGGCACCTACAAAGAATTCAAGTTCAACGGTATCCACTATCGCGTGTGGAACAACGGCGACATCGAGCGCTACGACGGTGGCTCGATTGGATACACCAAGACGCATTCTCTCGCTGTACGCGCCGAAGCGCGAAGGCTCGGATTGGTCTCCTAACGCACCGCGCCCGCCGAGTCGGTCAATCATCATGAAGATCCTCGAACCGTCCGACGACTGGCGCACCAAAGGGCTCGACGAAGCGCTCGAGCCGCAGGCGCCGCTCACGGACGAGGAGAAGCGCAGGCAGTACGAATACGAGCGCGAAATGCGCGAGGACGCGTTCGGCGAGTTGCCGACACGCTACTGATCGGGGGCAACCATGAAGTTCGAACCGCTGCTGCTGAACATCATCATCATCATGGCGAACGCGTACCTCGAATACACGTGCGCGAACCCTTGGGAGCCGCCGATCAGGCGAAAATGGGTCTACCGGAGAACGGTCGACCTGTCGCAGATAGCTTTGCTGTAGCAACCTGCCCGCCTCGCGCGGGCTTTTTCACGAGGACAAACATGGGAACGAGCATCCACGGTCGAAATCTTTTGACGGTCGCCGGCATCACTATGGCTATAGCCGGACGACCGAGCTACATGGCGCCGATCGATATTGCGCAAGGCTTTAAGGCACCCCGCATCCGCGCCGCGGGCTACACCGTTGCACAGGGAAAGCGGGACGCACGCAAGGCGCGCAACGCGAAGCGGCACAAAGCGGCTGTTCGGCGCGCTCGTTGAGCGGTTTCTACTCGCTGCCCAGCGAGCGGTAAGAAACGATCTACCCAAAAGCAAGGAGAAAGGAGTGAAAAAGCTATTCGCAGGAGCAAGCATCACGTTCGTCGTCCTGGTGCTGTTCGGCATCCTCGACGTTCGTGTGTGCGTCGGATCGGCCGGAGCATGCAGCGCGAGCGACGAGGCCGCGCCCACGCACGCCAGCGCCGGGAGGGTGACGACGTGAGCGAGGATCTCGAACTGCTGAAGCTGGCCGCAAAGGCGGCTCGCATTCGCGAATTCGACGAACACCAATCGGTCGGATCGAAGACATGCGGGCTGTTGGTGCGAAGAGAGCTTGAAGTCCGCTACGATGCGGTCTGGTGGAACCCGCTCAAGGACGATGGCGACGCGCTGCGGCTGCTGATCGAGCTCGACGGCAAGGTCGAGACACTGGTCGACTATGGAACTGGCGTGATCGCGATGGTGTATCACGGCGCAGCGCGAGGGCGAGCGTACGAAAAGATCGGCGACGACCAGGCCGCAGCCGTGCGCCGCGCCATTGTCTGCGCCGCTGCTGAGATCGGGAGGGCGATGCCGTGAAAGTATCCGAACTGAGCGGCGCGCTGCTCGACTACTGGGTCGCGCGCGCGGCTGGGATAACCAACGCCAACGAGAATGAGATCAAATATCCACCGAAAGTCTATTTCGGACCGCTAGACGGCAGCAAGGACATGGAACTGTTCTCTCCATCGACGAATTGGGCGCACGGCGGCCCGATCATCGAGCGCGAGCGGATCATGCTTGACGGTCGCAGCAGGGCCGGAAATCCGATCAATTACTGGTGCGCGCGGCTTGCTCCAGGCCGCCTGTATTTTGGCGAGACTGCGCTCGTCGCCGCGATGCGCGCCTACGTCGCCAGCAAGTTCGGCGAGGAAGTGCCCGACCAACCGGAGGAAAAGTGAAAGCAATCTCAATCCGCCAGCCGTGGGCTTGGCTCATCGTCGCCGGCCACAAGGACGTCGAGAACCGCACGTGGCGCACGCAGTACCGCGGGCCGATCCTGATCCACGCGAGCAAGGGTACGACGAAGCGCGAGTACAACGCCGCTTGGACGTTCGCGTTCTGCGGCCACGATATTCCGGCCAAAGCCATCTACGAATTGCCGAAGTTCGAGGATCTCGAACGCGGCGGCATCATCGGCATGGCCGAACTCGTCGACGTCGTGCCGCCGTACCGGCGCGAGTCGCCGTGGCATATGGACGGCTGCCAGGGCTTCAAGATGAAGAACGTCCGGCCACTCCCGTTCATCCCGTTCGACGGCCGGCTCAACATTTTCGAAGTGCCCGATTCGCTGCTCGTCGAGCACGCGCCGGAACTGTTCAAAGCGAGGGCAGCGTGAAGATCGCAGCGAACTGCGTGATTGCAGCAGTCGCGGCATGGGCGCTCCATCCGCGCTCGACACGCATCCGGTTCGTGCGCAACCGCGCGAGGCGGCTGCATTGCATATGGGAGCGCGCAGGCCGGCGCTTCGAGTTCTACGCGCCCGGCCGCAGCAAGCTTCCGTACTGGCGTAATGCGCTGTACGTCGGGACCGTCAAGGAGGTCAACTGATGACTGTCTACGTCGACGATATGTACCTGTACCAGCTTGGCGAGTTCAAACTTCCGAGCGGTCGCGTCATGAAAATGAGCCACATGATCGCGGACACGCGCGAGGAGCTTCTCGCGATGGCGAAGACGATCGGCGTGCAGAAGCGCCATATCCAGAAGCTCGGCAAGCACGGCGAGCACTTCGACATCTGCAAAAGCTATCGCGACAAAGCAATCAAGGCCGGAGCCGTGCCGATCACGCTGCGCCAGTGCTCGGCCATGTGCGTGCGGCGCCGCGAGACGGGCGAGCTCGGCAAGCCGGATGATGCCGAGCAGTGGAACGCGGAGCGCTTGACGTCGCGACATGCAGAGGCAGCATGAAGCGAGCTTGGGACCACACGAAACTGCGCGTAGACGGATGGTGCACGGTTCAGCCTGACACCGACGACGAGATCGTGACAACGACGGGCCGGCGCTACCGCATCCTCGATCCGATCTACCGCGATGGGCGGCTGCGCAGCCTGCTCGTCATCGTGCTCCCGCTCGACGCGCCGATCCTCGGCCGACAGTTCCATTGGCAGTGGACGCCTCGCAAACGCCGGACTGGCTAGAAAATCGAACCATGGTGCGGTACAGTGCGGCATCACACGACACAATCCGCACGCAATGACCACCGCATCAATCGAGATAGACGACGCGCCGCTCACGGAGGATGAGCTGGCGCGTTGTTTGTCCGATCCGCTGTGGAGGATCAGCTCCGGGCGCCTGTACAAGATCATCATCAAGGGCGACGACGAGGACGACGATGGGCTTGTCCTGCCGTTCCGCCCCAATCGCGCGCAGCGCCGCCTCCTTCGCCGCTTGTGGCACCGCAACGTCATCCTCAAGGCCCGCCAGCTCGGTTTCACGACGCTGATCTGCATAATCTGGCTCGACCACGCGCTGTTCAACGCAAACAGCCGATGCGGCATCATCGCGCACGACCGCGAGGCCGCTGAGGTCATCTTCCGCGACAAGGTGAAGTTCGCCTACGACAACCTGCCGGCCGCGCTGCGCGTGCACATGCCCCTCGCCGCCTGCAACAAGTCGGAAATGCTCTTCGCGCACAACAACAGCTCGATCCGCGTCGCGACGTCCATGCGCTCGGGCACGATCCACCGCCTGCATATCTCGGAGTTCGGCAAGATCTGCGCGAAGTACCCGTACAAGGCGGCTGAAGTCGTGACCGGCTCGATCCCGGCCGTACCGAAGAGCGGCATCCTGGTCATCGAGTCTACGGCGGAAGGGCGCGACGGCGAGTTCTACGCCATCACGAAGCGCGCCGAGGCGATCGCGCAGCAGGACAAGCCGCTCACGCCGCGCGACTATCGGTTCCACTTCTATCCATGGTGGCAGGCGCCGGAGTACCGGATGGACCCGGCTGGCGTCATCATCACGGAGAAGGACCGCGACTACTTCGAGGCCGTTGAGGCGAAGACGGGCACGGCGCTCGACGCCGAGCAACGCGCTTGGTACGTCGCCACACGCGACGCTGACTTCTCCGGCAACGAGGAACGTATGTGGCAAGAATACCCGTCGACGGTCGACGAACCGTTCCAGGTGTCGACCGAGGGCACCTACTACGCCAACCAGCTCGCCGCGGCGCGCAAGCAAGGGCGCATCAAGCCGTCCCTGCCCGTTCTGCAAAGCGTGCCGTGCTTCACGTTTTGGGACATCGGCAACAGCGACGGGACGGCCGTTTGGGTCATTCAGCGCATCGAGTACGAATGGCGCTGTATACGGTTCAAGGAAGGATGGGGCGAAGCGTACAGCCACTATGCGCAATGGCTACAGGGGCTCGGGCTTGTGTGGGACACGATGTTCCTGCCGCACGACGCGGACCATGAGCGTCAGGGGCAGACGAGCAACAAGAGCCCGAAGCAGATGCTAGAGGAACTCATGCCGGGCGTGCGCTTCGAGATCGTGCCGCGCATCGACGACGTGAATTGGGGCATACAGCAGACCCGCGACGTGTTCCCGATGCTGTGGTTCGACGAAACCGAGTGCAAGCCTGGACTGATCCACCTGGAGAACTACCGGCGCAAGTGGAACACGCAGCAAGCGCGATGGTCGTCGGAGCCCGACAAGAGCGGCGGACACTCGGAAGCCGCCGACGCGCTGCGCCAGTTCGCGCAGGCGTACGCCGGCAACCTCATCAACGTCCGCAGACAGAGCAAAGCGAAGCGCCCGCGTTCCTGGCGCACCACGTAACCCAAGGAGAAGGCAATGGAACAAAGAGCAGTGGAGTACCCGGCCCGGTCGGTCGACATCCGCATCACCGATCCGAATTGCGAGTATGGATGCTTCTACCTGAAAGTCGCCCGCGCGCTTCGCCATATGGCGGACTCGCTCGAAGCGCCGGGCCTTGCGTCCCAATTCGAAGCGACCATGGGACGCGTCCAGTTTCAGGTCGGGCTAGACAGGCCGATCACGATTGAATGGGCCGGCGCTGACGTAATCGATAGGCCGCAAGATCCGGCCGGCCCCGACCGCGCCCCCGCCGATCTGGCGCCCACACCTGAAGAACTGGCGTCGCTCACGCCGGCTGAGCGCGAGGCGCTGGGCACGTGGAACGTCCATCGAGGCAAGTACGGATGGCGCGCGGAGAACGGTCAGCATGCGGTATTCGTTGCGTCGGACGACGGCCGCGGCCAAGACGATGCGCAAGCCATCATGATCGACACGCTTCGCAAGGCCGAGATCATCGGCGAGAACGAAGAGCCTACATTCTATTTCGAGGACTGAGCAATGACGATCGAAACCGCCCGCCCCGCGATCGACCTGACGCGCTACCACTTCGTGCGCGAGCTCGGAGACGTGAGACTTTACGGGACATGGCTCTACGACGCAGAGCTCGACGATGACGAGCCGTGCCTGGTGCTTGTCCCTGCGCATCGCACGTATGGTGTCGTGCCGTGCTGTGTAGCACTGTCGGCAGCTTTCCGATATGATGATCCGGCCCACCTGGCGGCTGTTTCGCTTGAGTTTGCAAGAGCATTAGGATTCGACGGCAACGTAATGACGGCAGCGCACAAGATCGGTTCGATCATTCACGATCATCTGCTCGATCTCATCAAAATGCCGGAGAACCCGACCGAGGCAATCGTCGGCGCGACCGCCAACGTGGACTTCGGCGACGGCCGCAAACGCACGGTGGAGATCATGGACCATGTGCCCGTCGACCAAGCGTGAAGCGCATCGAGCGCAATCGGAGTGATACGTGTTCGATCTGAACGATAAAGACGCTACGCGGCTCAAGCCCGCACGCAACGATGAGGGCATCCTCTCGGATGGCGAAGCCGCCGCGCTCAATTCGAACGCAGCAGCGAACCCGCTCGATAGTCCGCAGATGCAAGATGTGCAGACGCGCCTCCTCTCCTACTACCGTCAAGAGCTCTCGCGCCAAGAGCGCAACCGCGCGGAAATGGCGGTCGACGAGGACTACTACGACAACATCCAGTGGACCGAGGAAGAGATCGAGGAGCTGAAGGAGCGCGGCCAGGCACCCACGGTCTACAACGTCATCAGCCAGAGCGTGAACTGGATCATCGGCTCCGAGAAGCGCGGCCGATCCGATTTCAAGGTGCTCCCGCGCCGCAAGGAAGGCGGTAAGGCCGCCGAGCGCAAGACGGCCCTCCTCAAGTACCTTTCCGACGTCAATCACACGCCGTTCGAGCGCTCACTCGCCTTCGAGGAAGCGACCAAAGCCGGCCTCGGATGGCTCGAAAGCCAGGTGCAGGACGAGAACGACGGCGAGCCGATCTACGCCGGCTCCGAATCGTGGCGAAACATCATCTTCGACAGCACGTACCGCCGGCTCGACATGAGCGACTGCCGGTACGTCTTCCGCGTCAAGTGGGTTGATCTCGACGTCGCCATCGCGTGCTTTCCTGATCGCCGCGCGCAGCTCGAAATGGCTGCCGTCGACAACTATGAAGGCTGGGGTGTCGATGACATCGACGGCGACGACCCGATGGATTCGGCCGAGTATGAGAACGAACTGTCGGGCGTCGCGCGCGACGCGATGACGTACTCGCGCCGGCGTGTGCGCCTGATCGAAGCGTGGTTCCGCATGCCCGAGCGCGTGCAGCGCCTGAAGGGTTCGAAGTCGGATTTCCGCGGCGAAATCTTCGACCCGAATGACGAGCGGCACCAGATCGAGATCCAGAGCGGCCGGGCCGTCCTCGCCGAGTCGCCGACGATGCGCATGTACTGCTGCATCATGACGACGAACGACATGATCTGCTGCGCGCCGAGTCCGTATCGCCACAACCGCTATCCGTTCACTCCGGTTTGGGGATTCCGCCGGGCCCGCGATGGTATGCCGTATGGCGTCATCCGGTGGATGCGCGGCATGCAGGACGACGTGAACAAGCGGCTGTCGAAGGCGCTCTACATCCTGTCGACGAACAAGGTCGTCATGGACGAAGGCGCGGTAAACGACATCGAACAGTTCCGCCGAGAAGCTGCACGCCCCGATTCCGTGATCGAAAAGCGGCCGGGCAAGGAGATCATCCTCAACGTCGATCGCGACCTCGCACCCGCGCACCTTGAACTCGCTTCGCGCTCGATCCAGATGATCCAGCAAGTCGGCGGCGTGACTGACGAGCTGCTCGGCCGCGCCACGAACGCAGTGTCGGGCGTCGCGGTGCAAGCGCGCCAGGAGCAAGGCTCTGTCGCGACGAACAAGCTCTTCGACAACCTGCGCCTCGCCTTCCAGCAGCACGGCGAGAAAGAGCTTTCGCTCATCGAGCAGTACATGACGGACGAGAAGCAGTTCCGCATCACGAACCAGCGCGGCACGCCCGAGTACGTCACGATCAACAGCGGTCTGCCCGAGGACGACATTACGCGCACCAAGGCAGATTTCATCATCGACGAAGCCGAGTGGCGCGCCAGCATGCGCCAGGCGGCCGTGTCCGAGCTGATGGACGTGGCGAAATCGATGCAGCCCGAGATCGTGCTCGCGATGCTCGACTTGCTCGTCGAGAACATGGACATCCCGAACCGCGATGAGATCGTCAAGCGTATTCGCGCGATCAACGGTCAGAAAGACCCGGATCAGGAAGAGCCGACGCCGGAAGAGTTGCAGCGCGAACAAGCGCAGCAGCAGCAGCAGCAGTACCAGGACGCGATGGCGATGGCCCAGCTTCAAAAAGAGCAGGCACAGGCCACGGAAGCCGGCGCCAAAGCCGACCTCGCGACGGCGAAAGCCAATCAAGCGGCGGCGTCGGCGAAGCACATCGACATGCAGGCGGTCAACGAGGGCATCGTCGCGATCAAGGGAGCCACGGACGCGGCCACGGCGATCGCCTTCATGCCCTCGATTGCGCCGCTCGCAGATGGCATCCTCGAACAGGCTGGGTGGACGAACCCGAATCCGGATCTCCCGCAGCCTGCCCAAGGCTCAACCGGAACCCCGGCCGCGCCCGCCATGCCGGCGATGCCCGCCAATCAGGCTATGCCGGCGATGCCCGGGCACGCTATCTCGCCTCCGCAGCAAGGACTACCCCCGCAACCGCCTGGCGTTCCGCCGGGCAAATAGTGCAGTACCGCACGACACCACACCAACCATGAGGACAAGACGATGAGCGGATACACCGATGACGATTTGGCCGGCCTGACCGACGAGGAGCGCGCGGCGCTTCAAGAGGACGATGGTTCGGGCGCCGGCGATGGCGGCTCAACCGGCGATGACGGTGACGATAGTGCCAAATCTGGCACTTCGGTTGCCGACGAAGGCAAGGCCAATGGAGGCGACGATGGCAAGGGACAGCAAGCGGACGCGGGCGGCCAGGGCGGTGAAGAGGGCGGCGGCGACGGCGGTAACGGTGCGGCGGCCGATGACGGCAAAGGCGCGGATGGTGGCGCTGGCAGCGGCGGCGCTGATGACGCTGGCAAGCAGCCTACCGATCGTGCCGGCGATGCTGCCGATGCCAAGGCACCGATTGTTCCTCTCCTTGTAGCGGATGCGCCGGCCGATGCCGAAGCAAAGTTCAAGGAGATCAGCGATAAGAAGGGCGTACTGCTCGGTCAGTTCGACGATGGCGACATCACGGCCAAGGAGTATCAGACCCAACTCGACTCGCTCAACAAGGAAGAGCGCGCGCTCGAGCGCGCGATCGACAAAGCTCAAACTGCCGCGGAAATGCGCCAGCAGCAGGAGATGGGCGAATGGATGAAGCAGGTAACGGGCTTCACGACGAAGGAACATCCTGAATACAAGACCAGCCGTGCGCGGTGGATGGCGCTCGACTCGTTCGTGAAGGAGATCGCAGCAGAGAATCCGAATCTCGACGGCGGCGAGATCTTGCGGCAAGCGCACGCGAAGGTCATCGAAGATCTCGGCGAGGCGCAGACGAAGCAGGCTGATCCAGGCGGCAAGAAGGACGACGCGGCCAAGAAGTTGGATGACAAGGCTGGCAAACCGCTGAAAGGATCGAAGGTCGAGCCGCCCGCCACGCTCGGCAAGATCCCGGCGACGGACAATGCGGACATCACGGACGGCAAGTTCACCGCGCTCGACCGCCTGGCCGAAACCGATCCGATGGCGCACGAAGAGAAGCTGATGAAAATGTCGGCCGCCGAGCGGGACGAGTACCTAGCATCGCGCGCGTGATAGCGCATTACGTAGCAATACAACCGTGATTACAAAGGAGAAATGATGGCCACTATCAAACCCACCGTCGGCCGCCGCGTTTGGTACTACCCGGCGACGAACGAGAAGCGCATGAGCATGCTGCCGTTCCACCTTCACGGCGACGGCCCGCTCGACGCAGGCATCGCGCACGTCAACGATGACGGCACGGTCAATCTGTCGGTATTCGACTCGATTGGCAATCACCACTCGCGCCAGAAGGTTCGCTTCATCGACAACGATGAAACCGGTATGCCCACGGACGGCGACGCGTATGCAGCGTGGATGCCGTTCCAGCTCGGTCAGGCTCGCGCACCCCAGCAGGCGCAAGCGCACCAAGAAACGCCGCCGCTCGCGCCCCCGCCCGCTCCGGCTCCGGCTCCCGTCGCGCAAGTCGAGGCGCCGCCGCTCGCGCCGCAGGCTGAACCGCAGCAAGCCATTCAGCCCGCAGCCGACACGCCGCCGGCACAACTGGCGCAGTCGTGAGCTGAACCACAACCCACGGGGACCGCATGTTTAAGATCGATTTGAAGGTCGGGGAGAGCGTGAAGATTGGCGATTTCGCCGTCATCACGCTCGAGGACAAGTCGGGCAAAGTCGCCCGGCTTTCGATCCAGGCCGACAAGGCGGTCCCCATCACTCGCTCCGCCCCCTCGTCTACTGCACAGATCGCAGCCAAAGTAGGGCTATCGGCCGACGCAGCTTAGCTTTGCGGCCTTCGTGGTTGCGTTTTATAACCGCTTGGTCGATAATCCGACCAACTGCGGCGCAGGAGTGCCAAGGTGATCGTTCAACAACTTTCATCGAGGCATTCTCATGACTCAAACCGTCATCCCCTTCGGCGATCCCAAAGCCGTAAAGCGCTGGTCCGCTGACCTCGCTGTCGACGTCCGCAAGAAGAGCTACTTCGAGCAGCGCTTCATTGGCACGTCGGAAAACGCCGTGATCCAGCGCAAGACCGAACTCGAATCGGACGCTGGCGACACCATCGATTTCGATCTCTCCGTCCACTTGCGCGGCAAGCCGACCTACGGCGACAACCGCGTCGAGGGCAAGGAAGAAAACCTACGCTTCTACGGCGACAAGGTGATGATCGACCAAGTGCGTCACTCGGTTTCGGCCGGCGGTCGCATGTCGCGCAAGCGCACGGTTCACAACATCCGCAAGATCGCCCGCGATCGTCTCGGCGACTACTTCTACAAGTTCACCGACGAGCTGCTGTTCATTTACCTGTCGGGCGCGCGCGGCATCAACGTCGACTTCATCGAAACGACGGACTTCGCGGGCTTCGCGAACAATCCGCTCGACGCGCCGGACGTGGACCACTTGCTCTACGGCGGCGCCGCTACGAGCAAAGCCTCGCTTGCCTCGACCGACATCATGGACCCGATGGTCATCGAGAAGGCTGTCGAGAAGGCCGCGATGATGCAGGCCGAAAACCCGGACGTCGCGAACATGGTCCCGGTCAACATCGACGGTGACGAGCACTACGTGTGCGTCATGTCCGAGTACCAGGCGACCGACATGCGTACGGCCGCCGGCGGCAAGTGGATCGACTTTCAGAAGGCCGCCGCCGCGGCGGAAGGCTCGAAGAACGCGATCTTCAAGGGCGGCCTCGGCATGATCAACAACGTCGTGCTGCACAAGCACCGCAACGTGATCCGCTTCAGCGATTACGGCGCGGGCTCCAACGTGCAAGCGGCGCGCGCGCTGTTCATGGGCCGCCAGGCAGGCGTCATCGCCTACGGCACGGCCAACGGCCTGCGCTTCGACTGGGAGGAAACGGTGAAGGACTACGGGAACGAGCCCGCCATCGCTGCCGGCTTCATCGCCGGCATGAAGAAGGCCCGTTTCAACAACAAGGACTTCGGCGTGCTCTCGATCGATACGGCTGCTGCGAAGCATACGTAATCGTCGACTGGCATAGAGGGAGCCGCCGAGCGCGGCTCTTTCACCACTCAATCCCGACTCTGAAGAGGTAGACCATGACCATTTACCAAAGCCTTTGGGCGACGAGCCAGCGCAACACGCCGTACGGCGACTGCGCCGGCGACGAAGTGTGCGAGCTGTTCGAGTTTGCACTGACGTCCACGGCCCTCGCTACGGGCGACATCATCGAACTCGCCGTGCTGCCGGCCACGCACGCGCCGAGCGACGCGATCCTGATTTCCGACGATCTCGACACGAACGGCGCTCCGACGATCGCTTTCGACGTCGGCATCATGTCGGGCGACGTTGGCGACGCAGTATCGGCGCGCACGTGCGGCAATGAGCTCTTCTCGGCATCCACGCTCGGCCAGGCCGGCGGCGTCGCGCGCACGACCTTGGCGACGGCGTTCACGATCGCTGGGACCGATGGTCATCGGTCCATCGGCGTGAAGATCACGACTGCCGCAGCAACGCAGGCCGCAGCCGGCGCCAAGATCCGTCTCATGCTCAAGTACCGCCCCGTCTAAGCGGGGATTCCGGGCCCTCTCGCTTCGCGGCGGGAGGGCTTTTGTCCATTAGTACGCAGGAGAGAGAAGTCATGGGTGACACGAAAAAGACGGGCTCATTCCACGGCAAGAGCAATCGGCTCGGTATGGGCGGCCGTGCGGCCCAGTTGAAGGCGCAGGGCGTCCCCGGCGGCGTGATTGGGAACATCGCGCGCAGCAATGGCGCCGCGCCCGGCCAGAACAATTTTCACGGCGGCGGCGGCTCGATGAAGAATTTCCCCGGCCATCGCAAGAGCCGCAAGGTCTGATCGCTTCGCACAAGACCATCCCCACGAGAGAGAGGAACATGAAAATCGAATGTATTTTGAAGCGCAAAGGCGGTTCGCACATCGAGATGCCTGGCAAGAAGTACTACTTCGAGCCGCAGGAGGATGGGCGCCACATCGCCGAGGTCGAGGTCGACGACCACATCGAGCGTTTCCTTGCGATCCCCGAGGCGTATCGCATCGCCCGCGCGCCGGGCGTGCATCATGACCAGTCGCAAGCAACGGCACTGCTGGCAGGCACGGTGAAGCTGCCTGATGCTCCGTCCGCGCTCGCCGTCGACCCGGGTGCGCTGCTCGGTAGCGACAGCCATCCGTCGACCTTCCAAATCGGCGACGCAACCTATGCGATCGGCGACGTGCTTTTGCGTGCGTTCCAAGATTCCGGCCTCACGGTCGAGGACTGGAACGGCCTGGACGACGAAGATCGCGCCACGAAGATCGACATCGTGCTCGACGGGATTGAAGACGGCGAAATCGCGCTCGAGCCCGTTGCTACGGATGATCGCGTGAAGCTGGCGGCGCAATATCAGGCCGCTTTTGGCCGTATGCCGGCGAGCAACATGAAGCTTGAAACCATCAAGGCGCGACTCGCCGCCGGCGCGGAGTAACCCATGCCGATAGCCGCCGCCGATCTGATCTCGCGCGTAGGCCACATCCTTCAGGATGAGGACAACGTTCGTTGGACGGTCGATGAACTCATCGAATGGATCAACGATGCCGCACGCGAAACGATCGTCCGGCGGCCGGCGGCGCGTGCCGTGA
>Ga0310811_10007903_pt1 | contig 13634 bp, 19 predicted proteins | sample YCmetagenome_FD_207642 | JGI IMG/M metagenome (GOLD analysis project Ga0310811, IMG submission 207642) | Soil microbial communities from experimental microcosm in Duke University, North Carolina, United States - YC | ecosystem: Engineered > Artificial ecosystem > Soil microcosm > Unclassified ... | reverse complement strand
CCATCGGGCAACCGTTTCACCAATTCCAACTATCTGTTGAGCCTTTACCCAACGCATCGTGTTCGCTCACGGTGCTTCAGTGCCCCTACCCTGCATCACGCAATGGGCAAGCACTACCCTACGTCAAAATGGGAAGTATCGATGGACTTGCATTATCGTCTGCCTGGGACTTGATTCTCGACACATTGCGTACAAACCACTACAAACCGACAGTCATTCAGCACAACAGAAAGAGCCTGCTCGGATTGAATGAGGAGAGCGGCGTACGCCTCTCTCTACTCTTCAAGGCTCTTGCACCACTTACGAACCTTGATCACATGCGTGCGCTACAGCAGGCAATATGGGGCATGAGTGATGAGGAAGCGTACTACTGGTTCTCGAAATGTCATGGAAGCAATGGGCATCGTGGGATGCGTGCATTGCGAATTCTTTGCGGAGGTGCAGCGTGAGCATAAGTGTATCCACTCTGATCGATCTGTATGCACCACTGCCTGACGTAGAGCAAAAAGACCTTGCTCTACGTGCGCAATCTGGTGACCAAGAGGCACGAGACCGCCTCATCCTGCACAGCCTACGGTTAGTGGTCTCGATCATCAAACCAGTGCTCACCAGAGAGAACATTGACGATCTCTTCCAAGAGGCAGTTATTGGTTTGAGCCAATCGATAGACCGGTTTGACCCTGATGCCGGGACCAACTTCAGCACCTACGCCACTTACTGGGTCAGGTTGGGCATGAAAGAGTTCAGTTACAGCCAGCGCAAGATGTTTATCCCACGCTATATCTATGACTGTTTGCAATTGGTCAAAAAGCAACAAATGCGTGGATTGAACCGACCAGAAGAGATTGCCGAGAAAACCGGGCGTGATCTGAATTGGGTCAAACGAGCGATTGTCTATCAAGGCTATCAATACCCATCCACAGATCGCCTCTTGTCCCATACCAGTAGCACGCATGCCAGAACCTTTGGTGAGAGTATTCCCGACGACAAAAATCCCTATGCCTTTATTGAAGAACAAGAAACTGATCAGGAACGAAAAGAATATATCAAACACCTGATGACCTACCTGACCAAACGGGAATACCAGATCATCACCCTCTACTATGGTATCGACTGCCCGGCTCTGAGCACAGAGGCGATAGCACAACATCTCAATGTCTCTCGGTCGGGTGTCAATCAGATCAGGTTCAACGCACAGAAGAAGTTGCGTAAGTTGGTGGGAAGTCTGCCATTGGAGTTGGTCTCATGAGCATTCGCTATCCAGATGGTCGGGAATATACCCCTGATGCCTCAACCATCGAACCGAGAGCACCCAAAGAACGTGATGAGCGACGTATCAGCGCCCCCGGTGAGAACAACCAGTTCAGTATACGCAAGCCTGCCAAGGATAGCCCTCTGCGTGCTCTAGCAGCGATATACGTGTCCCACGGTTGGCAGGCAGATTACATCAAAGCCTTTTGTACCTGTCAGGACTGGACCGATAAAGGTGCGAATGCCGTAGTGGTCTGGAAAGGCGTGGTGCATCGAACCTGGTGCGTGTGTGAAGTCGAGCAGTTGAGTAATGAACAAATGGAGGAAGCAGCAGCATGAGCAAAAGCAACAAACCCAGACACGACAAAAAGTACGACCAAGACCTTGGACTCTCCACGACCCTGCTTTCTGAGGCTGAGGTGATGCGCCAATACATCCAAATTCCAAATAGCAAGCCTGTCACCCTCGGTTCAGTCTCAGGTGCGACGTTTCGCAATTGGTTCATCACATTGCTCGATCAATTGGACAATCTTGGTGAAGCAATCCGAGATATCGCCATCATTCGTGCTGAGATGCGGACTATGGAAATGGATGAGTATTCTCGCTGGTACCTGGTCAATGAGGTGCGCCGCCTGCATCGCTACCAGTCCAGCGGCATCTCAATGTTTGTTGAACCTGGACAGGATCGGAAGGTGGCGAGTTAATGGTGCAACCACTTTACGACAAATTTGAACAGGTCGGGCAGAAACGCATTGGTGGCAATCGTGGCGGACTCCCACAAAAATACGTGCTCACTGATCGTGGTCGTGCAATGATCATTGCCGAGTACAATGGCACGAAAGCAGTCATTGATGATCTTGCCGAGCGGCTGAATGTGCCCCGGTGGACGGTGAAGAAGTGGGGGCAACAATTAGGACTTGCTCGAAAGAAAGAACCCTTCTGGACGCCAGAAGATGAGCACTTTCTCGAATCGCATCTCCACAAAATGAGCATTCGTGATATCGCCATATATCTTGGCAGAACACAAACTGCCGTCAGGCTTAAGGCTAAGAGGATCGGGGTCAATAAAACCCAAGAGGGATATACCATGCGTGGACTGTGCATGGGACTTGGCTGTGACCACCACAAGGTTGAGAAGTGGATAGCGTGTGGATGGCTGCAAGGACAGCGTAGAGGGATTGACCGCCCACAAGGAGACTTCTGGCTTTTTACTGACGCTGATATCCGTAACTTTATTCTCGCCCATCCCTTGGAGATCGATGCCCGCCGCATGGATTGGCTATGGGTTGTTGATTTGCTCTCAGATAACGTTGGCTCACTGGCATCATCTTTGAACAGTCAATCGGATGAAGACCCGGCACAAGAATTACTGGAGGGACAAATGGATCTGGACACAAAACATCAGTTGCATCTCGATATTGATATGATGGCATCAACCAGTATGGCGCTGCTCGGCATCTCCCGATCCGGCAAGACGAATACCGCTTTCGTCATCCTGGAAGAATTATTAGTTAATGGGACTCCCATGACGATTGTGGACATCGAAGGTGAATACTGGACACTGACCAAGCAATTCGACATGCCGATATATGGCCGTGCCGAATACTGTGTAGACAATATCACTGTCGAGAATGCTGCTGATATTGCACACGCCTCAATGGTGAATGGAACACCAGTTATTCTTGATTTCTCTGAGTATGATGATATGGAAGAGTGCCATGCCATCCTCTACAAGTATATGGCTGCCATCTGGACTGCTGGAAGAAAGATGCAGCGCCCCTATCAGATCGTGCTGGAAGAGGCCCATGAATGGATACCAGAAGGAGCAAAGACGCCAGAGAAGGAAATATTGACCAGAATAGCTCTACGTGGATTGAAACGTGGACTCGCCATGATGGTCATCAGTCAGCGTTCTGCAAAGGTGAGCAAAGATATCTTAACTCAGATTGCTCTGCTTTTCTTGCATCGGGTTGTTCACGCAGCTGACATGAATACCTACAAAGACGTGATCCCATTGGCTGGTGGCATGGTCACACGCACTGTTAGCGAATTAAAAGTCGGGCAGGCTGTTGTCATCCATGACCATGTGCCGAGGGTTGTCCAAATTCGCCAGTATGGAGGGACTGAAGTCCAACCTGACACAAAGATGGTGCTCTCGAATCGGGTCAAAGAACTGGAGGCATTATTGCGAGAGCAGGACGAAATTATTAAAGACCAGGCGCATGCAATTGCATATGTGCAGCAACAAAAAGAGGTGGCATCGTAAGAAACGCGCTGAGGGGCACGAGAAGTGCCTTGTGGATGAGGCAACGGTCAATTAGACGTTAAGCTTGTCGGTTAGCCCATTTTCGCAGCCTCAGCGACACACACGATGATTCTGGATTGAGCGAGAGAATAACACTCTCGCTTTTTTGTTGGGCGTGTTCGGAAGCAATATTTTGTGGTTCGAGAAATTGGTGCCAAAACCCCTTGCAATTTGTTTTGAAATGCATTACAATAAAGTCAATGAAGATGTGAATGAATAAAAACGCAAAGGAAACAACAATGAAAGCTACAAAAAATACCACCACAAAAAACGTTGCTCAGTTCGATCAGGTTGCTCGATTCAATGAGGGTGATGCGGTTGAAATCTCGACAACATGGGGCTGGACTGAAGGCATCGTTACAAAAATCAATCGTGTGGATTTCAATGACATTCATGGCTATCACTACAATGTTTCGTATGTACCAAAATGGGAGAAAAACGGTAGGGTTGGACTTACTGTTTGCAGCGGTGGTGCGATTCGCAGCAAGTAATTTCATACACAGTTCGGGGCTTCATTGCCCCTTTTTAATTTTTGGTGGTATATCGATATGAAGAAATTGACCGTTGGTTCTCTCTTCACAGGGATAGGTGGTTTTGATCTCGGTTTAGAGATGTCTGGAGGTTTTGAAATTGAGTGGCAAGTCGAAATCGACCCGTTCTGCAAAAAAGTTCTTGCCAAACACTGGCCCGACGTTGCCCGGTATGGAGACATACGAGAAGTCGGAAAGCACAACTTACAACCGGTTGACCTCATTGCCGGAGGTTTCCCCTGCCAGCCACATTCTCTTGCAGGGAAGCGACAAGCAAGTGCAGATGAACGCGACCTCTGGGGAGAATTTTACCGGATTGTTTGTGAGCTTAAGCCACGATGGGTTTTGGCTGAAAACGTTGTGGGGCTTCTTAGTTCAGAAGATGGTAGTTTCTTCGGTCGTGTTCTCAGGGACTTGGCCCAAGCGGGGTATGATGCGCAATGGATTGTGCGTAGAGCTTCCGATGTTGGAGCACCACACCGTCGAGAACGAGTCTTCATCATGGCCTACCTTCCTAGCGTCGGAGGCGACACATGGCGGACCGAGCCAGAGGGACAGCAGTGGACGCCCAACGTTGACCGCATTAGCACATCAGACCTTTTATCCCACACCGACAGCAATCGACAGCGGATCGGGCAGGTTCAACAAGAGCGGCAGTCCGAATGCAAAGCCACGGCCAACGCTAGCCATGATGGCACGCAAGGGACTGTGGCCGACGCCACAGGCGCGGGATTATCGCAGTGGGGATCAGATAGACTCACCTCGGATGCAACGCAAGTTGACACAGGGTTGGACTCCGAACCTCAACGATACAGCATTATGGAGCACACCAGCAGCGCAGGACGGCAAGAACTCCACACTTCCACCATCTCAAATAGTGAGGGATACACTGCCGGGAGATCTGATGAGACAGGGATTAAAAGGACAGTTGAATCCCGATTGGGTGGAGACGCTGATGGGGTATCCCCCTCAATGGTCTCAAATCGAGGAGACTCAAGAGGAATGGATGGAGATAGTGTCATCGCAGGAGCAATCCTTGAAGGAGGCATAGAGGTTGACTTTGAGATGGGTCTTATATATTCCCGTCGTATTCGAGGTAAGGAAGGGCAAAGAATACCCCTTTCCGGTGCTGTTAATTATGCAGGATACATTGTGCATAAGATCTCTTACAATGGCGTCAAAAAGGTCGTAAGAGCCCATCGGATAGTATGGATTGCTGCAAATGGACCTATTCCAGAAGGTCTTGTTGTCGACCATATCAACCGGAACAGATCCGATAATAGACTATCTAATTTACGCTTAGTTGATGCTCAGGGTAATGCTGCAAATAGATTAAGCAGGAATGGTGAAAATAATCCTGTCGCAAAACTTACTGAGGCCCAAGTCCAAAATATACGTGAACTTCGACAACAAGGATTGTTCATCCGAGATATTGCAGCCAGATGTAACATCTCAAAATCACAAGTTCATAACATCATCTCAGGTAAAAGTTGGAAAGAAGAAGCGCTTCCCCATCGATGGCCTGCTGGACCCGGAGAACAACAATACGATTGGGAACCAGAGCGAGTCGTCACAGGGAAACAACCTCATCGCGTAGCACGTCTTAAGGCTCTAGGCAATGCGATAGTTCCACAACTGGTAACTGAGATTGGTCGGGACATCATCGAATTTGAGAATAGCAGGGTATTATAGTCCTTGCTATTCTTATTTGAAATGCAGTACAAAGGGAGGAAAAAGGGATGCTCGATACAATGGCACGATCAGAAAAATCAGAGAAACTTCTGAACAATCAAAATGCAGCACTCAAACCCGGTGAACTTGGTCGGGTCCAGTGGACTGATACGCTGTCTGGACCTGATCTACTGAAATTCGTTCGTCATTTTAACATTGAAGAACAAGTAGATGTAAACGACGAGAAAGCATTGCGAAAAGCAGTAGCCGACCTAGCTCGAAAGATGTTTCGTGAATTGTTAGACCAGTTGCCAGAATAAGAGGTAATAATGTTCAACCGTAAAGACCGTGTAGTCCGCAAAGATGTGACCTTGGGCGTCCGTCAGGGCACAGTCATCCAACAGGCAGGGAATCGGGTAGAGGTGCAGTGGGACAATGGCAGGAAGACCAGGTTGAATGCCGATCTTATCTTACTGGCAACACCGGAGAACGTGACGAAGGTCAATATGAAACGAATGTAGTACAAAAGTTTGCATGTATTGATCTATAGCGCATCTCTTGTTATGCTTTCTCTATACCCTCATCTTTACTTTTGCATTGCTTCCGAACTACGGTCTTGGCGGGCTAGAACAGTTCTATAATGCAAATCGTACATAGAGAAGCGACGGAAAACAAACCGTCGCTTTTTGTTGTTCTTACCTCATACGTAATGGCATACTAACGCAAGATGAGCGTTATACAGCATGATGCGTGAGGTGAACAACATGGGGATATTCGAGAGGCACCGCTACCCAGCAAATTGGAAGGAACTATCACGAGGGTGTAAAGAGCGAGCTGGTTGGCAGTGTGAGCGATGCGGGGTGCAACACAAGGACACCCGCGTTGGCAAAACCAGCGGCAAAGAATATAGCGTCTATATGTCGGCTTGCCACGTAAACCATGACCCTGAGAATCCCGATGCAGTACTGATCTCCCTTTGTCAGTCCTGTCATCTCAAAATGGACGGCATGCAACATGTCCGAACCAAGCGACGCAAACACACGAATGCTCAACGAGACGCGGGTCAACTCGATATCCCCTGGAGTGAGGATGTTGGATAGAAAGAAACGGTCGGGAAACGCAAAACCGACCGTTCTTGTGTGGGTGCTAGCATAGAAGCTTGTGGAATACCTGTCTGTCCCGCAGCACTCTATCCACAGGACATATACACATATTAACATACTGATGTGTCTATCACAAGAAATAGGCAAAAAGAAAGGCTGCGATCCCTGGTCATCATTCCGTGGACAAGACAAGACGTGCATCTTCTCCCCTACGCAGCCATGTTCCCACATCTTAGCACACCAGACAAACAAAAAGAGACAGGTGCGCCTCTGTCTCCTCTTGCTGTGTAGCATCGATATTTGATTGTCTGACATTGTAACTAGCTGTGTGTGAATAGTCACGCCAATTAAAACGCACATCTTCCAATGGAACATCAACACGTTGCTGATAGAGAAAGCATAACATTAGATTACATGGACATCAATGTTTTAGTACCATTTCTTATCCTCAAACCAACTTGCTCATAACCTGCTACTTACCAGATATCTAGCACCTCATGAAAACTATAACAGGAGTTCATCAAATATTCTTGGCAAATTAAGCTCAAATTTAGGATAGATGTTGATCAGGTGAATGGAACTTCCTCATAACTTGCTTATGTTCTCCTGATATGGAGTGAATGAGAACAGTATGAAGATATCTTGAGATTGTACTAGTTAGTTCTTGCTCTGCTCATCAGATAGAGATGAAATGTTGATGAAGAGGTTAAGAGGTACTCTAGAAGAAATCATGTGAAGTTCAGCAACACAACCTGCTCATGTGGATATCATGAAATGCTGATCAGAGGGTAGGCAGTAAATAATAACCTGGATATGTTGTGCTACGAAAGAGAAGAGGACCAACTACGCATGTGCTACGTTGCTAATCCTCTTGTGCTGATAACATGCTAGGTTCCTGCTAGCTATTTGGGCATATCCTCAAACTTAAATGGCCGGTCCAAGATATTAGGGTCCACCGGATAACCATCAGCCAGCAGCAGTTTGAGCCAGGCACGATTGACAGCATCCACTTTAGACCGTCCGTTGGTTTCTATCCAGTGGTAGACGTAGGGCAGGATACGCTTATCGATCATGAAGTTCTCTTTTTTGTAGCGCTGATCGAATGGCACATTACTACGTCGGTCGTGAGATGATGGTTGACCTAAGCTCTGCCAGTTGCTATATGGCAAGAGTGGTGCTTGTGGTGTTGACGCAGGTGGCTCCGGTATCGGTACAGGTTTCACATAATACTGTTTATCCTGACCTGGTTCCGTCTCTGACTCCGGTTCTGTATCTCCATCTCGCCCGATGCGTTCACGTAACTTCGATAAACGATCTGAGTTAGTTGAATCGTTTGACATATGCGGTGCTCCTCTTTGTGAGCAATGTGCTCAAATCGCGGTATTTCTGGCGGATCTCCTCTACCTGTTTGCGCTTCGATGCATCTTTCGGTTCGTATGTGAAGATAGACCGGCCCAAGTCATATGCCTCTTGCAACACAACACGTTTCGGGATATCGAAGATGGTCATCTGGTCAGGAAGGTTCGTTCTGAAATCGTTGAGCACATTACGCCCAAGAGTGCTTTCCTGGACCAGATTGGGGACCATGGCCAGTATGTTGACCTTTACCTTTAGCTCAAGTTGCACGATGTCAATCTGATTGGAGAGGATTTCAATGGCACGCACTGATGTCTTCTCTGCCTGGATTGGCACAATCAACCCTGAACTGAGTTGATCAATAGCCAGCTGCGTCAACTGTCCCTCACGTGTTCTGCTCAGGAGAAGTTGCCCATCTTCCGACTGGATACCAACAGATCGCAGAAGATTATCAGTGAGATTGCCGAAATAACTTGGTGAGTCGATGACAATCACGTCAAAGGCTTTACGGAGAATAGAAATTAGGTCCACCAGGCGAGTCTCACCACTTCGCTCTGTAGTCAGTTGTTTATCCAACTCCATCATTTGGAAGTTAGAAGGGATGGCGAAGAACTTTTCGTTGGGAACCTCATGAACAAGGTCCATGACATTGATCGACTTGAGAGACATCATACCCTCATAGAGCGTCGGTAAATCTTTACGTAGCCAATACTCTTTGAGTCCTATACCCTCGGTAGCATGTCCCTGTGGGTCCAGATCAATGAGCAACACATTCCTCTCTTCGTTCTCAGATTCAGCGCTGGCCAGACATTCTGATACTGTCGATTTACCCACGCCACCCTTTTGTGATAAAACGCCGTACACTATTCCCATGGCTTTCCTTTCGTTGAACCTGCTACCTACCTGCTTAGTAGATGGTAGCAAGATAGTTATTTGCTTCTTCGATTATCTAATTACCCACATTGCCGAGTCAACGAACGCACGTTCTTCATCCAAGAATCGGTATACATTGGCATCGTATGCACTAGTAATCGTTCTTGCCTGTGTTACCAGTCGTCATGTTGTTTCGTCAACATTAATAGTAGAGTCGTTAGCTTCATGAGAGGAGTAAGAGCCATGGCAGTTTACGAGCGACAGACACAACGTTCTCGTCCAAAGATGACCAAAGAGGAGCAGGAGGCAAAGGCGGCAAAGAACAAAGAATTAAGATCGTATGGCTATCACTGGACCAAACAGCATGAACTTGATCGGTGGCACCTTCTCGACATTCAGAATGGAAACGTTGAGGTCTCAGAGCAACAAGCGTGGGATACCATTAAGAGTGGCACAAGATCCAAACCAGCACCGGTCTATAACTACATCGATAGACAATCTGCAATCATGTGGGCACGCGCTATCGCCAATGCGAAACAGACAGAGCCACCCACCTACTATCTGGACACCGAGACCACTGGCACGAAAGACCACGACGTAATTGTGCAGATTGGTATTGCCAACCAGCGTGGTGAAGTGCTCATGGATACGTTGGTCCATCCTGGCAAGGTACAAATACATGAGAAAGCACAAGAGACACATGGCATCGATATAATGATGCTTGAAGATGCTCCCACGTTCGCTGATATCTGGGCACAACTGGAACCATTACTGAAACACGGCACGCTCGTAATTTACAATAGTGCTTTTGATGTGAGATTATTAGAGCAGTCCGCAAAACAGTACAACCTCACCATACCCAGACTGACCACGCACTGCTTGATGAGACAGTACGCAGCATTTCACGGTCTTGTGAAGCAGGGCATCAATGAACTAGTGTTTGTTCCTCAGAAGTTGGAGAGTGCGTGTGAGTACTTCGGGCTACCAGCAGGTGGACATAACGCGTTGGCTGATGCTGAGGCGACGCGTTGGGTACTGATGGCCATGGCTGATGAGAAGTTGTAATCTCTGGATCGATAGCAAGGACCGTCTCAATGGCGGTCTTTTTTTTCATGGCTAAAAAGCTCTACATCTAGCGTTCTTTGAGTAGTTGCAACCTTTTTATCTTTTTATGTTACTTTATGCATGCATGCAAGGAAAATGAATGAATACTCCAAATGATCAAAACCCACCTAATACCAGTAACTTTCAGCCACAGTATCCACAACAACCCTATCCCAACTATCCACCACAAGGCTTCCCACAGCAACAACCACCAAAGAAAAAGAAGCGCTGGCCGTGGATCGTTGGTGGCATTGTTGTCATACTTGCGTTGTGTGGCGTTATCGGTGCTATCAGCAATGCGGGTGGCGCAACTACGAATACAACACCGCCTGCGACGACGACAAACCAACCTGCACCAACTACGGCACCCACGACAGCACCAAAGCCTCTTGTCTGGAAGACGGTCAAGACCATCTCTGGTTCGGGTTCAGAAAAGACCGATACTTTTACTGTTCCGAGCACATGGAAACTAACCTGGACGTGTGATCCTGCGTCATTCCAGAACATTCAGTACAACGTGATTGCCATCGTTGAGGATAGTTCTGGCACTATGGTAGACTCTGGCGTCAATGCATTGTGCAAACCCGGCACAACATCAGGATCAACGAATGTTACCAGCGGTGGGACAGTCCGATTGGACATTACTAGCGAAGGGGACTGGACCTTTAACATTCAAACACAGCAGTAGACCACATCGCCAACCATAAAATGACCCGCCCCTTGATTGAGGCGGGTTTCTTTTTGTCGTGTGCTGGTTGTGGTGCTATTTGTCTTTCAGGTATTCAATCACACGCCAGTTGCGTTCCATCACTCGTTTGTACGCCTGCTCTGGTGTGAGCCTCTTGGTTCCGCGTGGCGGCAAAGGTTTCTTGTTCTTCATGCGACTATCCTTTATTCGAAAGTCGAAAGGTGAGTTCTGATCCATGCTATCAACCCCCTGAAATCTTTCTCAGATACCAGCATCTCTATTTGCTGTGCATTACGCCGCGTTCTGTGGCGCTGCCAATGCACTCTCTAGCAGGTTGACATCTCGTAACGCACCCTCGTATCCGAGCAGTCGGTTGATCTCCAGGGCGGTATGCGATTGGATGTACCTGATATCGTCAGGCATGGTTCCCGTTCTCTCCTTTCAGTACATTTCGCACTAGCGCACGACCACGTGTTGTTAATCGTATCCAGATAGCCCCATCATACTTAATCAGGATCAACTCACGCTCTTTCAATGCCTCAAACGTGCTACCCGTCCCTTGGTCAACGAGTTGGGCATCGATGAAACGTTGTTTGAACCGTGTATGCCCTACGTAGAGATCAGCGTACTCCATCCACCGCCAACGATCAGCAGGAATGGATCGTCGTTCCATACGCATGATGCCTTTTGCGTTGCTTTCCTGCAATTGGTCTGTGAGATAAATGATGCGCATGTATTGTTGTTGGCGTTCGTTGAGTTCTTTCCATATATTATCGCCTTTGGGCATGCATAACCTCAATTTGGGCTATATTCCCATGTCGATAGCACAGACAGTGGACGTAGAAACGTGCTTGCCCACTTCCCGTTATTGTATTCAATAATGCGCCCACTGATTTCGCAGTCGATCAGAGCCAGCGTCATCGGGTGCTTATAGCATGAGTAGTCAAAAAGCCGACGGTCATGAAACATCTCCAACAACTTGGCTTGCGTAGGGTACGAATAATACCCGCCACCATGACGCCGTTTCGCTGGCTCTTTCTTCAATTGTCCAAGAATGTACTCCTCATCTGGTTTGTAGACGCTGTAGTAGCGTCCATCTACCACACGCACAATCTTATACGATGTCATCTTTGTCCGAGCATGCCGAGGTGTCTTGTAATCCTCTCCCAGTTTACCGGGTGCTCTGACCCACTCAGGGATACCATCTTCTTTGTGGGCAGAGAGCACCGTCTTTCTCTGATCCTCATCAAGTTGTTTCCAGTTGACTCTCGACCATACCCCATCATCATTGCAGACATAGAACCGCCAGAACTGGCCTTTGGACACACGCTGGTCATTCTTGCGTCCGAATGTCTCGGTTCCGTGATAGGCCGTCAGTGCCGCCACAAGAGACTCATCTAGGTAGATGATGAGCGTTGAGATATAGGGCACCTTAAACGTTCCATGTGTGCCCTGGTTGCGGATACAGAGCGTATAGACCCCTTCCGTGTTCTGGGTAAGCACTGGCTCTACATCGCTACGCCACAAATAACCATCAGTTACCTGCTCCTGGCTCAGTGTAATCTGAAATGTGGTCGCTGGTTGGTAGAGCATCTCTGGTATGGGTTGCGCCTCAACCTGTTGCTCAGTTATTTGCGTTTCATCGATCATAATGTCATCCTTTCATATGAAATACATGTTTTGTGTCATGATTATTTATATAGCACTTAAGAAATAGTTTTGTCAAGTGGCAAAAGAAACCTTTCCCAAATTGGGAATTGTTGAGCTTATCCACCCTATGCTCTAAGTCGATATAATAAAATGGACACTAAATATTGGAGGTGAAATCATGCCAGAAGAGATTTATTTCACGAAACCAGAGCACAAGCAACGTTTTGTCGATGCTATCCAACAAACAGAGAAACTCTACGACGACTTTGATCCGTCGTTTGTCGCCGCCTTGTACATCCTGACTAAAGATCCCAACACCTGGGCAAAGGCAAGTGGGTATATAGGGCGCATTGGTATTCTTTTCCCCACCATGCTCAGCGAACAAGGCTGGAGTGGTGGTATGAGTGTGATGATCAATCTAGCCGGGAATTTGTTCAACAACGAACTGCATATTAACCCGGTTGAACTGATTCAATTAGACGAGGGAAACTACAGAATAGCCCTGACCGCCATCAGTTTAAGGCGATATGGGTTGAAGTGGGCAGGACTCCAGATTGGAGATCCACTACCAGGAGAATAAAAATGACCCGTCCCACATCGAGACGGGTCACATTTTCCTCAGCGAGGGTAGGTTATTTTGCTTGCAGTTTGTTGTAGCACCTCCTACACGTCAAGTGCATCATCGCTTTCTGTTGAGACATCTCACTGAACGTCCAGTAGGTGTCGATGGTTGTGATGTCGCAAAGGGTTGTCACGCCGTCTGTCGTGGCGTGCTCTGTGGTAGAACCGTTGGTATACACGTTGACCGGTATCTGTTTGTCTCGTGTGAGCAGTCCGATTATTTGCTGCATGCTGGTTTCTCCATTCCAAAGTCGGTAATCTTCTGTATCTCTACTATCTTCAAGGTGTTATCGTAGTCGTAATCCACCTTGCCATTCTCGTGCCTGATCGTATACTCCACCGTACAACTGTAGACACCTGGCTCTGTTGGCGTCCCAGGAATATCGTTGCTGGAACTACAGTCCAGTATGTCATCGATCAGTTGTGGCGGTTGCGAGACGATGACGCCATGTCCGATAAATGACACAGCAATGAGCAAACTG
>Ga0310811_10007902_pt1 | contig 13634 bp, 12 predicted proteins | sample YCmetagenome_FD_207642 | JGI IMG/M metagenome (GOLD analysis project Ga0310811, IMG submission 207642) | Soil microbial communities from experimental microcosm in Duke University, North Carolina, United States - YC | ecosystem: Engineered > Artificial ecosystem > Soil microcosm > Unclassified ... | reverse complement strand
CGTTCGAAACGGCGCGCCGGCAGATGATGGCCGAGATCGTGATGGAAGCCGTGCTTACCGCCGGCCAGACCGGGAGGGCGGCGTTCGGCGCGCGCGTGCTCGAGGCGATCGAGACGGTGCCGCGCCACGAGTTCGTGCCGGTCGAGCTGCAGCCCTACGCCTATCTCAACCGGCCTCTGCCTATCGGCTTCGAGAAGACGGTGTCGCAGCCCTACATCGTCGCGCTGATGACCGACCTCCTCGAGCTGGAGCGGAGCGACGTGGTGCTGGAGGTCGGCGCAGGCGCGGGCTACCAGGCGGCGGTACTCGCCCGGCTGGTCCGGCGGGTCTATTCGGTGGATATCATCGAAGAGCTGGCTGCCGGGGCGGACCGGCGGCTGAAGCGCCTCGGCTTCGGCAACGTGGAGATCAAGCTGGGCAACGGCTATTACGGCTGGCCGGAGCACGCGCCCTACGACAAGATCATGGTAACGGCGGCGGCGGATCTCATCCCGCCGCCGCTGCTTGCGCAGCTGAAGCCGGGCGGGCGCATGGTGGCCCCGACCGGCATACCCGACAAGCAGGCGCTGTTTCTGGTGGAGAAATCCGCGGCGGGAACCTTGTCTACGCGCGAAATCCTGCCGGTGCGGTTCTCCGAGCTGGAAGATCCCGGAACGACCGCGGGCCTCGCCTGAGGCACAACCCTTATAATCGCGCCCGATGGCCAGAGAGACCCAGACCATGGCCGTGCTGTTCGCGGACGTGAGCGACAGCACGGGCCTCTATGCAAGGCTCGGCGACGTAGCGGCTCGCAACATCGTCAATGCCTACATCACGCTCGTTGCGGGAATCGTCGCGCGCTTCAACGGGCGGCTGGTGAAGACCATCGGCGACGAGGCGATGTGCGTATTCCCCACCGCCGATCAGGCGGTGCTCGCCGCGAGCGAAATGCAGTCCCAGGTCATCGCAAAGCGCCCCGGCAACTATCCAATCTCGATCCATGTCGGGCTCCATTACGGTCCGGTGCTGGTCGAGGAGGACGATGTGTTCGGCGATACGGTGAATGTCGCGGCCTATATCACCGCCGTGGCTGCCTCGGAGCAGATCCTGACCACGCAGGCAACCGAGAGCAATCTGTCGCCGTCGCTGAAAGGCAGCGTGCGTCCGATATTTCATTCGGTGCTGAAGGGCTCGACCGAGGAATCCACGGTTTTCCAGGTGCTGTGGCGAACGAACGACCTCGATCTCACCGACGTCAACCTGCGGTCCAACAAGATCATTCCCAGCGATACCGGCAGCCTGCTGGTGTCACTGGAGGACGAGAGGGTGCGCGTCGATCAATGGCGACCCAGCATCGTGATCGGCCGCGCAAAAGACTGCGATCTGGTGGTCGCTGACGGACTCGCTTCGCGGCGTCACCTGTCGATCAGGCTGGTGCGCACGCATTTCTACCTGTTCGACCACAGCATCAACGGTACTTTCGTCACGCTGGAAAGCGGCGAGGAGGTGCACATCCTGAGGCGCGAACTTGCGCTGCTCGACGGCTCCGGCCGGATTCACGTCGGGCGCAGCCGGGCGGAGAATCCGCCCGAGCTCATTACCTTCGCGCGTGACCGGCGGTCGATGTTCCGCGTATAAATGGCGGGCTGGGCTAGTGCCCGGCGGGCGGCTGAAGTGCGAATCGCGCCAGCTGGCGATAAAACGCCCCCACGTACGGCCCACGCCGTATCCGGTAGGCGATCAATCCCCACTTCAACGGCTCGCAAACGGCCAGGACAAGCAGCCAGGGAAATTCCGGCTGGGAAAAGCCGTACAGCACGAGCAGCACGAAGGCGATATACCAGGGCGGTTCGACCCGGTTTCCGACGCGGAACACGTTGCAGAACAGGAAGAACGAGCCGCCGACGTACAGCGGCAGCAGGTAGAGGTGCTGCTCGGGAAAGTGCGCATGCCAGCCGATGCTGGCCGTAACCAGCGCCGTTATCAGGAGCAGATCTGTCAGGTTGATGCGAAAGCCGGGCTCGCGCTGGACGCTAAATGTGAGCCATTTCATGCACCAGCCTTCGCTCGGAATCGAAACGTAGTACCGTCTTGCCGAATTTGCCGCCGAAATTGCGCACGCCGAGATCCTGCGCGACCAGGGTCGTTCCCGCTGCGCCGGTCTCCACCTGGGTTACGTGGAATGCCCGCGCGATTCCGCGCATGTCGCGAAATATCTCGCTCATCTCCGCCAGGGCGGCCATGTCGGGTGGGGCGACTGCGTAGTGCCGCTCGCCGGAACGCCTGCCGGTCGCCGCATTGTAATAAGCGACTTCCAGCCGTCCGTTGTGTCCGGTGAACAGGAAGAACCCAAGCGGGTTAAGCGCGGATGGAATTGCGAGGTCGGCGCCCGTAAAAGCGAGAACCCGGCGATGAATTGCGAATTTCGCGAGAGCGTAGCCGGTGAACAGCAGCACGTAAACGAGGGCCGCGCCGGGCGCGGCGGCGCCTAGCAGGAACACCGCCGCGTAGTAGCCCAGCGTCATGAGCCACGCAACGGTGTCGATAAAGAACAGCGCGTCGCTGCAGTAGCGGCGGCGAGTGACCGGCCAAAGCAGCTGGATGCCGAACGTATTCGCGAAGTCGAGGGTGACGTGAACGATGAGGCCCATGAGCGCCCCGAGGAACAGCATCCAGTCGAAGCCCACCGCCAGGGCGGGCAGCGCGGCCATCGCGGCGGCATAAACAGGCGCAAGGGGGAGCGAATGCGTAGGTCCCTGATGGGTCTTCAGGTAGCCACGCTTGCCGAACGCCATGAACGCCACGTCCAGGTCGGGGAATACGCTTCCAGCGAGAAATCCGAGGCCGGCGGCATCGTGTCCCTGAGCCGCAAGCGCCGTGAAGCCGACTCCTCCGATGAATGCGTGATGAACGATATCCATGGAGGTTTGCGCGCTCTGTGTTACTTGCGGTCGGCGAGCTCGCGGATGACGTCGGTTCCGGAGCGCGCCGCCTTGCGCGCCTGCTCGGGGCTTTCCTTGCCGAGCGGCTTCTCGGCGATGAACGCGTACATGTCGGTCGCCCCTTCGAAGATGCGGCGCGTCATGCCGAGTTCGGCGAAGGTCTTGGCGATTTCCTCCATCTCCGGCACCCAGCGGTAGGCCTTTGGCGGCATGCCGGGGATGTTCTTCATCTGCCAGTCGAAGACGTCGCTGCGGCTGTCGCGCAGCTCTTTCTCGAGCGCCTGCTCGACGCCGAGCCTGCGGGCGGCGACCAGCAGCTCCACCGCCAGCGCGGTCGTGCCCTTGGTCATCGCGGCATAGCACATCTTGACGCCGGAGGCGTCGCCGATGCGCTCCGACATCACGCGGATCACCAGGTTGGGGTGGCTGATCTGCTCGAACAGGTAGGCGTCCGGGCCGGAAACGTAGATGCGCGGCTTGTCCTTTTCGCCGCGCGGCGGCGGGCCGATGATCCCGCCGTCGATGAAAAGTCCGCCGGCGGCGCGGATCATGGCGTCCGTGTCGCGCGCGGTCTGCGGCGACACCGCGTTGAGGTCGGCAAAGGCGATCTTGCGTCCCGTCTTCTTCATCGCGGCCGCGACGCCGCGCGCGACGTTAAGCGCCTCGCCGGGATTGATGACCGAGATCACCAGCTCGCAGGTCGCCACCAGCTTCTCCATCGAGCCGCAATCGTCGAGGCCCGCGGCTTTCGCGAGATTTTTCGTGCGTTCGCTGCGGCCGTCGAGCGCCGTGTGCACGCTCATGCCGCTTTCCTTGATGCGGCCGGCGATCGCCTGGCCCATGTCGCCGGGGCTGACGACGCCCACATTCTGGATTTTCATTTCCGTTCCTTTCGCGATGACGCTCTTTGACGCTCATTCCCGGGGAAGCGGGATGCTTACGTTAGAATACAACCTTTCCGCCGTACCCGGCGGCTACACTCGCCGCCGTCCCGATGACGATTTACCTGATTCTGTTTCTCGGGCTGCTCAGCTGGATGTCCTACACGAGCAGCCGGGTGCTGATGTCCCTGTACGCGATCGAGCTGGGCGCTTCCGCCACTTCCATCGGTTTCCTGATCGGGCTCTACGGGCTCGGCCCGCTGTTCCTGTCGGTGCAGGCAGGCAAGATCGCGGACCGGATCGGCACGTACTGGCCGATCCTCGCGGGCTCGGCCGGCATCGCGGTGGGGCTCGCGATTCCCTATTTCGTGAGGGGCCTGCCGGTCCTGTACGTCTCGGCGGTGGTGATGGGCTCCTCGATGGTGTTCATCAACATCGGCTTGCAGCACCTGATCGGATCGCTTGGCGACGCGGAGCAGCGGACACGCAACGTCAGCCTGCAAAGCCTCACGATCGCGCTGGGACTCATGATCGGGCCGCTGCTGGTGGGCTTCTCGATCGACCATCTTGGCCACGTGCCGACTTATCTCTATCTGTCTCTGCTGGTGCTGGTGTCGAGCGTCGCCTGGATCGCGTGCCGGCGCCGGATCCCGCATACCGTCGCAACCGGAAAGCCCAAGGCGGGCGGCGGAGTGCGCGATCTGCTCGGCCGGCCCAACCTGCGGCGCACGCTGGTGGTGAGCGGGCTGGTTGTCGCGGGCGTGGACCTGTACAGCTTCTTCATGCCGCTTTACGGGCATTCGATCGATCTGTCGGCGACGCTGATCGGCGTGGTGCTGGGTGCATTTGCGGCGGCGACCTTCGTGGTGCGCAGCGCGCTGCCGCTGCTGGTGCGGCGCTGGGGTGAGGAGCGCATCATGAGCGCATCCATGTACCTGGCGGGCGCAACGTTTTTGCTGTTCCCGTTCGTGGAGAACATCGTCGTCCTGCTGCTGCTGTCGTTCTCGCTTGGGCTCGGACTCGGCTGCGGCCAGCCGCTTTCCCAGATCATGACTTACAACCGCTCTCCGGCAGGGCGCGCCGGCGAGGCGCTCGGGCTGCGCTTCTCCATCGTCAATCTCACCCACATGGTGATCCCGATCGCGTTCGGCACCATCGGCGCCGCGGTCGGGCTGATCGGCGTGTTCCTCGCCAACTCGGTCCTGATGCTCGGCGGCGGCTACGCCAACGCGCGCGGCGCCGCCCGGGGAAACTGAGGGCAACTGAGGAAAACCGAGAGCCGCCGAATGTCGTTTCCGCTGATCCTGCTGGTGACGGCGCTGACCCACATCAGCTTCAAGGGCAGCAAGGTGCTGATGTCGCTGTTCGCGATCGAGCTCGGCGCGAACCCGTTCCTGATCGGGATGCTGTTCGCGATGTACTCGCTGCTGCCGATCTTTCTGTCGGTCTACGCGGGCACGGTCTCGGACCGCTATGGCTACCGCATGCCGATGATCCTGGGCGCGATCGGACTTGCCTGCGGGCTCCTTCTCCCGTTTGCGTTTCCCGCACTGCCGGCCATGTTCGTCGCGGTAACGATGATGGGGACGTGCTACATCTTCTTCGTGGTGGCGGTGCAGCACCTGGTGGGGTCGTTCGGCGAGGGCGTGGAGCGCACTCGCAACTACAGCCTGTTCAGCGTGACGGTCGGCCTGACGGCACTGCTGGGACCCACCACCGCCGGCTTCTGCATCGACAGCATCGGCCACCGCTCGACCTACCTCGTGCTGGGCGTGCTGCCGCTCGGGTCGGTGCTGGTCCTCCTGTTTCTTGCCCGGTTCCTGCCCCAGGCGAAAGTCCAGGAGGAGCGGCGCATCGCGAGTCGCCGCGTGGCCGACCTCATCGGCAACGCGCCGCTACGCCGCGTACTTATAACTGCGGGCATCATGGAGACGGGCAACGAGCTGGTGAATTTCCTGCTGCCGATCTACGGCCACTCGATCGGCCTCACGGCCACGCAAATCGGGATGGTGATGGGCGGCTACGCGTTGGCGCTGCTAGGCGTGCGGGCAGCGATGCCGCTGCTGGTGAGGCATTCCAGCGAGGAGCGCGTGCTGTGCGCCTCGCTCTTCGTGGCGGCCGCGGTATGCGTGGGCTTCCCGCTCGCCGATTCGTTCTGGCCGATGTTCATGATGGCGGCCGGCCTCGGCCTCGGGCTTGGCAGCGGCGGGCCGCTGTCCATGGTGCTTTCCTATAATCGATCGCCCGCCGGCCGGGCGGGTGAGGCGATCGGCCTGCGGCAGACGCTCAACAAGACCGCCGAGGTGGTGATGCCGCTGGTCTACGGCTGGCTCAGCACCGCGCTTGGCATGGCTCCGGTGTTCTGGCTCGGCGCGGCCCTGCTGGGGTCGGCCGGCTGGCTCATGCACGACGACGTGCGGAGAATCGGCAACGCGAAAAGCGCGCCGCCGGATTAGAATGGCGCGCGGCGATTTCCCCTATGGCCACTAAGAAGACAAGCATGAAAAGAGGAATTGAAAGGACAGGCGGATGCGAATACTGATCTACGGCGCCGGTGCGATCGGCAGCTTTTTCGGCGGAATCCTGACCCTCGCGGGGCGTGACGTTACGCTGGTGGCGCGCGGCGCGCAGCACGACGCGATCGCCTCGCGCGGGCTCATCCTGGAGGGCCCGAAGACCGGCCGGCCCGAGCCGGTGAAGGTAAAGATCTGCCGGCCCGGCGAGGAGAAGGGGCCCTACGACGTCGTCTTTGTCGGGCTGAAGTCGCAGCAGATCGAGGAGAACGCGAAGCACCTGGCGGGGCTGTTGAAGCGCGACGGCATGATTGTCTTCGCGCAGAACGGCATCAACTGGTGGTACTTCGAGAAACTCGATTCTCCGCACAAGGGCGCGAGCCTGCCGTCGCTCGACCCGAACGGCGTCATCAAGCGGACTTTCCCGATCGATTCCGTCATCGGCGGCATCATCAACAAGCCTTCCAATCTGGTGGCGCCGGGCCACGTATCGCTCGCGGACCAGGCCGCCGACCGCCTCATCCTGGGCGAGCTCGACAACAGCGTCACGCCACGCCTGAAGGAATTCGCGGGCATCGTCGAGGCCGCGGGCTGGACGGCGGTAGCGACCGACAACGTGCGCCTCTTCAAGTGGCGTAAGCAATTGTCGAACGCGGTGCTGAATCCGCTCGGCGCCGTCACGCAGTCCTCGGCGCGGCAGATCGGCGGCTACCAGCCGGCGCGGCGCGCGGCGAAGGCGATGATGGACGAAGTGATGGCGGTGGCGGCGTCGGTCGGAGTCAAGATCGACACGACCCCCGACGAAATGCTCGACGGCCTGCTGAAGCGGGTGGAAATACCGTCGTCGACGCTGCAGGACGTGCGGCTCGGCCGCGGGCTCGAGCTTGCGGCGCTGACGAACGCGGTGGTGGATATCGGACGCCTGACCGGCGTGCCGACGCCCAATCTCGAAACGATCGTCGCGCTCGCCGGCACCCTCAATCAGCGCATCGTCGAGGACAAGCTTTCGTTTCCGCCGACGCCCGTCGGCGGAAAGTGATTCGCGGGTGGCGGCTCGCGGATAGGCCCGGTTAAGCTGCTTTTCGGGCGGGTAGGCGCGCCATCCGCGAACCGCGAGTCACGAGCCGCGCTTCATCAAGCATCGGCGTCGTAGCCCGGCAGCACGCGGGCATCGATCACGCAGACTCCGCCTTTCCGGACGATCTCGACGCCTTTTTCGATCGCGGGCCGGACGTCTTCCGGCCGGGTGACCGGACCGATGCCTTCGGCGCCCTGGGCGCGTGCCATCGCGGCGAGATCGATGTCCGGGTCCCCGATGCGCTGGCCGATCCAGCGGTTTTCCGGCGGACGCCCGCGCTCGACGGCGACGCGGTCCTGGTGCAGCTCGTCGTTGAAGAACGAGCGGTTGTTGCAGACGATCATCAGGCACGGGATCTGGTAATGCGTCGCGGTCCAGACGGCGGTATTGGCCATCAGGAAATCGCCGTCGCCGAGCAGCCCGACCGTCAGCCGGCCGCTTCCTTTCAGCGCCAGCGCGGCACCGACCGTGAGGCCGGGACCGGAGCCGACTCCGGCGCCGCCTTCGGGTCCGAGATAGTCGAGCGGGTGGCGGAAGTGGCGGTACGCGCCGTTCCAGCCGAGCGGCAGGTGCGCCATGCAGACGTCCATGCCCCTGGTGACTTCATTGAGCGTTTCGGCGACGCCACGCAAGGTGACGACGTCGGAGCGCAGCGGCGGAAGCTTTGGAACCGGCGCGGGCGCGACGCTCGCGGCACGCGCTTTCACCGATTCGAGCAGCATCGGGACGGCGGCTTCCGGCTCGCACATGAGGTACACGTCCACCGGCGGCAGCGCCTGGTAGTCCATGCTCCAGCCGCGGTGGTTATGCGCGTCGCACGAAACCTGGATGATCTTCGCGGTCACCGGCTTGTTGCCGTAAGCCTGCTTGAGCGTGCCGGCGAGATCGAGCCAGTCGAGCGAGAGGATGACGTCGGCATCCGCGACGACGGGCCGTGTTTCCGGCGCGAGCCGGTTTGCGGGCGGCGCGGCGTGCAGGCGATGGTCGGTCGGGAAGGCGCAGGCGATCTTGAGATTGGACAGCACGCGCATGTTGAGCTTCTCGGCGAGCGCCACGCGCGCGTTCCAGCCGTCCATGCCGCGCGTGCAGCGGCCGGCCAGCATCACGGGATTTTTCGCGTTTGAAAGAAGCTTCGCCGCCTCGGCAACCAGCTCGGGAGCGGGGCGCACCGGCTCGGGGGCGGCGTAGCGCTTCACGTCGGGCAGGGCGGGCATCGCGCCGATCTTGCCTTCCTGCAGCGAGACGTCGAGGTTCACGTACACCGGCCCGCGCGGCGCCGTCTGCGCGATCTGCGCTGCGCGCAGCAGCGCCTCCATCGCGGCGGCGGGCGAGCCCGGCTGGTTGTCCCACTTGGTGAAGTCGCGGATCAGCGCCGCCTGGTCGGCGCAGGTGTGCAGCCAGTCGATCCACGGGCGGCGCTTCGCCGCGTCCCACGGCCCGGTCGCGCCCAGGATCAGCACCGGTGCCCGGTCGCACCATGCGTCGAACACGGACATGGAAGCGTGCATCAGGCCGACGTTGGAGTGCAGTGCCGCGGCCATCATGCGCCCCGAGGCCTTGTAGTAGCCGTGGGCGATGGTGACCGCGTTCTCGTCGTGGATCGACAGCAGCATCTGGGGCGAGCGGTTGCCGAGATAGTTGACGATGCTGTCGTGCAGCCCGCGGTAGCTCGCGCCGGGATTCAGCGCGATATAGGGAATGTCGAGCTCGCGCAGCATCGCCGCGACCGCGTCGCTGCCCCAGTGCTCGTCGCTTTCGCGCGAGCGCACGGGGGTGTCGTGGGCAATCGGGTTTTCCTTGGCGGCCATGCCTGTCTTTCCGGAAAGGGGTGAAGAAGAGCCAGATTATCTCAATCGGCGCGCGCTCCGGAAACCTTGACCACTTCCGCCCAGCGCGTCACCTCCTCGCGGAAGAGCTTGGCAAAGTCGTCGGGCGAATTGCCCACCGGCTCGGCGCCGAGGTCCTGCAGCCTCTGCTGCATGTCCGGAGCCCTGGCGGCGCGCGCGATGGAGTCGCCGAGCTTGTTGACGATGTCCCGCGGAGTCGCGGCCGGCGCGAACACGCCGTACCACACCACCACCTCCACTCCTGGAACGCCGGCTTCCTTCATGGTGGGAACCTCCGGCAACTGGGGTGAGCGTTTTGGCCCGGTGTTGGCCAGCGGGCGCAGGCGACCCGCCTTCACGTGGGCCGAGATGGCCGGGATGTTGGCAAACGACAGCCCGACCTCGCCGCTGATCAGCGCGGTCAGGGACGGCGCGGTGCCGCGGTAGGGCACGTGGGTCATCTTGATGCCGGTCTTCAACGCGAACAGCTCGCCCGACAGGTGCTGGGTGGTGCCGCTGCCGGAGGACGAGTAGTTCAACTGGCCGGGGCGCGATTTCGCCAGCGCGATGAACTCCCTTGCCGTCTTTACCGGCACCGAGGTGTGCACCACCAGGATGTTGGGTGCCATCGAGATGATGGAGATCGGCGCGAAGTCCTTTGCCTCGAACGGCACTTTTTTGTAGAGGCTCAGGTTGATCGCGACGGCCGCCGTATTGACGAGGAGGGTGTAGCCGTCGGGCGGGGCCTTGGCGACCAGTTCGTTGGCGATGTTGGTGCCGGCGCCCGGACGGTTCTCCACGATCACCTGCTGGCCCAGGTACTCGGTCAGCTTGGGGCCGAGCAGGCGCGCGTTGATGTCGACGCCGCCGCTGGGTGTGAAGCCAACCACGAGCCGGATCGGCTTGACCGGATAGGATTGGGCGAACGCGGCGGACATGCAGAGCATGAGCGTCACGGCGGCCACGGGACGCGGCCACGAAACGATAGACATGTGGGTCTCCTCGAAAAGATGCGGGGCCGTATGCCGCACGCCGCGGTATTTTTTGAAAAACAGGATGCTATGATAACAGCCGACCCGCGAGAAACGAGATGAGGATGAAGCCGTCCGAGTTTGCGCTGTCATGCCGGATCCGGGCGCTGCTTGCCGTCTCGACGGCCATCATACTGGCGGCATGCGCCGCCGGAGATTCTGGCACCTATCAGGGCTATGCCGAGGGCGAATATGTCCGGGTCGCGGCGCCGTTCGCAGGCAGACTGACGAAGCTCGCGGTCGCGCGCGGCGGCCAGGTCAAGACCGGCGATGCGCTGTTCGTGCTGGAGCAGGAGAACGAGGCGGCTGCGCGGCGCGAGGCCGATGAGCGGCTGAAGAACGCGGAATCCCAGCTCGCCAATCTGCAGAAGAGCCGGCGCCAGCCCGAGATCGACGCGGTGCGGGCGCAACTCGCGCAGGCGGAAGCGGCAGCAAGGCTTTCCGCGGTGGGCCTCAAGCGCTCGGAGGACCTGGTCGCGAAGAATTTCATCTCCAGGCAGCAGCTCGACGACGCGCGCGAGACGCATGCGCGCGATGTCCAGCGCGTGGCCGAGATGCGCGCGCAAGTCGAGACGGCGCGGCTCGCGGCTCGTCCCGATGAGATCAAGGCTGCCGAGTACAACGTCGGCGCGGCCAAGGCAGCGCTCGCCCAGGCGGAATGGAAGCTGGGCCAGAAGACCGTCAATTCCCCGGTCGCGGGGCTGGTGCAGGACACGTTTTATGTCCTGGGCGAATGGGTCAACGCGAACCAGCCCGTGGTCTCGCTGCTGCCGCCGCAGAACATCAAGGTGCGGTTTTTCGTCGAGGAACGCGGACTGGGCGCGGTGAAGGTGGGGCAGCAGGCGTCCATCCAGTGCGACGGCTGCGCAGCGCCGATCAGCGCTCGCGTCACGTTCATCTCGCCGCAGGCGGAGTACACGCCGCCCGTGATCTACAGCCGCCAGGAGCGCGCGAAGCTCGTCTATCTCATCGAGGCGCGGCTCGCGCCGGAAGACGCCGTGAAACTCCACCCCGGCCAGCCGGTGGACGTCCGACTCGTACGATAGGTTCCATGCCGGTCGGCGACGCGGTCATCGACGTCAAGGGGCTCAGCAAGAGCTTCAACGGCCGCCGTGTCGTCGACAACGTTTCGATCCAGGTCGGGCGCGGACGGATCTGCGGCTTTCTGGGTCCGAACGGCAGCGGCAAGACCACGACCATTCGCCTGCTTTGCGGCTTGCTTACGCCCGATTCCGGCAGCGGCACCTGCCTCGGCTTCGATGTGCTGCGCGAGGCGGCGCAGATCAAGCGGCACGTCGGCTACATGACCCAGCGCTTCAGCCTGTACGAGGATCTGTCGATACGCGAGAACCTCGATTTCATCGGCCGTGTGTACGCCATCCCCGACCGCGCGCGCAAGGTGGAAGCGACGCTCGCAAGGCTCGGGCTCGCTGAACGCAAGAACCAGCTCGCGGGAGAGCTTTCCGGGGGGTGGAAGCAGCGTCTCGCGCTTGCTGCCTGCATGCTGCACGACCCTCAATTGCTCCTCCTCGACGAGCCGACGGCGGGCGTTGACCCGAAAGCCCGGCGCGAATTCTGGGACCAGATTCACGAGCTCGCGGGGAGCGGCATCACCGTGCTGGTATCGACGCACTACATGGATGAAGCCGAACGCTGTCACGAGCTGGCGTACATCTCCTACGGAAAGCTGCTGGTAACCGGAACCGCGGAGGAGGTGGTCGCCGGTTCCGGACTCGCGACCTGGTCGGTGACGGGCGAAGGGCTGCTCGAGCTCGCGCGGGAACTGAAGAAACGTCCGGGCGTCGCGATGGTGGTTCCATTCGGCAGCGCACTCCATGTGAGTGGCGAGGATGCCGCCGCGCTGGAGGGCGCCATCGCGGGCTATCGTGACCGCCCCGGCTTGCGCTGGCAGCGCGCAGCTCCCGGGCTCGAGGACGTATTCATCCATTTCATGCGAGACGCGCAGGATAATTTCAAGTGAGCGTCCGGTGAGCGTATTTTCCCTGGGGCGCTTTGTCGCCATTCTGGTGAAGGAATTCGTCCAGATGCGGCGCGACCGGCTGACCTTCGCGATGATGGTCGGCATTCCCATCATTCAGCTGGTCCTGTTCGGATACGCGATCAACTCCGATCCCAAGAGCCTGCCGACCGCGGTGCTGTCGGCGGACAACAGCATCTTCGCCCGCAGCATCGTGCGCGCGATGGAGAACAGCGCGTATTTCAAGGTGGTCCGGCACGCCCGCGACGAGGAGGAGATCGACCGGGCGGTGGCGATCGGAGAAGTGCAGTTCGCCGTGACCATTCCGGAGAATTTCGGCCGCAAGCTGGTGCGGGGCGAACGCCCGGTGCTGCTGCTCGAGGCGGACGCCAGCGATCCCGCCGCGACCAGCAATGCACTCTCGGCCCTGCTCACGCTCAATCAGACCGCGCTCGCGCGCGACCTGAACGGCAGCCTCGCGGCGCTCGCCACGGCGCCGCCGGCATTCGAGGTGCGCGTGCACCGGCGCTACAACCCGGAAGGCAACACCCAGTACAACATCGTGCCGGGCCTGATGGGCGTCGTGCTCACCATGACCATGATCATGATGACCTCGCTTGCCATGACGCGCGAACGGGAGCGCGGGACCATGGAGAACCTGCTCGCGACGCCGGTCAAGCCGGTCGAGGTGATGGCGGGGAAGATCGTGCCCTACATCATCGTCGGCTACGTGCAGGTGACGATCATCCTGCTGACCGCGAAGCTCTTGTTCGGCGTTCCCATGGTGGGGAGCCTCACGCTCCTGTCGCTGGTGCTGGTGTTGTTCATCGCGGCCAACCTCGCGGTCGGCTTCACGTTCTCGACGCTCGCGCGCAACCAGATGCAGGCGATGCAGATGACGTTTTTCTTCTTCCTGCCCTCGATGCTGCTGTCGGGCTTCATGTTTCCCTTTCGCGGCATGCCGACATGGGCGCAGTGGCTGGGCGAGATCCTCCCGCTCACGCATTTCCTGCGCATCGTCCGTGGAATTCTCCTCAAGGGAAATACGGTTTCCGAGATCATGCCCAACATCTGGCCGATCGGGCTGTTCCTGCTGGTCGTCTCCGTCATCGCGCTCGCACGTTACCGCGAGACGCTCGACTGAGCGCGATGTTGCGCGTCTTCTGCCTTCTGAGCTTCCTCGCTGCGGGGTGTGCGCAATCCGCCGACCTGCCGCAGACGGTGCGTTTCCCGAGCCGGGACGGCAGGACCGAGCTCGTGGGCTATCTGTTCGAGCCGCGAACTCCCGGTCCGCACGCGGCGATCGTCATGCTGCACGGCCGGTCGGGCCCGTACTCGTCGCTGTCGAAGGGGCGGTACGACGCTGCGACGCTCAGCATGCGCCACCGCGAGTGGGGGCGCTTCTG
>Ga0310811_10007901_pt1 | contig 13635 bp, 11 predicted proteins | sample YCmetagenome_FD_207642 | JGI IMG/M metagenome (GOLD analysis project Ga0310811, IMG submission 207642) | Soil microbial communities from experimental microcosm in Duke University, North Carolina, United States - YC | ecosystem: Engineered > Artificial ecosystem > Soil microcosm > Unclassified ... | reverse complement strand
CTGCTCGCTGTAGATGGTGCGGTTCTGCGTGGCGATATTCGAATTGTCCAGCGCGATCTGCTGCTTCGACACGTCGATCTGTTTCTGCAGCTGATCGATCATCGAATTGATATCATCCAGCTGCTTTTGCGTAGCCGCATCCGCCTTCAACAAGTTCTCTGTCCTCGTCCGCTCCCGCAGCTGCTGCGCCAGCTGAACTTCCTGTACGGCCAGCTGCCGTTTGACAAGCTCGATCTGCGGATGAGGATTCGTCGTCTTCTCCTTTAACGCGGCGATCGACGCCTGCACCTGCTGTTTTTGTAAAACGGTATTGGACATATCGATCTGCCCGACGATGGCGTTCTTTGCCACCGTGTCTCCTTCCATGATTGGAAAGGAAAGGAGCTTTCCATTCTGCTCGGCCGAGACGATCACCTCATCCGATTCAAACACCCCCGAAGCATCCGTCACCAGCTTGTGGCTATTACAAGCCGCAAAAAATAGAAATCCCCAAAAGAGTATCTTTTTCATAATCCTGCTGTTGTTTTATAATTATACTGCGCCATTAACAATTGCATAGCATGAATGACCCTCTGCTGTCGTGCTTGCGCGGCAGCATTGACATCTAAAAGATAATCATTGGCGCTGATCACGCCATTCTCCAGCTGTGCAGCCGAAGATTTATCGACCGACTCCCGCAGCCGCACAATTTCATCGTCGCTCTTCATCAGCTCCCGGTATTTCCGGATATCGGCGTTCTCCTGGCTCATGGTCAGCCGGGTATTGAAAAGAAAGGTATTTCGTTGGTTCAGGACCATTTCCTGGTTGTTCCGGCTGATCAGCTTTTCCTTCTTATAGGTATAGCTGTTGCCGATCGTCCAGGTCAGCCGCAATCCCGTCATATAATAACCGCTAAGCGAGGTGGACAGGAAATTCACCGGGTTTGGCTTGCCCAAACCGCCCTGGAAGAAAGCGCTTAGGGAAGGGAAGAGATTCCGCCGCGTCAGCTCCTGCTGCTCGGCATAGCTCCGCACCTGCAGATCATAGGCCGCCAACTCCGGCCGGCGAACCGAGTCGGCCGTTGCCGGCTCCGTCGGTCTCTCTAGCACCACCGAAGAATCAACCCTCCGGTTAATAAACAACCCTAACATATCCGTATAGGCTGAGCGCGAAGCGCGCAGCTCCACACTATGCTGTTCAGTATTCAAAAGCTCCGCCCGTAGCTTGTTCAGACTGCTGTTGAAATCCGTCCCATTCTTCACCGCGGCCTCCACCTTCTTGATCCCGGTTTGGATATCGGCAGCAGCCAGCTCATTCTGCTCAAGCTGCCCGTCGATCAGCAACGCGCCAAAGAACAGCTGGTTGACCCGGTCCTTCAACGCATACAGGTCCGTAGAAAGATTCGCCTCCTGCAATTCGGCATCCGTCCGGCTCACCGCCCGCCGCTGTTTGTTGATCCCGAAATCCGTCAGCGTCTGCGACACCTCGCCATACAGCTTATACTGATCTTTCGGAACGGTCGGAATATTGATGTTGAAACCCGCAACAGGAGGGATGGAGATCTTTGTGACGTCCGACTGATAGGTCGCCGTTCCGTTCACCGCCAGCTGCGGATAAACGCCCTTCGCAATATTGGCAAGGGTGTACTCCCTCGTCTTTTCGATCAGCGCCCGCTGCCGCGTCAATGGATAGTTCGCCTCGGCAAGCCCGTAACACTCGTCCAGTGTCAACCGCTGCTGACCCGACCCCCAAAGGGCCGTCACAAGCAAACCCAGCAAGAAAAGGCTCTTTTTCATGTTTATTCGTTTGATTTAATCATTTGATTAATAACGGTGCAAAAAAAATCAGGGCTTTCCCTTCATCATCATCCCGATCCACATCGGCACCAGCGTCCGCCGGTCATCCATATACGCACGAAATTGCTCGTCACTCACATTCAACACGCGTTGCAGCAAAGGTTTTGCCACAAAGGGAAAGACCGATAGCCCGACCAGGTTGGCAATAAACTGGAAAGGGTCCAGCGTCGTCTTGCCCTCTTTCTTCGAATCCACCAATTGCTGGAAGAACATTCTCCTCGCAGGGGCCAGTTCCTCGCTAAGCCTTACCGTCAGCGCCGATGGATTGCCCTGGATCTCGTTGAGGATAAATAGCGGCAGGTCGGGGAATTCGGTGAGGAAATCGATATACCCATTCACCACCTTTTTCACCTTTTCCTCCATGGTCAGGGTCTCATCCGTAAAATTGGCCGATATGCCCCCGATGAACTGTCTGAAATTCTCCAGCATGATCAGGTCGAACAGCTTCTGCTTGCTCCGGAAATAATAGTTCAACAAGGCCAGGTTGATGCCCGCTTCCTCGGCGATATCCCTTGTTCGTGTAGCCGCAAAACCTTTCTGAGTGAACAACTTACGCGCCGCTTCCTTGATCTTCTGCTCCGTTGACGCCTCCTTTGTCTTTACCGGTCTTTTGCTTGGCATGGGACAAAGCTAGGAACTATTCCTGATTTAAACAAGCATTTTAATCAAATGATTAAAAAATGTCCCTTTAGTCGTTGAATCCGTCCTCATACTTATCCTTCCCATTCCCCAGGGAAACATAATCGACCGTCCCCGTGCCCTGGAACCGGTACAGGATACCGATGATCTTCGAATGCAGGATATGGCGCGGAACGGTATACGCAAGCTTGTCGTTGACGAGGATCTTCGCTTTCCCGCTGTCGGACTCGATCCGCAGCTTGACATAATCGTTGAAGTTGACCCCCAGCGAAGAAAGATCCTCCCGCTTCCCGCTGGTATAGAAATAAGTAAAATACAGGTCCACCGTCGAGACGCACCCCGGCGCCACCAACGGAACCCAGATGGCCGTTCCTTCGCAAAGGAGGTACACCCGCGTCAGCTGGCACACCGCCGAACCCTCGGCATAGTCATTCTTCAGCCGCGTCTCGAAAACAAAATGATCGGAATAGACATCGCCGAAATCCCGCACATTGGCGAACATCACCGTCGGCGGCGCCGGCTGAAGGAGAATGTTCTTGGCCTTGATCTGATCCACCGACAAGCTCATCTTCCCGCCGCCGATGGATTCCTGCGGCTTGAAATACACCGGTACCGGGTCCTGCTCCACCAGGGGGAGCCAGCCGTCCGTCCGGATCAACAGGCTATGCTGCTTCACCACCTGTCCATGCACCCGCAGGGTGGCATGATAATAGTCCGGGTAATAGTACATCGAGGTATATTGGTGACCGCTACGGGGAACCTTCACCCGCCGCGTCGTATCCCAGCTTTGCTGGATCACCACCGAATCATCCGGACTGCGGCTCGCATCGTAATCGAAGATCACCGAATTGGGCAGCCCCGATGTAACCGTCTTTTTACTGCTGAAAGAATAATCCCTCGCCTGCGGGAGTGGCTGCTGCCCTTTTAGAAAAAGCAGCACCAGCATGATCACCACCAGCGGTGCCGCCATCCAAACCACCTTCTTCCACCGCCGCGGCCGCACCTCCACCTCCTTCGGATCCTCCACTACAGGCGTTTCCGTTGCACGCGCGTCCACCACAGGCGCCTCCGTCGCACGCACCTCCGTCGCAGGAGCCTCCGTCACCCCCGCCGGTTCCAACCCATTCGCCTTCCCGGACTCCAACCCGTTCATTTTACCGGGGGGCTCACCCACCTTCACACTGAAATCCCGCCAGTTGTCAAAACCCAAATACTGCGCCAGCGTATTCAACGTGTGCGTATTCGGCAGGCTCTCGTATTTCACCTTCCCCCAGATGCGCTTCAACGTGACATGACTGATATTCACCCCGGTCTTGTCCCGGATCAGCTCGCTAAGCTGGAGAAAATCCTGGTTGCTCCATTTCTCGCTGTCACCCCAGCCGGTTTGTTCCTCAAAACGCTTTTTTACCTGTCGGATCAGGCTTTCATCGGTTGGCATAATTGTAAAATTACTCGAGTTGAGCGGCCCGCCCGGGCGTGTACCAACTTGTACCAAAATGAACGGTTTATGATTCGCTTTTTACCCGGACCTTGCTCAACTTTATATGAGCAATTTAACACATTTATGCTACGCCTCCTGCTTTTGCTTTGCCTCGTCATAGGGTCGGCCTTTGGGCCGGCCCGCGCACAGGAGGACGACCTCCTCCCGCCCGACCGCTTCCTGACCAGCATCCGTTTCGCCCAGCTCAACGGCGGCATCATCGTCGGAAAGGTCAAACTCGATTCCTTCCCCGACTCCCTGAATTTCATCTTCGATACCGGCTGCGGCGGCGCTTCCCTCGACTCAGCTACCGCCGCCCACTTCAAGCTCAAGCCCCGGGCTGCCGATGGCACCATCCGCGGCATCGCAGGGAAATGCCAGCAACGCATCCTCGACAACGCCCGCGTCACCATCGGTGGCCTCGTCGTCGATAGCCTTCGCCTGAACGTCAACGATTACGATATTCTTAGTAGCATCTATGGGGAAAAGATCGACGGTATCCTGGGCTACAGCTTCTTTTCCCGCTATCTTGTCCGCGTGGACTACGACAGCTCGAGACTGGACGTCTTTACAAAAGGCCCCATCCAGTACCCCTCCGGCGGCTTCCTGCTCCGCCCCCGCCTTTTTGGCCTGCCCATGCTCGAAGGCCACCTGGCCGACGCCCGCGCGTTCAAAGGCCGGTTCTATTTTGACACCGGCGCCGGCCTCTGCCTGCTCTTCTCCGCCAACTTCACCGCGGACAGCGCCGTCTTCAGCCCCAAACGAAGAAAGCCGGTCCGAACCCAGGGCGCCGGCCTCGGCGGCAAGACCGATATGCAGCTCACCACCCTCCGCACCTTCTCCCTCGGGCCCTTCCATTTCCGGCAAATCCCGACCTACATCTTCGAAGACTCCTTCGACGTCACCTCCTATCCCCAGCTGGGCGGCCTCATCGGCAACGATCTCCTGCGCCGTTTCAACCTGATCATTAACTACCCGCGTTCCGAGATCTATATCCTGCCCAACGGCTCCTACAACCAACCCTTCGACTATAGCTACAGCGGGGTCTTTATCGCCCTCATCGAGGGCAAGGTCATCGTCACCGACGTCATGGAAGGCTCTCCCGGCGAAAGGGCAGGCCTCAAAGAAGGGGATATTATCCTGCAGATCAACGGCGACAGACAACAGAACCTGCAGGTATACCAAAATCTCCTCCGAACCATCGGTCCCAGGGTCAAGGTCCTCGTGCGGCACGCCGACGGCGAGATGACCCTCTGCTCGCTAAAGGTCAGCAGCATCCTCTGACCAATCATATCTTCTTTCTGCCAGCATTTTTCCAAAACCGGCCGTCTCCTTCTCTTCCGTCAGCCGGAAGCCATGCCGCAGATATAAGGCTGTGGCCGTCTCCTGCTCGTGCGTCGTCCATAAAAACGCCCTCCGGTAGCCGGACGCCCTCAACCATTCCATAAAAAGCGCCATTAGCCGCTTTCCCAATCCTGCTCCACGATATTCAGGCAATAAGATAAAATACCGCAATTGCGCCACCCCCTCTTCCCGCCGCATCCCCAGCAGGAACCCTACCATCCGACCATCCGCCTCGCAAACCCAGACCCGGTCCTTTACCGGATCATACCCCAGGACAAATTCCCCCAACCCCTTCAAAACATACCCCTCGAATCCCAATCCAAATTCGTTTTCGCGCGTATAGATCAACCCATGCAGATAGGCCACGAGTCCAAGGTCCCCAGGTAACAACTGCGTCCGGATGGTCACTTCGCCCTTCGGCCCGTTCAACAAATGATTCACGGCCTCCATATGCCCCACCAGCTCCCCTCGCTGCGCCTCGTTCAGGGGTTCCAGCATCTGCCCGATCTGCTTATCCGACGCCTCGTTCAATGCGGCAAATTCCCGCATTCCCCGTTCAGTCAGGGACAGCAAAAAAGCCCGGGCATCCCCGGGCGACTTTCTTCTTGTGATGATCCTTTCTTTTTCGAGCTTCTTGAGCAACCGGCTCAGGTATCCCTTGTCAACATGCAGGATGCTGATGAGCTGCGAGGCCTGCACAGGCTGCGCCGCTTGAATTTCATAGATCAGCCGCGCCTCCGCCAGTGACCAGTCGCTGTTGAGCAGATGCTGGTCCAGCAAACCGATCTGGTCCGTATACCACCGGTTAAAGGCCCTTATTTTGGGAACGATTTTCGTTTTCATTCCCCAAATCTAATAAATATAGTTGACAAAGTCAACTATATGTCCGTCAACTCGCCATCGCCACCGAAAATTTCTCCTTCTTAAACTCGCTGAAATTCATCCCCGTCGTATTCTTGAAGAATTTGCTGAAATGCGCGGAGTCCGAAAAGCCTAAATAATACGCGATCTCCTTCATACACACATCCGAATAGGCCGCCTGCCGCTTCGCCTCCAGCGCGATCCGCTGCCGGATATGATGACTGGCCGGGTACCCCGTCGCCTTCTTCACCGTCTCGTTCAGATAGTTTGGCGTCACCGACAGCTCCCGCGCATATTCCGCCACCATCCGCATCGTCTTGAAATGGGTGTTCAGCGAGTCCATGAACTTCTGCACCAGCCCCATGCTCCTGGCCTGCAGGTCCATCCCGTCCTGGGCCTCGAACTGCCGGCCAAGATAGATCAGGAAGATCTTGAAATACCGCTTCAGCAGCTCCTGCCGGAAAAGATCGACGTTGTTATACTCCTTCAACAGCTTCTCCATGATGATGGCCATATCTCCCACCAGCTCACTCTTCACCCGCAACGCCCGACACCGGTCGAACAACGCGTACACACCTCCCGGATATCCCTGGTCGAAGTCCGCATCGCTTACCCCCGGAAAGGCCTTGGTGAACGCGATCACATATCCTTCCAACCCCTCTTCCGACGACAGCTCCCGCATTTCCCCCGGACGGACGCAAAAGAGTTGGTTGTCGCCTACCTCGTATTGCCGGAGATCGAGCCGCAGCTGACCGGTCCCCCGCGTGATCCAGAAGATCTCGAAATAGTTGTTGCTGTAAGCCGTGGCCTTCTCCGGCTCAGGATAGGCCGCCAGAGACTCCAGGGTTTTGACGGTAAAGAACTGTCCAGAGCTATCAGTGGTGTATACGATGGAAAGACTTTCAGGCGCTTTCATAAATATCTGTTTCCAATCAATGATTCGAATTGCATGCCTGAAACTAATGGTCTGTCTATCAATTTATTGAAAAACCACTATCCTCCATTCTGACGAATCGTCGACGAGGTTTTGGGCAAACGACGAAATATCGTCGTATTTTATCACGAACGATTATAAGTTCCCTTTCTTCAACTCTTCCACGGCATGCGTCACCGCACGGGCGGTAAAAGCCATATACAAAATAGAGGGACTCTGATTCCCCGTGCTCGTCATGCAAGCCCCGTCGGTGACAAACACGTTCTTACAGGAATGCAGCTGGTTGTATTTATTAAGCAGCGAGGTCTTCGGGTCTTTCCCCATCCGGCACCCACCCATCTCATGAATGTCCCGCCCCGGCGCCCAATGATTATCATGGGTCGTAATATTCTTGACACCGATCCTATCCAGCATCTCGGCGCTGGTGGTCAGGAAATCTTTCAACAGCTTCTCATCGTTGTCATCATAATCCACCTTCGTCACCAGCAGCGGGATACCCCATTGATCCTTCTCCGTAGGATGTAAGCTCACGGTATTGGTCTCCTTGGGAATGGTCTCCCCCTGCATATACATATACAGGGTCCATCCACCCGGCTCGCTCATCGCAGCCTTGTAGTCGCCACCGATCCCGGCTGCGTCCGGCGTCCCCCGGCTGGCCCCCATAAAAGCCATATAACCGCCGACAAAATCCGTATCCTGCTTTTTCAAATTCCGGAAATTCGCCATCATACACTCCGACGGCCGTCGCCCATAATAATATTTATCCAGGAATCCATCCACCGTCCCACCCAGCGAACCCCGATAGTTCTGGAACGCCACGTACTTGCCCAGCAATCCGTTATCATTCCCAAGCCCATTCGGGAACCGCTTCGACTGCGAATGCAACAGGATAAGATTGCTGTTCAGCGCGGAGCCATTGACAAAGATCACCTTCGCAAAATATTCCGTGGCGTGATGAGTGTTGGTATCGATGATCCGTACTCCCGTAGCACGCCCTTTCTCCTCGTCATAAATGATGGAATGCACCACGGAGAAGGGCCGAACGGTCAGGTTACCCGTCTTTGCCGCCCAGGGTAGGGTAGAGGAGACCGAGCTGAAATAACCGCCGAACGGACAGCCCCGCATGCACATATCCCGCGCCTGGCACTGACTCCGGCCCTGCTCGAGATGCACGGGCTCCGCCTTCGTCAGCTGCGCCCAGCGCCCCGCGATCATGTGGCGGTCGGGATAGAATTTCCGGACCTGCGCCTGCAGGTGTTTCTCCACGCAGTTCATCTCGAAGGCCGGGAGATAATCCCCATCCGGCATCGACTCCAGCCCGTCCTTGTTCCCGCAGATGCCCGAGAAACGCTCCACATGCGAATACCAGGGCGCGATCTCATCGTAGGTGACGGGCCACTCGATGCCATAGCCGAACTTCGCCGGGTTGGTGAACTCATAATGACTCCACCTCGGACAGGCCCGGCCCCAGATCAGCGACTTACCGCCCACCTGGTAACCCCGGATCCAGTCAAAGGGCTTCTCCTGCACATACGGATGGTCCTTGTCGCGGATAAAGAAATGCGCCGTATCCTCGCCAAAGCCCGCCGCCGTCGTGATCAGCGGGTTCTCATCGACAAATTTTCGCGGCATCTCCTTGCGATGCGGGAACTCCCAGGGCGCCATGGTGGCGGTAGGATAATCCTTATTGTGTACTACATTTCTGCCACGTTCGAGAACCAGCGTTTTTAACCCCTGCTCACATAATTCCTTCGCCGCCCAGCCCCCGCTGATCCCGCTGCCGATCACGATGGCATCAAATTCATTTCCCATATTTCACAGAGATTTCTTTGAAATAAACGATGTCATCCTTACTATGGTTCTGGATGCCAAAATACCCCTGGTCCGGCCTCCGCCCCCGCTGCGGCTCGAAATCGAACTTCCGCTCCGGCACCGGCTCCCCCTCACGGTAATCCGTCACCTTCACCTGGTTGACAAAAACGGTTGTCCGCGGCCCGTCAAGCGTGATATCCATCGTATTCCATTGCGGTCCCGGCTTCCCGGGCTTGGCCAGCGGTTTCGTTAGCGAATACAGCGTTCCCGTGATATGGGTGTCATCCTCCTTCGACCGCTCGGGGTGGTTGTCGATCTGCACCTCGTAGCCGTAATGCACCGGCATCCATTCCTCCCGCGGCTCGATAGGGATGCGGATGAACACCCCCGAATTATCATTCTCATCTCTCATCCGGTAGACGATGTGAAAAGTACAGTCCCCAAACTTCTCGCCGGACCAATACAACAACCCCATCCCACCGGCGCCATGCAGCAGCCCCCCTTCGACGACCATGCTTCCCGGTCCTACATGCTTCCAGCCGGTCAGGTCCTTCCCGTTAAAAAGTTGTTTGGATGATGACGGCGGCCCGTTCTTAGACCCCGCAAATCGCGGCGCCGCGCCCAGCAACAGGGCTACGCCGATCAGGTAGTAAGTTCTGTACTTCATAAAGCAAGCTTGAATTGCGCGAAACCGCTTCCAGCGGTTCCAGTGTGTTAAATTAACGCATTTTCTCAAAACGGCAATTTGCAAATAATAGTTAAATATTTAACCATTATTTACCTAACTTTGGGTATGCAAAGGAAGAGCTCCGGCGACACGGCCATCAGCGAATTTGTCGACGCTCTCATCAGCGTCCGGCAAACGATCAAGCAGCTTGCCCAGCAGAAATTACGCGAGCTGCATGACCGGGAGATCACTTACGAGATGCTCCAGGTGCTGACCGTCCTTTGGAAGAAACACCAGATCAACCAGCAGGAGGTCGCCAACACGATCCAGAAGAACAAGGCCAGCCTGACCCCGCTGCTGGACAGCCTGGTGAAAATGGGGCTCGTTACCCGCGGCGAAGACCCGATCGACCGACGCAATAAGATCATCACCCTGACCAAAAAAGGGAAGGACTATAAAAAAAAGTTCTCTCCAATGATCAATGATATCTATCGCGTTGTTAAAGGGAATATTCCGGACAACCGCCTCGAAGAGGTGACCGGTCTGCTGCTGACAATAAAGGAAAACATTGTTATATGAATATTGCTAAAAGGGTCGGCGCCTGGGGCGACCGGCACCACCCCAAGATCCTCGACCTCCTTCGAATGGTCCTCGGTATATTCCTGCTTTTCAAAGGCATAGTCTTCTTCAACAATGCCGGTTATCTCCGCTACCTGATCCTTGATACCGGGGCCATCAAAGGCTCGCCCGGCCTCATCAGCGCCATTCTTTATTATGTTACGTATATGCATGTCCTCGGCGGCGGCCTGATCTTTCTCGGCCTGTTCACGCGGCTCTGGGCGCTGCTCCAGCTGCCGATTGTATTTGGAGCGGTCTTTTTTGTAAATATTACGGCTCCCTACGTCAACTCCGAGCTCTGGCTCTCGATCCTCGTGCTGGCCCTGCTTATCGTTTTCGTGATCCTGGGTTCCGGCCCCTTGTCGCTCGACCGGCTTTTGATGAAAGTTAAAAACAACGAGGAGGAACAAAGATGAAAAAGTTACTGGTCCTTGTAGATTTTTCCGCACCCTCCGTAAATGCCGTAGCCTACGCCGCCGGACTGGCCCATGATAAGGGCTTTGGAGAGATCGTATTGATGTCGAATTGTTTTGTACCGCTTTTTGAGCAGATCGTTCCAAGCCCGGACCTCGTACAGGTAGGAGAGGAGGAGATCAACCGGCGCATGGAAAGCCTCATGAAACAGCTGTTGGAGATGAAGACCGAGATCGGTAAGCAATTGCCCCCAACCGTTTCGGTCAGGATCGCCATCGGCACCCAACCCCTGCTTCGCTCCGTGATCGAAGAAGTGACATCGGAAGCCCCTTCCCTCGTACTCATCGGCACCAGCCGGCGCGCCCTGGGCGATGACTGCAGCATCGGCCGCCAGATCATCCCCCTCGCAAAAGTGATCCCCGTCCCCGTCCTCGTCATTCCGCCGGAGGCCCGGTATCACCCGGTAACGACTGTATTGGTCGCCGGCACCACCGACGCAGCTATAACTCTCCAGCCCCTCCTCGGCGACCTGCAGATCGTTCAATATGCCCCGCCCCAAAAGGATGTCCTGGCAGATGTGTTGCACGCCGCCGCGGAACACCAGGTCCAGCTGATCGTCGCCCTGCCGCGCAAACACAGCTTCTTTTATCACCTGACCCATCAGAATATTATGCAGGGAGTAGTCCTCAACGCGGCCGAACCGGTCCTTATTCTCAAATAGCGGAACATTCAGTACCTTTCCCAAAGCCGCGGGAAGCGGCTCAAAAAGGTGCCTATGTTTCGCAACTACCTCCGGTCAGCCTGGCGCAACCTCCTGCGCAATAAAGCCTTTTCGGCCATCAACATCTTCGGGCTGGCCCTGGGCCTCGCCTGCAGCCTCCTGCTCTTTCTCTGGGCGTTGGACGAACGGAGCATCGACGGCTTCCACGCCAATAAAAAAGATCTCTACACCGTCTATGAACGCGTCTTCGAAGAGGGCAAAGTCCAGGCCGGCCCCCAGACACCCGGACTGTTGGCGCGCGAGCTGAAGCGCAAGGTGCCCGAGATAAAATATGCCACCGGCTTCTTTATGCGCAATAGCCGGGAAGACGTGCTCAGCGTTGGGCTCAAGAACCTCTCCCTCACCGGCGCCTACGCCGATTCGGATTTTTTTAAAATGTTCAGTTATCCCCTGCTGGAAGGCACGCCGGCCTCCGCGCTGGCCGCTCCCAACGACATCGCCCTATCCCGCAATACAGCCGAAAGCCTCTTCGGTAGCGCCAACGCCGCCTTCGGGAAGGCAGTTCGGGTCAACCAGGGCCAGGAATTCCGCGTAACCGCCGTATACGAGAACACCTCGCCGCGGAACAGCCACCAGTTTGCCTTCCTCCTCAACTACCCCGCACTCCTTACAAACATTTCCTGGCTCAGTGAATTCATCTACCGCGAACCCCACACCTACATCCAGCTCCAACCCAACGCCGACCCCGCCCGTGTCGAAGCCAAGATAAAGGACTTTATCACTCCCTATCTCCGCGACGACGGCAAAGGCTACCGCCTGGAGCTCGGCCTCCAGCCCTATGCCGACATGTATCTGAACTCGAACTTCAAAAATGGTTACCCCGAAGGCGGCCGTATCGAGTATGTCCATCTCTTCATCCTCGTCGCCGTCTTTATCCTGCTCATCGCCTGCATCAACTTCATGAACCTCGCCACCGCCCGCGCCGTCAAACGGGCTAAAGAGGTCGGTATCCGCAAGGCCGCAGGCGCCCTGCGTTTCCCGCTGATCACCCAATTCCTCGGCGAGGCCATGCTGCTCACCTTTTTTGCTGTCACCGCCGCGCTGGCTCTCGTAGTCCTGCTGCTCCCCGCCTTCAACAACCTTACAGGAAAGCATATCCTCCTTCCAATAAGCTCCCCCGGTTTTTGGCTGGCCATCATCGGGCTGCTGATCGTCACCGGATTCGTCGCCGGCAGCTATCCTGCCCTCTTCCTTTCCTCCCTACGCCCGGTAAAAGTTCTCAAAGGGACGCTGAAATTCAGCTCCAACGCCCTCTTGTTCCGCAAGGGTCTGGTCGTCTTCCAGTTTATCCTGTCCATCGTACTCATCACCGGGACGATCGTCATCGCCCAACAAATTCGCTACGTGCGCACAAAGAACCTCGGCTACGACAAGGATAACCTGGTGTATATTCCCTTCCAGGGCGACCTGGTCAGTAAATATCAGACATTCAGACAGCAACTCTCCCGCCTCCCGGGAGTCACCGCCGTAACACGCAGCACCAACGCCCCCTCACATATCATCACTCATTTCTATGACCTCGGCTGGGAAGGAAAGAACCCTGACTCCCGCGTCATCGCGATCCATAACGGCATCGGGTATGACTATCTGGATATAATGAAGATACCCGTCCTCGAAGGCCGCGGATTCTCCCGCAACTACCCAACCGACAGCTCGGCCGTCCTGATCAACGAAACGGCCGCAAACCTAATCGGCTATAAGGACCCCATCGGCAAATGGATCACCTTTTTCCAACAACGAAAGACCATCATCGGCGTCGTAAAGGATTTCCACCTACGCAGCCTCCACGATCCCATCGAACCCCTCGTCCTCTACCTGGCCGAGAACACCGACTGGGGCCACACCCTCGTAAAGATCGAACCCGGCCGCACCGTCCAGGCCCTCGCCGGGATGGAAAAAATATTCAGGCAGCTCGAGCCCGGCTTCCCCTTCCGCTTTTATTTCTCCGACGAACAATACCAGCGCCTGTACGCAAGCGAACAAACGGTCAGCCGCATCTCCGATATCTTCTCCTTCCTCGCTATCACCATCTCCTGCCTCGGCCTGCTCGGACTCACGATGTTCACCGCCGAACAACGCCGAAAAGAGATCGGCGTCCGCAAGGTTATCGGCGCCCGCGTCGCAGACATCGTCGTCCTTCTCTCCAGCGATATCAGCCGCCTCGTCCTCATCGCCGCCGTGGTTGCTACTCCCCTCGCCTGGCTCCTCATGAACAAATGGCTTCAGGGCTTTGCCTACCGCATCACCATC
>Ga0310811_10007900_pt1 | contig 13635 bp, 13 predicted proteins | sample YCmetagenome_FD_207642 | JGI IMG/M metagenome (GOLD analysis project Ga0310811, IMG submission 207642) | Soil microbial communities from experimental microcosm in Duke University, North Carolina, United States - YC | ecosystem: Engineered > Artificial ecosystem > Soil microcosm > Unclassified ... | reverse complement strand
CGCCCTTATAAAGCATCGCGGGCATGAGCATGACGCCGTCCACGCCAAGTTTTTCCACGTCGCGTGCGTAACGGCACGCTTCGGCGGTGCTGGTCTCGGCGACGCCGCTCAGCACTTTCACCCGGCCATTCACGGCTTTGACCATCGCCTCGATGACGAGCCGCTTTTCATCGCCACGCATCGGCTGGTTTTCGCCGAGCGAACCAAGAAAGACCAGGCCGGTGACGCCGGATTTAATCAGGACTTCCACATGTTGCGCCGTCGCGTCAAGGTCGAGCGATTGATCGCGTTTGAATTGCGTGGTGATGGCGGGAAAAACGCCGCTCCAAAAAGGTTTGCTCATGGTTCTATTTTTTATGGTTCATTAAATCTTCAATCGCGTCGGCTTCAATCGGGATGTCCGCCATCAAATCCAGTTGGCCGTTTTCAGTGACAACCACCGTGTTTTCGAGCCGCACCCCGAAACCTTCTTCCTTGATATAAATCGCCGGTTCAACGGTCAGCACCCAGCCGGGTTCGATTTTGAAATGATTGTAGGTCACGTCATGCACATCAAGCCCGATGGGATGTGAAACACCGTGCATGAAGAACGGGCGGACGGCAGGATTGTCCGCAGTCTGCTTCTTGATCTGCGACAGCTTCAACAGACCGAGGTCAACGCATTCCTTGGCGACGCGCTCCTCGCATTCGGTGCGCAAATCTTTCGTGGTCTTGCCCGGAACCAACGCGGCAACCTGCGCACGGAAAACTCGCAGCACGGCGTTATAGACCTGCTTTTGCCGGCGCGTGAACCGGCCGCTTACGGGAATCGTGCGGGTCAAATCGCTCATGTAATTGCCCAGGCCGGCGGCGACATCGAGCAGGAGCAGATCGCCCTTTTTGCAAACCTGATCGTTCTGGCCGTAGTGAAGAATGTTGTTGTTCGCACCGCTGGCGATGATGGGCGGATAGGCGAACTGGCCCTTGTGCCGGATGAATTCGTGCGCGAACACGGCTTCAACTTCGGTTTCGTTCACGCCGGGCTTGACGAATTTCAGCACGCGCTTGAAACCTTTGCCGGTCAGGTCGCACGCGGCCTGGATGGCGTCAATTTCGTATGACGACTTCACGGCCCGAAGTTCGTGCATCAAGGGCGCGAGGCGCTGGTAACGGTGCAGCGGAAATCGGTTCTGACAGGCCCGGATGAAACGCGCGTCGCGCGTCCCGACGGTTGTGTCCGCGCGCTGATGCTCGTTGGCGTTGAGGTAAAGGTTTTCCAATTCGCAGGCGAGCGAGCGAAAAATGACGGGAAATTCTGAAAGCCACTTCACGTTTTTGATGCCAGAGATTTTCGTCGCCTGCTCCTTGGTCAGCTTGTGGCCTTCCCAGATGGCGAGATGTTCGTTCGGCTGCCGCACAAAAAGGATTTCGCGATGGTTCGGGTCAAACGCATCCGGCGCGAGAAGCAAAATGGTTTCCTCCTGATGAATGCCGGTGAGATAAAACAGGTCGGCATTTTGGAGGTGGCCCATTGAACCGTCGGCGTTCGTGGGCATGATGTCGTTGGCGTTGAGCACGGCCAGCGAGCGCGGCAAAAGTTTTGTGACAAGGCGCTCACGGTTCAGCGTGAACAGCGCGGAAGACAGCGGGACAGCTTTCATTTGCTGCGCAGTGTAAGGCTGTTGCTGGGAAAAATTAAGCGAATTTAACTCACCCGTTTGTGGGATGCTTGGCGCAGCCCCAACAACCCGCCGAGACCGAGCACAAGCAGGCCGCTGATGGCGAACACACCGGCGTTGGCCGATTGCGGCGCGAGCGTCAGCGCCGCCGCGCCGGTGGCCGGGCCAAGAAAAATCCCCATGCCGATGAAGGCCTCGTGCAATCCGCCGTGCTCGCTGCTGGCCTCGCCCACGTCCATTGCGTAAAACAGGGATGAATAATAAATCAGCCCCGTCGCCAGGCCGAAAAAAATCTGCGCCACGACGACGAGCCAAAGCTGTTGCGCCAGCAAAATGGTCGCGAGGCCGGCAATCAAGACCAGGAATGCCGCAAACAGCCAGCGAAAACGATAATGCCAGCCGCGCCATTTCCACAGCAGCATGAATGCCGCGAGCCGCCCAAAGAGCCAGACGGAACAAAACAATCCCACGCGCGTCGGCGAAAGCGCGAGCTTTTCCGCGACACCGGGCATGACGGCGAACAGCGTGTTGATGGCGACGTAGGCGAACGGATTGGCCAGCCACGCCATTTTCAAAAAGGCGCGCGGGCTGACCGGCTGGTTCAAAGCGGAACTTTCGGGCATGTGATGCTTTTCCCTCGGCGGCACTGGCGTTGTGGCGAGCACGGCGTCGTGATGTTTTTCAAGCCAGAGCAGAAGGAGAAATTGCACAAAAAAAATTCCCGCCGGCAGCCAGAACACCGCGCCTGCACCCAATGCGTCGTAAAGTTTGCCGCCCGTAAAATACGCAAGCGCCGCCGCCCCAGCCCAGGTGCAGTTGTAGATGCCGACCATTTCCTGCACGCCGGCCTGTGTTTCACGTTCGCTGACCAGCGCCTCCAGCGCCGGCCACGTCAGCAGCAGCACGATGTTGTAAAGGGAGACGGCGATCAATTGCGTGAAGACGCTGTGCGCCAGCGCGCCGCCGATCATCACGACGCACAGGCTCAGAAAACCGATCTTCAAACTCAACACCCGCCCAAAGCGCGCGGCAAACTTGCCGCACTGCCACGCGGCGAAGATGTAGATGAAGCCCGACAACGCTGTGACCCAGAGATTGCCGCGATTGCCAAAGCCGAAGTGATCGCGCAGAAAAAAGAACAGGTAGTTGAAATAATACGAAGTCGCCAGCGTGTTCAAACCCGCGAGCGTGAAATAACCAACCTTGAGCTGGCGATGCGTCATGGGATTTTCGATTTACAATTGCCGATATAAAAAGTCACCCGGCAATTTCTTCAATCGCCTTGTGGCAATACCATTTCACGGCGTCGCTCATGGCTGGTTGCAGCTTGTCCAATTCACCGGCGGAACACCAACGGATATCGTGATGTTCGGCGGCGGCCAGAATTGGATTGGCAGAAACGCCGCCTTGCGGCGTTTGGTGGCCCACCGGCGCTGCCGGTCGCGCCCAGTAAATCATGCCGATGTGCTCGTGCGTGTCGTTGATGCGATGGATGTCGAGAAAACGCGGCGCGATGAGCGCGCGGGTGCCGGGCGAAGTCGTGGGCGGACGTTCGCCGAGCAATTCCACATCGAGACCACTCTCCTCCTTTGCCTCGCGCAACGCGGCTTGTTCCGGGTCTTCGTCCAGTTCGATGTGACCGCCGAGCGGCAGCCACTTGTCCAGCTTGCGATGGTGGATGAGCAGAATCTTCGCATCGTGAACAACGAAGATCGCGACGGTGAAATCAATTTTTTCGTGGATGTGGGCCATAACTCGCGGAGGAATATTTAACAACAAAGACACCGTAGTGACGACCAGATTGTTTTGCCGGCCATCGGCAGCAGGCTTGACCTGGGTCAAGAGTCTCCAGCCGTGGCCATGCGATACTGGCCGCATGAGCGAGAAACCTTTGATTGATGTGGCGCAGGAAAAAATCCTGTCGCTGGCCGACGAAACCAAGTTTGCCGCCAACGGCATCGTGAGCCGCACATTGCTGCGCACGGCGACTTCACGGGTTGTCCTGTTCGGTTTCGCGGAAGGCCAAGAACTCAGCGAGCACACCTCCACCCAGCACGCGGTCATCCAGATTCTTTCTGGTGAGTGTGAAATTTCCCTGAGCGGCAAGCCGCATAAAGCAAAAGCCGGCGACCTGGTTTACATGCCGCCCAATCTGCCGCACGCGGTCAAAGCCATCACGCAATTCTCCATGCTGCTCACGCTGTCGCCGAAGACCGCACAATGAGCGGTATTCGCAATCAACCGAAATCAAAACATGAATTCCATAAATTCGCATCAGAACACGCTCGCTGCAGACAAGGTCATGGACGTGCGCTCAATCCCCTGTTCCATCAAACACGGCATGATCATCAAACAATGGCTGGAACTGCCGGTTGGTGACCACTTCATCCTGTTCAATGATCACGATCCGGTTCCGCTCCGCTACCAGTTCGCCGCTCAATGGCCGGATGCCTTTACCTGGGAACATCTCGTCAATCTTCCCGGGGAAGCCCGGGTGAAGATAACGAAATTGAAAGCGACCGCACCGGAGGCACAGCCGGTGGCTGAGTGTGGCGGCGGACACTGAATAAAAATGGGCGGAACAACAGTTCAGCCCCACCAATGATGGTAGGGCTGTGCTGCCGCGCAGCCAACTCAGTATTTAGCCACACCCTTCATTCGCCGGGATTGGCTTACGGGCGCAGCCCAGGTCAGCCGGACAGATTGTTCGAATCGAGTTGCTCCGTTTCCTCGGTTTCCTACTGTAAAAATCAAATCTTCGGAGCTTTGCGGAAACCGTCGAACCAATGCCGCAGGCTCATCACCGGATGCTCCCACATCATGCGCGGCCCGGCGTAACGCATCATGACCTTGATCTGCTCCCGGTGATGGCGCTGATAACAGTGAACGGGACATTTCGCGCAGGTCGGCTTTTCCTCGCCAAACCGGCAACGCTCCAGTCGCACGTTGGCGTAAGCCAATAGCCCCTGGCATTCCGGGCAGAGCGCGGAGGTCGCGCCATGCCGGTCGCGGCAAAAGATTTTCATCATCGCCTCCATGGTTTGCCATTCTCGATTCAGCCGTTTGCCGGTGAAAGCGGCGTTTCTCGACGCACGCGCGCCAACCGGGACGGCCGCGATCGTTTCAACAGTTGCATTCATGCCGTCAGCTTCGCACGGTTTGGTCCAGCAGCTTTTGATTCAGGTCAACGTTTTTGGAATGAGATAAAAAATGGAGCGCGCTGGAAAACCACTGACTGGTTGACCTAAGTCAAATCCGCCGCTGCCGGATTCGACGATGATGTTCTGGCAAGAAATAGAAAGTTTATGAACAACGACCCGGAAAAATCCACCACCCCAAACAAACCCGCCACGGTGGTCTATGCCTGCTCTGGCTGCTCGGATGCGGGCGAGCTCGCTGATCGTGTCGCCCGTCAACTTGCGCGCGATGGCGCGGCGAAAATGTCCTGTCTCGCCGGCATCGGCGGCCGTGTCAAAAGCCTGGTTTCCACGGCTGAAAAGGCGGCGCACATTCTGGTCGTGGACGGCTGTCCGTTGAATTGCGCGCGGCACACGCTCGAACTCGCGGGCTTCAAAAAGTTTGACCACCTCGAACTGCACAAGCTTGGACTGCGAAAACACAGTTGTCCCGTCACCGAGGGAAACATCATGATTGGCGTGGACGCGGCGAAGGAAATCCTTTCACGCGGGCTGGAAACCGAAACCGTCGCCGGAAATTCCATGGCGCTCGTCAATCCAATATCGTAAATCGTAAATTCATGATGCCACCCATCAACAAATTCAAGCGCTTCGACGTGCGCGACCTGCTCGCACGCGGCATCGAGCCGTTCCCCGAAATCCACCAGCGCGTGAGCGCGCTCAAAGTTGACGAAGGTCTAATCGTCGTCGCGCCGTTCCTGCCATCGCCGCTGGTCGAGAAGCTCACCGGTGAGGGATTCTCCTCCAAGGTCGAGCGCGGTGGCGGCGCGGACTGGATGATTTACTTTTGGCGCGCGGCTGCTTGAATGAAGTCATGTCCTCCGCGTTCGCCGAATTCAAAAAGCTGGCCGTCGTCAACACGCTGCGCAGTTGCCAGCTCTTCACCGGCCTGCCGCCGGCGGATTTGCAACAGATCGCGGACGTCACGGTTGTGAAGGCGCTCGCGAAGGGCGAATATCTTTTTCATGAAGGCGGTCCGGCGCACGGATTTTATGTGGTGCAGCGCGGCGCGGTGAATGTGCATCGCGTCACCGCCGCCGGCAAGGAGCAGATCATCCATGTTTTCCGCACGGGCGATTCGTTTGCCGAAGTCGCGCTGGCGGCCCCGAGCGGTTATCCCGCCGACGCCCGCGCACTGGAGGACACAACCGTCCTGCTCGTGCAGAAGGACGGCATCCTCGCGCTGCTCAAGCGACAGCCGGAACTCGCGCTGCGCATGCTCGGTTCGATGAGCAGCCATCTGCGCGTGCTCGTCGGGCAGTTGGAGGATCTCACGGTGAAAGATGTCGAGACGCGGCTGGCCAACTGGCTAGTGAAGCGCTGTCCCGATCCGCAGGGCGAAACGCCGGCGAAGATTGAACTGACGATGACCAAGCGCGTGCTGGCGGCGGAACTCGGCACGGTCAGCGAAACCTTCTCCCGCACGCTCGCCAAATTCCGCGAACAAAAACTGCTAGCCGTCAAAGGCAAAACGATCACCGTATTGTCGCCGGCCAGATTGAACGCGCTGCTCCGGCGGAATCTGGGGGAATGACATGTCGACGACGAGCGCAGACGGCGAGACCGTGAGGCGTTGCGAGAAAAATCCCACCCGCATTTTTCAATGCGGGCGAGATGGCGCGTTTTTCAGAATAATTTTCAGTTGGCCGGTTCGGCGATTGCGTCGGCTTCAACTTCCACCTGCTTGCCTTCGAGCGACCAGCCGGTTTTCAGGCCGATGATGAACCAGACCAGGCCGGCGATGCCGAAGGTAAACACCGTGTCGCCGATGACGCGCAGCCAGCGGAGCTTGGCCATGAGCGGTGTTTGCAGGAAGTCCGCCGAGCGGGCATACCACATGCCGTGTTCCACGCTCGCCCAGGTCTGCATCAAGCCGACCGGCAGCAGACTTAACACGACCATCAGCACGAGGCCGATGTTCAGCGACCAGAAGCTGAAGTTCAGCACGCCGGATTTCCACGCGTGCTCCCGCGTGAGTCCGCGCAGGCAGAACAGCATGAGTCCGATGCCGAGCATGCCGTAAACCCCGAACAGCGCCGTGTGGCCGTGAACCGCCGTGGTGTTCAGGCCCTGCATGTAATAGAGCGCGATGGGCGGGTTGATAAGGAAGCCGAACAGGCCCGCGCCGACGAGATTCCAAAACGCGACGGCGACGAAGAAAAAGATCGGCCATTTGTAAACCGACACCCAGGAACGCGCCTTGCCCAGCATCAGATTCTCGTAGCCTTCATAGCCCACGAGCACGAGCGGGACGATTTCCAGCGCGCTGAAGATCGAACCCACCGCCAGCACCGCCGTCGGCGTGCCGCTGAAATACAGGTGATGCAACGTGCCGAGGATGCCGCCACCGAGATAAATCGTGGTGGCAAAAATCACCGCCGCCGTGGCCGTGGCCGTCCGCAGCAATCCCATCCGCGTGAACAGAAACGCGATCACAACGGTGGCGAACACTTCGAAGAAACCTTCCACCCACAGGTGAATCACCCACCAACGCCAGTATTCGGCCATGGCCAGGTGCGTCTGGCGTCCCCACATCAAGCCCGCGCCGTAGAACAAACCGATGGCGGCCGAGGCGAGCAGGAACAGCGCGAGCAAATGACGGTTCGGACCGGGATTTTTGAACGCCGGCCAGAGCGCGCGGGCCATGAGGAACAGCCAGAGAAACAGGCCGACAAACAAAAAGATCTGCCAGAAGCGGCCGAGATCAACGTATTCGTAGCCTTGATGGCCGAACCAGAAGTTGGTGACGAGTCCGAGTTTTTGTTGCACGCCCAGCCATTCGCCCGCGAGCGAGCCGACGACGATGACCAGCAGACAGACGAAGAGGAAATTTACGCCGAGCCGCTGACCGCGCGGTTCCTTGCCGGAAACAGCGGGCGCAACGAACAGACCCGTCGCGAGCCACGCGGTGGCGATCCAGAAAATGCCGAGCTGCGTGTGCCAGGTGCGCGCCACGGAATAGGGCAGCCATTTGGCGAGCGGGATGCCGTAGAAACCGTCGCCTTCCACACCGTAGTGCGCGGTGACCGCACCGAGCCCGACCTGCACCAGCGCGAGCGCCGCCACGATCCAGAAATATTTCAGCGCCGCCTTCATCGAGGGCGTGGTCTTGAGCGCGAGCAGCGGGTCCGATTTCGGCATTACAACTTCCTCTTCGCCCTCTTCCTCATGCCGCCGTGCCGCCGAATACCAGACCATCGCGCCCACCCCCGCAAGCAAAGCGATGACGCTGACCGCCGACCAGATGACGATGGAGCTGGTGGCGTTGTTGTCAATCAGCGGCTCATGCGGCCAGTTTTGCGAATAGGTGACGTGGCTGTTCGGCCGCTCCGTGCCGCACGCCCACGCGGCCCAAAAAAAGAATGAATTCATCAGCCGCTGACGCTCGGGCGTTTTGATGGTATCCGCCGGGATCGCGTAATCGCCCCGAAGCTTTTGCAATGCTGGATCATTGCCGAACAACGCTGTGTAATGCGCGCCAACGGCTTGCATCGCTTTCGCCCGCGTCGCTGAAACCACGAGGTTGCCGGTCTGCGCGTCGTAGGTGTTGGAGCGGATTTCCTTTTTCAAACGCTCGCGCAAAGCGGCCTGCGTCTCGGCGTCAAGCTGGTCGTAAGTTTTGCCGCCGGACGCCGCAGCCCAATGATCGAGCAGCCACGTCGCTTCACGATGCAGCCAGTCGGCCGACCAGTCGGGCGCGACATACGCGCCGTGGCCCCAGATGGTGCCGACTTCCTGGCCGCCAATGGATTGCCAGACGTTCTGGCCGTCCTTGATGTCCTGCCCGGTGAACAACACCGTGCCGTCGGTGGTGACGACCTGTTTTGGAATCGGCGGTGCGACGTGGTAAATTTCCCGGCCGAAATAACTAAGCAGCAGAAAGGACAGCGTCATGGAGCCGATCAAGCCCAGCCATAAGTTTCGATAGGAACGTGGTTTTTCACCTGTTTTAGTTGACCTGGAATCACTTTTCATGCGCCGACATTAGCCAGTGCGTTGAAAAAGCGATTTGACCTGCGTCAACGTTTCAGAGTTTTACAGGAGTCAAACGCGACCGGGCGCTGGCCGTAGAGCCACGTGCACTGCGCCCCTAAACAAAAAAACGCCCCGACGCGAGTCGGGGCGCTTGGGCTGAAATAGTTCACTTCATCCGGTCAAAATTTTTCTGGAGAATCTGCCAGTCTTTCAGGCCGGCGACCTTGCTCTGATGCGATTTGATGATCTCAGCTTCCTTCACATTCTTGGTCGGCTTGTTGACCTTGTAGAAAATCCCAAAACTACCGGGGAAATCCTGGCCGGCGAGCTTATAGGCCGCGAGTTCGTCGGTCACATCGTGGCTCTTGGGCACTTCGTTGAAGGTGCCACCTTTGCGCGGGTTGCTGGCATCAAACGCGCCTTCGTAGAATTCCACACATTCGCTCAGACATTCGATAAAGCTGAAGCCGTCGTGATCCATCGCGGCTTCCATCATCTGGAGGACATGATTTGGATTCGTGTGCGTGGTGCGCGCGACAAAGGTGGCACCGGCGGCGATGGCCTGTTTCATCGGGTTGATCGGATAATCAATCGCACCCCATTGGTCAGTCTTGCTCTTGAAACCGAGCGGTGACGTGGGCGAGGTCTGTTTCTTCGTGAGGCCATAAACCCAATTGTCCATCACGCAATAGGTCATCTTGACGTTCTTGCGCGCGGTGTGGTTGAAATGGTTGCCGCCGATGGAAAAGGCATCGCCATCACCACCAAACACAAACACATGCAAGTCAGGGCGCGTCAGGGAAATGCCCGAGGCAAACGGCAATGCACGGCCGTGAATGTAGTGGGCACCGTGCGCCTGCACGAAATAAGGAAACCGGCTGGAGCAGCCGATGCCCGCGATGGTGGTAATTTTTTCATGCAACATTTTGCGCTTTTCAATCAGCTTGAAATACAGCGCGAGCACGGAAAAATCGCCGCAGCCAGGGCACCAGGTCGGGTGGTCGGCGGCAACTTCTTTTTTGGTCAAGCCCTTGCGCACCTCGGCCTGAGATTGCGCGAGCGTGGGGACAACGACGGGGCTAACAGGAATTTCAGCGACAGCATTGCTCATAAATAAATCGGGTTAAAAAATTAAAGTTTACGCAGACCGGCGGCGAGGTTGGCCTTGGTTCGTTCGAGAATGTCTTTGACCTTGAAAGTCAGGCCATCGCATTTGTTCAGGCCCTGGATTTTCGGGTCGCAATAACGGGCGCGCAGCAACATCCCGAGCTGGCCAAAGCCGTAGAGGCCTTCGTCATTCATCTCCACGACGAAGACGTGGTTGAATCCGGAAAAAATGTTCTCCAGCCCGGGCGGCAACGGGTTCAGATGCTTGATGTGAATGGACGAAACGCTGTCGCCGGCGGCACGGGCTCGATCCACGGCTTCCTTGATCGGGCCTTGCGTGGAACCCCAGCCGACGAGCAGAACATTGCCTTCGCTTGGGCCGTAGATTTTCGGCGTCGGCAAGGTCGCAGCGAGCGCTTGCAATTTTTTACGGCGCTTGTCGGTCATCAACTGATGGATTTTTGGCGAACCGGTCGGGTGCCCCATTTCGTCATGCTCGAGGCCGGTGGCGATGGGATATTTGCCACTCATAATGCGCGTGCCGGGCGCGACGTGATGCGTGACGCCGTCTTTCGCTGACAGATCATAAGGCTTGTGATCGGCAATCGGCGACAGGTCGGGCGAAATGTCCTGGCAAACTTTTTCCAAGTCCGGTTCAACAAACGCCTCGATGCGCGTGGCGATGGCCTGGTCGCTCACGATGAAAACAGGCACGCTGTATTTACGGGCAATATTGACGGCTTCAATCGCCGTGTAAAAACAATCCTCCACGCTGGCCGGCGCGATGACGACGCGCGGTGAATCACCATGGCCACCAAAGACGGCGATGTTCAAATCGGATTGCTCGACGTTAGTCGGCATGCCGGTCGAAGGCCCGCCGCGCTGAATATCCACGACGATCAGCGGCATCTCCGCCATGACTGCCCACCCGAGCGCCTCGGTCTTCAGTGAAATTCCCGGGCCACTTGATCCGGTCACGGAAACGCGGCCGGCATAGCTGCCACCAATGGCCATCGAGATGGCGGCGATTTCGTCCTCGGTCTGAATAAATGTCCCGCCGTATTTCGGCAGTTCACGCCGGAGCAATTCCATGATGTCCGACCACGGCGTGATCGGGTAACCCGCGCCAAACCGCACGCCGGCGGCGATCAGGCCGTAGCCCAACGCTTCGTTGCCGTTCATCACGATCTGGTGGCCGTCCTTTTTCTGCGCGTCAACGAACTTGAAAGTTTCGAGAATGCCGCCCAATGAATGACTGTAGCCGGCGTGGAACGCGGCGAGCGCGTTGTTCAAGATGCTCGGATCTTTGCCGGTGAACCGCTCACCGATGAGCTTTTCCAACTTGGGCAAATCGAGATCGAACATCTTGGCGATGAGGCCGAGTGAATAAATATTTTTGCCCTTGTCCTTGGCCGTGCCACCAATGGCTTCGACCGTCAGGCTGGAAATCGGGATGCCAACGTGACGATATAGCTTTTCCCACTCCGGCTTGATTTCAGCGACATGGTCGGAATCGTAAAGCACGATGCCGCCTTTTTTGAGCGAGCTGATATGGTTTTCGTAGCTGTGCTGGTAGAAGCAAAGCAGCACGTCGGCTTCATCGCCGGAACTCAACACTTCGCCGGAGCCAATGCGGACTTGGAAGATGGATGGTCCACCGGAAATCGTGGCCGGAATCGTCATGAACGTCATGACTTCCTGTTCGCTGCGGCCCGCAAGCCGCGCGAGAAAACCGCCAATGGCCTGGATGCCATCCTGCGAATTGCCGGCGATGCGGATGACCGCCTCGCTGATTTTCGATACTTTGGCCGCGTCACCCGACGACGGCACCGCTGCGATTGCTTCACTCATGGAACCTTGGAATCTAAAGATTACTACGGCAAGGTGGAATGACGACTGAAGACATTTCAGTGCGACACCGTTGCCATATCACGGTAAGATACATCAGGGGAATGTGTCAATTTCTAATGAAGCATATATCATGTTGTTAATAAAATATTTACAGCAAAATCATAAACCTGCTGCCAAGCGCAAATTGCATTGATAAGGGCCGATAATCTCGCCGTCCATCAATATCAGCCGTAAGCGCCTGCAAACCGGGCATGAATCCACCCTTGCCCGCTGGCACATTCGAGTCCAAAGTGAAAATCATCTGAATGCCGAAACGATTTCGGAAAATCATTGATCATCAACCGCAAACAGCCTGAAACCTAAAACTTTAACCTGGAGAAAACATGAAATCTGCTTACGAACTCGCGATGTCACGGCTTGAAAAAAGCGCGCCAACCACCAAGCTCAACGCCGAACAGAAAAAGAAACTGGCGGAACTGGACTCCCAGTATGCCGCAAAAATAGCCGGGCGCGAAATCGCATTGAACGGCGAGATTGCCAAAGCCGAGGATTTTGAAAAGGAAGAATCACTGCGCGAACAGCTCGTCAGCGAACGCCGAAAAATCCAGGCGGAACTGGAGGACAAAAAAGAGCAAGTGCGGCAGGGCAAATATTAAATCTGCCGGCGGTTGCACCATTCACGACAACGTTGCCAATGCTCTTCAACTCCTATGAAGCTGGGGTTGATTTTGTGCGCTTGCTTCTATGCATTTTCAATTCACAAATTTCAGGCAACACAAATGACACACCCGTTTGGTTCACATGGAGTATTAATCCAAGCAGATAGTTCCAGCCGGTTTTAGGTTCAAGTTTTGACCGTCTGTGCGACGGAATTAATGACCGCCGTAGGAAATGCGCCACAAGGTGCCGTTACCGTCCTCTGTCACCAGCAGTGCCCCGTCATGCGCTACCGTCACACCCACCGGTCGGCCCCAAACCTGATGATCATCCACCACAAAGCCGGTGAGAAAATCGTCGTATTCGCCGGTGGGAACACCGTGTTCAACCCGGATCCGCGCCACTTTGTAACCGGTGCGTGTGGTGCGGTTCCACGAACCATGCAAAGCCACAAAAGCGTCGCCACGATACTCGGCCGGAAACACTGCCGCACCTGTTGTCGCCGTGTAAAAAGTCATTTCCAATGAAGCTGAATGGGCCTGTTCCAGCACATCAGGCACGATTGCCTTGCCCGCGAGATCCGGACGTTCACCCGCATGACGTGGATCTTCTTGGTTACCCAGATAATACCAGGGCCAGCCATAGAATCCGCCTTCCTTCACGCGGGTGACATAATCTGGAACCAGATCATCACCCAACCCGTCGCGTTCATTGGTGGAGACCCACAAATCGCCGGTCTCCTGATTGACCGCTAGGCCGGCACCGTTGCGAATGCCCGTCGCAAACGGATGCAGGGGTTGGTGGCTTTCAGGATCGGTCACCAAAATATTGGCGCGATGCGCCTCATTTCCCCAGGCGGCACCCAGGCCATTTTCCGCCTCCCAGGCCCGGATTTCATCGGGCGTCTTTTTGCTTAAATCCTCGGCGATATTCGATCCTGAGCCAACCGAGATAAACATGCGGCGGCCATCGCGGGAAAAAGCAACATCACGGGTGGTGTGCGCTCCCGTTGTTTCCGCCAGCTTCGGCACAATCACTTCGGGCTCGCCGCTGGCTTTCAAATCCCCGTTGCGATAAGGAAACCGGACCACCGAGTTGTTGTTCGCCACATAAATCCACTGCGGATTGTCCCCTAACGGATAAAAGGCGATGCCGAAAGGCCGGTCGAGTCCGGTGGCGAAAATTTGATT
>Ga0310811_10007899_pt1 | contig 13636 bp, 13 predicted proteins | sample YCmetagenome_FD_207642 | JGI IMG/M metagenome (GOLD analysis project Ga0310811, IMG submission 207642) | Soil microbial communities from experimental microcosm in Duke University, North Carolina, United States - YC | ecosystem: Engineered > Artificial ecosystem > Soil microcosm > Unclassified ... | reverse complement strand
CGGTCGCGACTGTCCCAAGTCAGTCCGACGCGCACGTAGTTCGTATGGCCGGTCGCCGGCTGATGATTCGAGAGGTCGCGCTCGATGAGCGTGGTGCCGCTGTCGAACGGCGTGAGGTCGATGCGGTCGGTTGAGAAACCGCCGCCGACGAGTCCACGAAGCGACGGATGACCCAGCGCGTGCTGAACGTCGGCGGTCGCGCGGATACGGTCGCGCCCGTAGCGGTAGAAATAGCGGGTGCTTCCCGTCTCGAGCGCCGGATCGTACGACGTCGCGTTGCCTAGACCGTAATAGGGCGTGGCGAGCTGCTGCTCGCGCCCGGCATAGCCGGTGATTCGCCAGGGATGCTCGGGACGGGACGGCGCGTCGAAGAACAGGGTATAGTCGCGACGGCCTTCCGTCGTGAGGAAGACCGTCGGCTGTAGCGTCCACCGATAAGTTGCGGCGTTTCCATCGTAGCCGTAGACCTGAAGGATGACGCCGTATCCGAGCCCTTCGTCGGCGTCGAAGTTGAGCGCCGGAATACCCGACATCTCGACGCCGCGCTCCGCACGTTGCGCCGGCGCGAACGCCGCGAGGGAACTGACGAGCACGACGGCCAAGCGGGCGGATTTCAGCGTCGACGGCATGATCTCTCCGATTCTGGTGGCGCGCGAACTATCGGGGATCCGCCACGACCGCTCTATGCGGCGGTCTACGTAGCGGCACCGGCGGGATGACGTAGCAACGGACTTGCTGCCCCCACAGCGGCCCTCGATGTTTCGAAGCATGACCGAGCCGTGGAAGGACGACGACGATTTTGCGGGTGACGACGCCGCGCCGGAAGCCGAGGCGTCGTCGAGCAGCACCGCACCGGCGGGCGGCGAAGAGCCGCCGCCGACTGCCGATCAGGTAAAGCTTGCGCTGCGGAAGGTGAAGGACCCCGAGCTGAATCTGAACATCGTCGACCTCGGACTCGTCTACGACATTCGGGTCGATGGATCGGAGGTGCAGATCGACATGACGCTGACGTCGCCTGGTTGTCCGGCCGGTCCCCAGATCATGACGGACATTGAACGCGCCGTGAAAGCGATTCCGGGCGTCGGGCATGTTGGGCTGAACTTGATTTGGACGCCGTTTTGGACGCCGGACCGGATTGAGCCGAGAGTTCGGGCGTACATGGGCCTCTAGCCGATCGGGAAACAGGATGACAGCGCAGTCTTGGCCAATGGCCGACAGCTGAAGCCAACGGCCGACGGCCTAACCAATAGCCAACCGCCAGGCCAATCGCCGCAGCCGCCGACCATCGCCAACCGCGACGTTGCGCCGTCCCGCTTCTACTTCCTGAGAACTCGAACGAAATCCTCGCCCAAGACGGCCCGCTGCCAGCGTCGCAGCTCGGCCACTGACTCGAGCTCCTCGATGGATTTGGGGTTCTTGCGCGCCACCGCTTCGAGCCGCTCGCGGGCGCAGAGGACTCCGGGGTCGAGGTCGAGCCGAGCCGCGGTTTCGTCGCGAACGGTTTTTAGAGTGGCGACGCGAGAATCGAAGTCTGGATCGCGCTCCCAGCGCGGCCCTTTCGGGAAGCGCGGAAGGTCCGCGTCGGGGACAGCGAGCCCTCGTTGAATCGCGGCCAGCATCTCGCTGGCGCGGGCGTCGAGCAGGCCGCGCGGCATTCCCTTGATCGCCGCCAGGTCGTCGCGCGAGGATGGACGGCGTTTGGCCATCTCGAGCAACTGCTCGTTGCCGAGGACGCGGAAGGTCGCTCGATCCAGCGAGCGCGCGATGGCGTCGCGCCACGGCACGAGCTCTCGCAGCACGGCCAGCTCGCGGCGCGTGAGATCGCGCGCACCCTTGATGCGAAGGAACGACGCGGCGGGATCCTCGTCGGCCCACCGGGTCCCCTCGAGGAGCGCGAACTCCTCGCGCGCCCAATCGAGCCGTCCGGCGCGGTCCAGGTCATGGTGGAGGCGGTCGCGCAGCTCGAGGAGGTGGATCGTGTCCTGCGCCGCGTAGTCCAACATGCCCTGCGAGAGTGGACGCATCGACCAATCGGCACGCTGGAATTTCTTATCGAGCTTCACGCCGAAGTACCGCTCGAGCAGCGCGGCAAGGCCAAAGCTCTTGATGCCGAGAAGCTGCGCGGCAAGCCGAGTATCGAAGATGTTGCGGACTAGCCAGCCGTAATCCTGGCGCAGCAGGCGCAGATCGTAATCAGCGTCGTGAAATACGATTTCGACCGCGGGGTCTTCGAGCAATTGCCCCAACCTTGGAGGCGTCCCGACGGGCATCGGATCGATGATCGCCGTCTGCTCCCTCGTCGAGAGCTGGAGGAGATAGATTCGATCGACGAAGCGGTGGAAGCTCGCACCCTCGGTATCGAGCGCCAGGATTCGCGTGTCGGCGATCGTGGCGAGGAACCTGTCGAGGGTGCTCGTCGTATCGAGATAGACCGGCGTATGCACGTCGGCAATTTAACCGGCATCCTGCTTGCCCCGGAGTCATGGCAATGAGTGAGACGTCGCAGGAGACGGTGGTCGACGCGCATGCGCGAAGACGCGCGCGGACGCGCCTACGTCGCCCAGGGTGGCGGAGCGCCGACGTGTTGCGGACCGCGTCGCTGGTCATCGCGATGTATGTGGTCCTGCGCGTGCTGTGGGTGGCCAACGCGCTCTTTTTGACGGCGTTTCTCGGAATTCTCATCGGGCTCGCCGTGTCGGCCGGGGTCGATCAGCTCACCCGCTGGCGGCTGCCGCGCGGACTGAGCGCGGGGCTCATCGTCGTCACCTTCTTTGCGTTGCTCGTCGCGTTCGGGGCGTGGATGGCGCCGACGCTCCACGACCAAGGCGTCGAGCTGCGGCGCCGCCTTCCCGACGCGGTCGATCGGGTGGAGTCCTGGGTGAACTCGCGTCGCAATGGCTTCATCGGGCTTCTCTTCAGCTCGCTGGCCAGTGACAACCAGCCGGATTCGACGCACGGGGCGACAGGGGTGGCGGTCGCGCCGACCAAAGGTGCCGCGGCCCCGGCCGTCCCGCCGGCCCCGGGGGCAGGCGATTCGATCCGCGTCGCGTCGACACTGCGGCAGCGGCTCGGGAGCCAGATGTCCCGCGTCGGGAACTACCTCTTCCCGTTCCTGTCGTCGACGCTGGAAGTGGTTAGTGGTTTGTTCATTATCATTTTCTTATCGGTGTACATCGCCGTCGACCCGGCGATGTATCGGCGCGGAATCATTCATCTCTTTCCACACGGACGGCGCGATCGCGTGGCGGAGGTCCTGACCGCCGTCGCCGCCGTCCTCCGCAAATGGCTGCTCACACAGCTCATCGCGATGGTGACGATCGGCGTGGTGTCGACGATCGCCCTCGTCGTGCTTGGCGTCAAAGCGGCGTTCGCCCTCGGACTGCTGTCCGGATTGATGGAGTTCATTCCAACCGTCGGCCCGATCGTCTCATCGCTGCCGGCGATCGCGATGGGCTTCCTGGACTCGCCGGAGAAGGCCCTGTCCGTCGCCATCGCCTACATCGGAATTCAATTTCTCGAGAACCACCTGTTGATTCCGTTGCTGATGAAGGGCGGGATCAACATCCCGCCGGCGCTGACGATTCTGTCGCAAGCGCTGATGGCGATCTTGTTCGGTTTCCTTGGCCTCATGTGCGCCGTACCATTGCTCGCCGCGGTCATCACGGCCGTGAAGATGCTGTACGTCGAGGACGTCGTCGGCGACAGACAGATCAGTCCGAAAGAGAATCCGCAGCAGGGTGTCGAGGCATAGCGCAGGAGCGGACGCGGGACCGCTCCTTCGGCGGTTCGCGTCGCTGAGTGTCGTTCCTCGCATCGCGCTCGGGAATTTTCCGACGCCGGTCGAGCCGCTGACCGCGGTCAGTCCGTCTCTCTGGATAAAGCGCGACGATCTCGGCGCGACGCCCTTCGGCGGCAACAAGCTGCGAGCGCTCGAGTTCCTGTTGGCGGGCGTGCGTCCGGGCGACCGCGTGGTCACCGTCGGCTCGGCCGGATCGACGCACGCGCTCGCGGTAGCGACATACGCCGCGGCCCTCGGCGCGCAAACGGTCGTCGGACGGTGGCGACAGGAAATGAACGAGACCGCCGCTCGCGTCGCGGCGCGGATCGAGCGCGTGGCCGACGAGACGCGCCTTTTCGCCGTTCCGCCGGCAGCGTATTTATGGGCGTGGCGTCGAACCCGGGGCGCAATGTGGATCGCCGCCGGGGGAAGCACCCCGCTGGGAATCCTCGGCCATGTGAACGCCGGGCTGGAGCTGGTCGAGCAGATTCAGTCCAACGTGATGCCCGCACCGTCGTCGGTGGTCGTGCCGTTGGGCACCGGCGGGACGGCCGCGGGACTGGCACTGGCATTCGCGATCGCCGGCCTCGACATCCGCGTGGTAGGCGTGCGTGTCGTGCCGAGGATAGTTGGCCGGCGCGGCCGCGTGCTTCGCCTGGCACGACAGGCGTCCGCGCTGATCGAGCGGACGACGCGGGCTGAGCTTCCGTCCGTCAGGCGCGATGCGGTGGAGGTCGTGCACGAGGCATACGGCGGCGCGTACGGCCGAGAGACGCCGATGGCTCGAGCAGCATCCGCTCGCCTCGCTGACGCGACCGGTGTTCGACTCGACGCGACATATAGCGCGAAAGCATTCGAGGTGGCGTTGCGGCTGGCATCGCGCGAGCCGGTCCTGTTCTGGTTAACCTTTGATGCTCGTCTCCTGGATCCAACATGACCGCCGCTCCGTTGCCCGAAGTCACGTTTCACATCTACCCGACCGACTGTGACATGCTCGGGCATCTCAACCACGCGACGATGCTCAATTTTCTCGAGCGCGCGCGGTGGGCGTTGCTCGAGCCGCAGATCAACATCCGGGAGTGGGCGCGGCAGCCGGTCTTCTCCGTCGTGCGGCATGTCGATATCGGGTATCTCGCGCAGTCGTTGCCGGGCGAAGATCTGGTGATCCGTTCCGGGCTGCTCGCCGTCCGTCGCACGAGCTACATCATCAAACAGGAAGTGCGAAAGGTCGGCAGCAACACGCTCGTGGCGGAGGCGTCGATCGTCTTCGTCGCCGTGAATCAGAAGGGAGAGCCGGTGCCCGTCCCCGAGTCGTGGCGCCAGATGCTGCCGCAGTGGCCGGAGCCGGAGTGATCGCACTCGTCGGAGACGCCGGCATCGCCTACGACGACGTCGGCTCAGGATTGCCGGTGGTCTTTCTGCACGCCTTTCCACTCAACCGGACGATGTGGGAGCCGCAAGTCGGCGCGCTGGTCGCGGAGTGTCGTTGCATTCCGATCGACATGCGTGGTCTGGGCGATTCGGCCGCGGCGCCTCCGTATTCGATGGACCGCTACGCGGACGACGTCGCGGGAGTGCTCGACGTCCTTCAAATCGAGCGCGCGGTGGTGTGCGGTCTCTCGATGGGCGGGTACGTGGCGTTCGCGTTCTGGCGCCGGCACCGGGATCGCGTGCGCGCCTTCGTTCTTGCCGACACACGCATCGGCGCCGACACGATCGACAACGTCGCCCGCCGCCGTGAACTGATCGAGATGGCCGAGACGCAGGGCAGCACCGCCGTGGCGAACGCGCAGATCGCCGGCTTGATGGGCAAGACGACGCGGGCCCGGCGCCCGGACATCTACGACGCCGTGCACCGCATGATCGCGCAAGCGCCGACGGACGGGATCGTCGGCGCGCTCGAGGCGATGATCGACCGGCCGGACTCGACGGAGACCTGCGCGACGATCGACGTGCCCACGCTGGTCGTCGTCGGCGACGAGGACGTCGTGACGCCCCCCAAGGAGGCGCGGCGCACCTGCGACGCAATCTCGGGGAGTCGCCTCGAGGTGCTGGCGCAGGCGGGGCATCTGTCGAGCATCGAGCGGCCGGCGGCATTCAACACCGTGGTGAGCGAGTTCTTGGCGAGCCTGCTGTACAATTAGGTTTCGCCCTGGATGTCCTCTCCAGAATCCTCGGGCCCTAGCCCTACCCCAACGTCCGCTGCGACTCGCTCGCAGGCGGAGCAGAGCACGAGCGCGCGGATCGGCGCCGTCCTGTTCAGGAATCGCAGCTGGCTTCCGGTTCCCTTTCTCATCGTCACACTGCTTGCCCCGTCACACGCGACCTGGTACAACTGGCTCGCCGGGTTCGTTCTGATCATCATCGGCGAGTCTATCCGACTGGCGGGCGTGTCGGCCGCCGGGACGGTCACGCGACGCCGGTCGCGAGACGTGCAGCGCCTCGTGAACTACGGCATCTTCGCGTGGGTGCGGAACCCGCTTTACGTCGGCAACTTCCTCATCTGGATGGGGTTCGTCGTCATTTCCGGGGTGTGGTGGTTTCTCCCGTTGGCGGTGCTGATTTTCGGAATCGAGTACTCGCTAATCGTCGCGTACGAGGAGGGCGTGCTCGAGTCGATCTTCGGCGCGGAGTATCTGGCGTACAAGAAAACGACGCCGCGCTGGCTACCGCGCCCTCCGCGTGAACGCGTCGCGGGTGAGCACAACTGGATGGAGGCGTGGCGGAGCGAGATCAGCACGTTCATGCAGTACGGAGCGCTGATCATCGTTTTTGCCGTGAAGCAGAAGATCTGGTGGGCGTAACTCGGCGACTCGGCGACTCGGCGACTCGGCGACTCGGCGCAAAAAAACAAAGGGCCCCGCGCACGGCGCGGGGCCCTTTCGTTGAAATTGGCTACTTCTGCGGCTTTCCCGGTGGATTGTCGCCCTTGAAGACGTCGCGGTTGATCTGGACGTACTGCTTCTGAGCCTGTGGGACGTCCTCTTCAGGGAAGATCGCCGTGACCGGACACTCCGGTTCGCACGCGCCACAGTCGATGCATTCGTCGGGATGGATGAAGAGCTGCTGATCCCCCTCGTAAATGCAGTCAACGGGGCAGACGTCGACGCAGGCGCGGTCCTTCACGCCGATGCAAGCTTCGGTAATGACGTAGGGCATTCGGGGGCCTCGTTCTCCCGCTGATCGTAGCGACAAAGCTAAGTTAGTTGCATGCGCTTGATCGTCAACGGAGCGAGCCACGAGGTCGCGGCGCCAGACCACGAGCGGCTGTTGACGACGCTCCGCGAGCGCTTGCACCTCACGGGAACGAAGCTCGTCTGCGGTCGCGGCGAGTGCGGCGCGTGTACGGTCTTGGTCGACGGCGCGCCGGCGTACTCCTGTCTCACGCTCACCGCCGCCTGCGACGGACGAGAGATCGCGACAATCGAAGGTTTGGCGCGCGACGGTGAGCTTCACCCGGTGCAACAGGCGTTCGTCGAGCACGACGCGCTCCAGTGCGGCTTTTGTACGCCGGGGCAGATCCTGGCGGCGGTCGCACTGCTCGATCGACAGCCGCACCCCACTGAGGATGACGTGCGTCGCGGGATGAGCGGCAACCTGTGCCGCTGCGGGGCATATCCAAAAATCGTTCGCGCCGTGCTCGCCGCGGCCGAAGGAGCGGACGCGCATGGCTAAGCGCTTCGTGACGACCAAGGTCGAAGTCGAGGGGCGTGAGGAGACGAAGGTCGTCGAACTGCCGACGCGCGACCCCGAACCGTGGGGAAACGACGCGTCGTTGCACGTCGTCGGACGCCGCGAGAAGCGGATGGACGCGCTCGAGAAGGTCACGGGCGAGGCGGAATACACCGCGGACGTCCAACTGCCGGGAATGCTGTATGTCGCTCTGAAACGGGCGAACGTCGCGGCGGGTCGCATCACGACCCTCGACCTCGCGCCGGCGCTGGCACAGCCAGGCGTGCGCGGCGGGCTCGCGACGGGTGACCTCCAAGGCATCAAGCTCGACGGCATTCAACTGTTCGACGGGACGATCCATTACGCCAATCAGCCCATCGCCGCCATCTGCGCCGATACGCTGGAAATCGCCGAGCGCGCGCTGCGGGAGATTCGCGTCGAAGTCGAGCCGATGCCGCACGCGATCGACGCGGCGTCGGCGTTGGCCGACGACGCCCCGCGCGTGAAGCCACACGGCAATACACACCGCGCGTCTCCGCGTGTCACGAGCCGCGGTGATCTCGAGGCCGGGCTGCGCGACGCCGACGTCACGATCGTGCGCGAGTACCGCACGCCGGTCGCGCTGCACACGGCCCTCGAGCCGCACGGCGCAGTAGCCGCGTGGAGCGGCGACCGCGTAACGGTTTGGGAGTCGACGCAGGGGATCTTCAATACGCGCGCCGATATCGCGGAAGCGTTCGAGCTGCCGCTGTCGTCGGTGCGCGTCGTGAAGAACTACATGGGCGGCGGCTTCGGCGCGAAGAACGGCGCGTCGTTCGCCGCCTACACGGCGGTCGCGTTGTCGCGAAAGCTGCGCCGGCCGGTGCGATGCATCTTCGACCGCGAAGGCGAGCAGACCGACGCCGGCAATCGCACGGCCACGGTGCAACGCGTGACACTCGCCGCGCGACGCGACGGCACGCTCACCGCGATCTCACTCGATGCCACGATCCCGCTCGGCATCGGGGGATGGTTGTCCAGCCCCGCGCGCATGTACTCCGAGATGTATAGCTGCGCGAACGTGCGCACCTCGGAGACGTTCGTCTTCACGAACACGGCGCCGATGGCGTCCTTTCGCGCGCCGGGAAACGTCGAAGGCGCGTTCGGCCTGGAATCGGCGATGGACGTCCTGGCGCGCGAGCTGGACATGGATCCGCTCGAGCTGCGCCGCAGAAACTACGCCGACCATGATCAGGAGAGGAACCGCCGCTACTCCGCCAAACACCTCGACGAGTGCTACACACGCGGCGCGGAACGGTTCGGGTGGTCGCGCGCGCGATCGCGAAAGCGGAACGAAGACGCGCGGGTGCACCGCGGCGTCGGCATGGCGTCGATTTGCTGGGGCGCCGGCGGCGGACCACCGGCCTACGCGACCGTGCGCATCAACGGCGACGGGAGCATCGAGGTGCTCACGGGCGCGCAGGACCTGGGCACCGGCGCGCGCACCGTGATGGCACAGATCGCCGCCGAGGTGCTCGGCGCCAAACTCGAGGACGTGCGCACGGTACTCGGCGACACGGAGCGTCTTCCCTTCGCGTCGAATTCCTGGGGCTCGATCACGACGGCGTCGGTCGGACCAGCCGTGCGCGTCGCCGCCGAAGAGGCGCGCGACGCGCTGTTCGAGGCAGCCGCGGGAATGCTCGACACCCAACCAGACGATCTCGAATCACGCGACAGCGAGATCCACGCGAAGTCGAGCGACCGTTGTCTGCTCTTCCGCGAAGTCTGCGAGAAGCTCGGCGACGTGATGATCATCGGACAGGGAAGCCGGGGGCCGAATCCCGACGGGACAGCGCTCTATGCGTTCGGGGCGCAGTTCGCCGAGGTGGAAGTGGACGTCGAAACCGGGCGAGTGCGCGTGCTGCGCGTGGTTTCCGCGCACGACTCGGGCCGCATTGTGAACCCCACGCTCGCCGAGAGCCAGCTAGAGGGCGGGATCATTCAAGGGCTCGGCTATGCGCTATTCGAGGAGCGCATCCTCGACGCGCGCATGGGCCTGCCGCTCAATCCGACGATGCACGACTACAAGATTCCAACGATCGCCGACGTGCCGGAGATCGATGCGTTCTTCGTCGACATTCCGGATACGGTCGCGAATCACACGGGGGCGAAGGGCGTGGCGGAGCCGCCGATCATCGGGACGGCGCCGGCGATTGCGAATGCGGTGATGGATGCGCTCGGCGTGGAAGTTGGCGAGATACCGATTACACCGTGGAGGCTGGCGGGTCGGATCGGCGCCTAACGTCTCCAGGGCGGCGAATCGTCTTTCTTTTTCAGCTCCGGATTTTCGCGGAACAACGTCGCCGTTCTCCCGATCACCTGCACGACATCCGCTCCAATCGCCCGCGCCAAGTCGTTCGCGGCATCTTTGACGGTGACGTCCGCCGTCTTGGTGAACTGAATCTTCACCAGTTCGTGCGTCCGCAAATCGTCATCGAGTGATTGGCGCACGGCGTCGGTGACGCCGTGATGGCCGACATGAACCGTCGCGCTCAATCGATGAGCTTCAGCACGGAGCGCGGCGCGTTCCTTGGACGAGAGCGGCATCATCCAAGAATAGCAGGGTCATGGCCGGGGCGTGACGGCGGCGGCTTGGTGCGTGTGGCCGCCGAGGAGATCGAAAGGATTGATCGGCTCGCCGTTCCAGTATTTCCCGTCGGCGGGCCAGCGCATCACCTGAAAATGGAGATGCGGCGTGTTCTTCGGCGCGTTGCCCGTTGTGCCCACGAAGCCGAGCGTGTCGCCGCGAGAGATCGTCTTCCCGGGCGTCATCGCATCGTTGTAGTGATCCATGTGAGCGTAGTAATACACGATGCGCTGATCGGGATCGACGGTGTACATCGAGATGCCGCCGAGGGTGCTCGTCGTCATTCGCACGATGCGCCCGTCGTCCGCTGAAATGATCGGCGTGCCGCGCGGCGCGAGGATGTCGATGGCGCGATGAACGCGCTCGCCGTCGCGTGGATCGTTGAACGAATCCTCGACGCGCGTCATGTCCGCGCCGGCGACCGGGACGAGGATCTGGCGCGATCGCAGGTACTCGACGTCGGCGGACGCGCTGGTCGAGCCGGCCGGCCTGTACTCCGAGACGGTCATGAGCGGCACTCCAGACGGCGACGGTGCGGCTTTGGACGCCGGTTTGGATTCCGCGGGCTTTTCAGCGGTAAGCGGTTCGGGGTAGTACAGCACCGGGCGCGCGCACGCCGCACCGGCGAGAAGGCCTGAAAGCAGAAGTCTGGAGGCGGACCGCATCAGACGATTGACGACTCTCGCCGATGAAGGTTGCAGGTGTCGAAGGTCAGCGACTGAGCAGTCGCTTGCTCAAACCGACGCGCGAAAGCAGCGCCTCGAAGCGCGGATCGGCGCGGATCGGATCGAAGAAGCTCTCGAGCATCGATTCGCTCGAGAAGAAGGGATCGTGAATCGTGGCCGCGCGCTCGAGCAGGCTGAGCGCGCGCCGGTTGTCGCCCAGGCCGATATAGACGCGGGCCGCGGCGGCCGCCGCACCGGCTTTCTTCCCGATCGAGGATTCGAGCCCGCGGGCCAACTCGGTCGCCTGCGACGTCTTCCCCGCTCTCGCGTAGGCGTAGCCCAGCAGACCCATCGTCGGCACTGACGTGGCGTCGAGACGCGCCGCGTTCTCGAGCTCTCGCGTCGCCTCGGCGACTCGGTTCGCCTGCAGATAGACCGTGCCGAGCATGAAGCGGCTGACGAGCAATGTGGAGTCGAGCTCCACGGCGCGGCGCGCCGCGACGACGGCTGCTTCCGGCTGGCGCGCCGCGGCCAGCGCGAGACCGTATGAACCGTAGATGATCGGCGACAGTGGATCGAGCTCGGTGGCGCGCTTCAGTTGCGCCTGCGCGAGCGGAGCGCGGCCGTCGATCAACAGCAGCTCGCCATACCACTGATGCGCCGGCGCCGAGTTCGGGTCGAGACGCAGCGATCGTTCGTAATCACGTTCCGCTTCCGCCCACTGCCAATTGGCTTGGAGCAGCGCACCGCGTGAGGCGAAGGCGTCGGAAAGCGTGCTGTCGAGCGACACCGCGTGATTGATCGCGGCGAGCGCGAGCGGCATCACCGAGTCCGCGCGGACGTTCGCGTAGAGTGGAAGAAGCGCGTAGACGTTCGCGATCCCGGCGTACGGGCGCGCGAAGGTGGTGTCTTTCTTCGCCGCCTGCTCGAAGTAGTCGAGCGCGCGTTTGAGCGAGCTCTCACCGCGCTTGTCGAAGAAGAAGCGGCCGCGGAGGTAGAGATCGTACGCCTGCAGATCAGCCGTTCCGCGCGCGACGGCGGTAGTGCTTGCCGAGGCGACCGTGTCCTTGGCCGCGGGCGTCGTGGTCGCGGCAGCAGCGTGGGTACCGGACAACTCGGGCGAGATCGCCGACACGATCGCCGACGAGATCTCGTCCTGCATCTTGAACACGTCCTTCGACTCGCGCTCGAACATGTCGGACCACACGGTGAAGCCGTCGGCGGTGTTCACGAGGCGCGCCGTGACGCGCAGTCGTCCGCGGTCGCGCTGCACCGTTCCCACGAGCACCATGTTGACGCCGAGGGCTTTGCCGAGATCCACCGGACTCGCCGCCTTGTCGCGCGCGGCGCTCTCGTTGCCGGCGGCGACGCGAAGGCCGGAAATCCGGCTCAGCGCGTTCGTCAGCTCAGCGGTCATGCCGGCGGCGAAGTACGCGTCGCTCGTGTCGCGGCTGATGTTGACGAGCGGTATGACGGCGATCGACCGGCTTGTCGCGGCGGGAGTAGCCGCGGGTGCCGCCGCACTGGTGGGCGGAACGTGATGGTTCGAAAACCAGGCGCCGCCGGCCGCGACGGACGCGAGAATTCCCGCGCCGGCGAGTGCCCACAACACACGCTTTGGCTTCTGCGGCCTGGTCTGCGGCGCGGAGACGAACGTGCCGCTCACCACGGCCGGATCCTCGAGCAACCGCGTTACTTCGGCGGCGGTCTTCGGACGTTTCGCCGGTTCCTTCTCGAGCAGACGCATGATGAGCGTCGCCAGCGCTTCGGGCACGTCGTACCGACGTGATGCGATCTGAGGCGGCGCTTCTGTGAGTTGCGCGGCGAGCAGCTGTTGCGGAGCGCGACCGTGGAAGGGCGGCGTGCCGACCAGCATCTCGTACCCGACTATGCCGAGCGCGTAGAGGTCCGCGCGGTGATCGGTGGACGGATCGCCCGCCGCCTGCTCGGGCGCCATGTACGCCGGCGTACCGATCGATGTTCCGACCAGCGTGATCGTGCCGGTGCGCGTTGGCGTTGGCTGCTTTCCCTCGCGCGAGGCGGACAATGCTTTGGCGACGCCGAAATCGGTGACCGTCGCCGAGCCGCCGGAAAGCAGGATGTTGTCCGGCTTGATGTCGCGATGGATCACACCGCGGCCGTGGGCGTAGGCGAGAGCGCGCGAAACGTCCTTGAGGATGCTGACCGCTTCGCGGACGGAGAGCGGCCCGCGCGCCAGACGGGCGCGGACCGACTCCCCTTCGACGAACGGCATGATGAAGAAGGGCAGCCGGGTCGCGCCGTCACCATCGTTTGGCGTGGTCTCGCCGGAACTGAGCACCGGCACGATGTGCGGGTGCTGGAGTGCCGCCGAGAGCATGATCTCGCGCTTGAACCGGTCTACCGACACCGTTGCCGCGAGCTCGTAGGGCAGCACTTTGACCACGACGAGCCGGCCGAGCGTGTTGTCGCGAGCGACAAACACGGTCGACATGCCACCGCCACCTAGCTCGCGCTCGATGGAGTAGCCAGATCCCAGCGTACGCTGGAGCTCGTCTCGAAGAATGGTCACGTCGTATGCGGGGAGACAGCGGAATGGCCCAAATTAGGCCCGCTCAACACTTGAGACACTGAGAGTAACTCCAAGGTTGCGCATCGTATGCAATTCTTACGTAACGCGAACGGTGCGGGGTTCGAACAAACGCTCCCGGGCCGAGCCGTGTCCGGCTACATTCCCCGCCATGGCCAACCACATTGACCGCTATGTACCCGCCAATACGAACGGCGGCTGGGGAGTCGCCAGTGGGGTGATTCTGCTCGCGATCATCTGCATCGCGACAGCGACCTACGTGCACAAGCAGACCTACAGACACCCGACGGATCCGACTTGGCATGGAAAAGGTTCCGGCGACGGCG
>Ga0310811_10007898_pt1 | contig 13637 bp, 17 predicted proteins | sample YCmetagenome_FD_207642 | JGI IMG/M metagenome (GOLD analysis project Ga0310811, IMG submission 207642) | Soil microbial communities from experimental microcosm in Duke University, North Carolina, United States - YC | ecosystem: Engineered > Artificial ecosystem > Soil microcosm > Unclassified ... | reverse complement strand
TGCGCCGATTCCGAAAAAGCCCAAATTCAGGTATAACTCAGTTCAAAATAAGGACATGTGGTCTGTGCATGAGGAAGAACGAATTGCTTTTGAGATCAAGAGTCCTTTGGGCACAGGTACGAACTGAGATTCCGAGTAGACTCAGAGTTTAATGTCGAGAACAGATCCACTGTCAAGAAACTTCACGACCCGATTCGGAGTTCTGGTACCAAATACAAACTATCCGCCAGGGTTAGACTGTCGCTTTGGTTTCATGCACAACGGCGGAGCGGGTGATGTAGGAACAACCTTGATTTATTTCGTCTTGTACTCAATGTCGTTGCAGATGATATCCAGCGAATCGATTTACGAGTACTTTGTTGAAGTCGGGTTTAGCAATGGCACCATCTCAGAGATACCTGCGGGAATGACAGCCTTCGCCCCGTTCTACCTGTCGACAGAAAACAACACACCCAGTGTTAACGTATCTCTATCTCCGACACCCACACGCTCCCGTCTTAACATGAAACCACCAGTAGACAGGTTGGGGAGCAACTACACTATTGAGGTATCTTTTCCTGAAGGAGCTCACGTTCATCAAAGTATGTTTCAGTGAAATAGAAACCTCAACCTTGACATCTGATTGCATGTTTTCTAGACTCGTCCGTGAATTTCACGGCCATTGTTCATCGGACAGGGTATACGAATCGAACGGACGTTCCTATAGAGTTGTGTGCGTTCTTGGCGAATGGTATTGAATGGCTTTCTCAGGAACTCCGGAACCGAACACAACCATTTCTACCATCCATCAAGGCGCTGGTCCCCTCCCTTTCCCCCGTGCAGGATTTGCAATTCTATCAAGTCGTCAACTTTCCAAATCAACCCCCATGCAGAGAGATCAAATTTGCGGCAACTCCTGCACCCTTGACTCACGAAAGCCCCATTTTTTCCACATCCTCCGAACCGATTTCATTATCCCTCTACGTGAATCACGACGCTGTTCCTGATTTTTCAACGTACTATCAGAAACTACGACATCGTGTAAAGCTGGATCTCCATGTCACGCGTGATCCATCAGAGCCATGGGATAATGAATTTGAGAAAATACAATGGGAGGAAGCAGATTGCGGTTGTGGGTGCGGATGAATTGGACTGGGTACCCTGGATGCCGCCGACACAGGCTCGTCGCCGACTCCTTTACGGCAACGCCAATGGCCTATCAGTGATCCCAATGCAGAAGCAGGGACCTGTGCGATCAACGCCAATCCACTACCTGTCTGACAACGCTCGCCAACCAGTATTTGTCGATCCGTCGGACATCGCCGACCTTCGTTTGATGTTGCCCGAGGAACGTGATCTCATGGCCCCACTTACGCAGCCGTCTATCAGGGTTTTTGCCAAGGGAGAAGAAGTTCCACGTAGATATTGCACTAGCGCTAACATGCGGTACCCGATATACGTTGGAGACACCTGGGTCAGAAAGGTTTTGCCTATGGCTGTTGAGGGTCAGCGCGAGGAAGATGCTGTGGACCACTTACTCGTTGTGCAGTGATGGCGATCATCAATTGATATAATGATACCAAAGGGTAGTCATTGGTAATTCCGACTACTTATTAGTGCTACATGGAGGTCTTCCTGCAGAATGCGAGGGAAAAAAATCGGTAGACGAGGCAGAACAGCAATCTGGGTCCGGATGAAGAAGTGTTCGAGTTCCCTGATGTGTGTTCGCGTTGCAGCCCGCCTTTTGTCACGCGCATGAAGAAAGTTTCTATCCCGTATTTCAAGGTTCATATCGAAGGCACACTGAATCTTCCTGCCTGACAACCCTACTGGCAGGACACTCTTATAGAGTCAACTAACTGCGACGACTGCGAATATCGGGACAATGAGATGAAGTCAGGGGCTGCAATCCCTGAATGATCATGTTTAAGGTGGAAGACACTTGAAGCAAGCACTTCCTTTTCTTTTCCGAGCTCTTTTGACCCAAGTAGAGTGACACAAGCGGTCTTAGAATACCGGAGATAGATCTTGTTCTACACCCCGGTATACTAAGCGAATGTTTCACAACTTTAGAAGGCATTTTAGATCAGGTATACGACGAACTCACTGAGAAAGTATTTAACACAGGAGATCATGGGGTCGCAGACGTCGACGATAGAACTGGGTTCCAGGAGTTCTTGAGAAAGCTCAAGCAGCTGTGTTCTCCTACCATCGCGTGACTCTCATGTTGACGTTTATGATTGCTAAGGTCAAGAATACCGATATATCATTCACTTTGATCCCGGATGACCCTCTGGCTGCATAATATGTATGCACCTGACCCAGATCCGAATATGAAGGTCCGAGTCGCATACGAGCGAACGTGGCAACAGAATGAAGATCTTGGATTGAATGATATGAATGTGGATTCGTATAGCGGCAATGATACGAAGGATGTGATCATATAAAAACCCAGAGGTCAGTTGACCACAGACAGAGCCACCGTGCGTCATCCACCACTGGGAGTCGTTCCTGAAAAGAGCAAAAATAATTGTCAACACCCTACATCAACGCATCAAACTGATGTCAGTACTAGAATTCTGTTGCACAGCACAGCAAATTGCTGTATCTTTGGCATCGTGCCTTACATGCATGTGATCTTGACACACGGTGCATGCTGTCCCAATGATTTTAAAATTTTATTATTAGTCCACAGCTTTTCGTATGCAGTCAATGAAGGGCTGTCTTAGCCTTTTTAGGCACACTTGTGTCCCACGTGATGAACGGTAGTACCTAATGGATCTGATACCTTCGTCCCACACGTCCTCTCAAAGAGACGCTGTCATTAACTATAAAGCCTGGACAATCTGGACACTATGTTTTGTTTTTCTTTATCTCGATATACTGTTCCACAGAAATGCTGCGCTGGCTATCGCTCGTGCTTGTCTTGGCGAATAGCGCCGCTGCGTTTACTGAGTTACCCTCTCCAAAATGCAAAGAACCAGCCGATGCGCCGTCTCAGTGCCAGGCAAGTGCCTGGGTGAGAGCACCCGATATGGTTCCCGGCGAAGTTATCGCAGGAGATGTCAAGATTAAACTCAGCGGACCATGTACTGACGCAGAGAGCTATACGTTAGGCTTGCGCTATAAGGAAAAGGTATTCTGGAAGTTGAGGTGAGTCGTTTTGTCTCTCTCGTATCCTCCACTGAACATCCCTACAGACGGGAAGATGCACCGATTCCGAAAATGCCCAGATTGACGTATAATTGGACGGTCTCGAACAATGATTTGTTCCGAGTCCGGCCTTTCCAGAGCTCCAATAATCTAGACTACAATGAAACAGAATGGAGCGCATACGAGAACTCAATTCAAAATAAGGATTTGTGGTCTATGCATGAGGAAGAACGGATTGCCTTTGAGATTAAGAGTCCTCTGGTCACAGGTACGGATTGAGATTTCGAGTAGACTCAGAGTTTAATGCCAAGAACAGATCCACTGTCAAGAAATTTCACGACCCAATTTGGAGTTATGGTACCAAATACAAACTACCCTCCAGGATTAGACTGTCGTGTAGGTTTCATGTCTAACGGGGGAGCAAGTGATGTAAGAACAACCTTTGTTGATTTCACTTTGTGCTCAATGTTGTTGCAGATAATATCCAGCGAATCGATTTACGAGTACTTTATCGAAATCGGGTTTAGCAATGGCACCACTTCAGAGATACCTGCGGGAATAACAGCCTTCACCCCATTCTACCTTTCGACAGAAAACAACGCACCCAGTGTTAACGTACCTCTATCTCCGCCACCTGCACACTCTGGTTCAAACATGAAGCCATCAGTAGACAGGTTGCGGAGTAACTACACGATTGAACTCTCTTTTCCTGAAGGAACTCATGTTCATCAAAGTATGTTTCAGTGAAATAGAAACCTCAACCTTGTCATCTGATTGCATACTTTCTAGACTCGTCTGTGAATTTCACTGCCGTTGTTCATCGGACAGGATATACGAATCGGACAGACATTCCTGTAGAGTTGTGTGCATTCTCGGCGAACGGCATTGAATGGCATTCTCAGGATCTTCAGAACAAACCACAGCCATTTTCACCGTCCATCAAGGTGTTGGTCCCTTCCGTTGACCACATGCAGCATTCGGGATTCTCTCAAGTCCCAACACCCCATTTAGCCCCTCGTTCCCCATGTAGAGAGATCAAGTTTGCGGCAATTCCTGCACCCTTGACTCACGAAAGCCACATATTTTCCACATCCTCCGAACCGCTTTCATCATCCCTCTACGTGAATCACGATGCTGTTCCTGATTTTTCAACGTACTATCAGAAACTGGTTCATCGTGTCAACCTGAATCTCCATATCGCGCCTGATTCATCAGAGCCATGGGACAATGAATTTGAGAAGACACTATGGGAGAAGCAAATTGCGGATGCGGATGAATTTGATTGGGTGCCCTGGATGCCGATGCAAACTCGTCGCCGATACCTTTCCGGCCACGCCAATATACTATCAGTCATTCCAACGCAGAAGCAGGGACCTGTGCGATCAACGCCGGTCCACTACCTGTCTGACAAAGCTCGCCAACCAGTATTTGTCGATCCGTCAGACATCGCTGACCTTCGTTTAATGTTGCCCGAGGAACGCGATCTCATTGCCCCACTTACACAGCCGTCTACCAGGGTTTTTGCCAAGGGAGAAGAAGTTCCGCGTAGATATTGCACTAGCGCTGATATGCGGTACCCGATATACGTTGGAGATACCTGGGTCAAGAAAGTATTGCCTATAGCTGCTGAGGGTCAGCGCGAGAAAGATACTGTGGACCACTTACTCGTTGTGCAATGATAACAACTATCGATTGATGTAATGATGTAGAGAGAAATCGTAGTCACTTACAATTTCAATCGGACACTACTTACCAGCGCCACATGAAGATCCTCCAGTGATTCTGAATCAATGGTTACTCCCAATTCTCAGTTGGAGTCCACCGGACTCTATCTTGGCACCAAGTCCGGATCAGGGGGCACCTGAATTTCAGCTTGCCCTTCTGCCCTCCCATAGCCAGCTTACAACTATCGATGGGTCTTCTCAAGGACATTGTCATGGATCTCAATGCACAGCAGCCGCTTAGACGTGTCCAAGATGAGAACGCATACGCTAAGATCCAGGAAATTATTGATGGCCTCAAGGCGATCATTGCTGACGACGAAGAGGAAAACGAAGAAGGAAAGGACAAGCTTGAGAAGAGAAATCTTTCAAAAGAGGATCCAGTCGCTTGTATGATTACCATTACTCTGGACGATCCATCTGGGAATTCGTTCCTCGAGTTCATGGGCAGTATGTCCGATCCTACGTGGATTCAGAACATGCGCATATACGAGGGCTCGCTTGAGCAGAATCGGCAGCTTGGATCGGCACTTCCTGCAAAAGACAAGGAAAAAAATGCGGTAGACGAGGTGGAACAGCAACCTGGGGATATGAACGAGGAAGTGTTTGAGTTCCCTAGTGTCTGGTCGCGTTGCAGCCAGCCTCTTGTCACAGTGCGCATGAAGAAAGTCTCTATCCCTGATTTCAAGGTTCGTACCGAAGTCACATTGAATCTTCATGCCTGACAACCCTGGCAGGACACTCTCATAATGTCCACTAACTGCAACGACTGTGAATATTGGGATATCTCTGAGCTTGGCAAGAGGATCACATTAAAAGTGGCAGACAGAAATGACCTAAGCTGCGACATACTTAGGTAAGCACTTCCTTTTCTTTTCCGGTCCCATTGAGTGACGCGAGTGGTTTTAGTATACTGAAGATAGATCTCGTTATTCACCCCGGTATACTAGGCGGATGTTTCATGACTTTAGAAGGCATTTTAGATCAGGTATACAAGGAACTCACCGAGAAAATATCTAACATGGGAGATTCTGGGGTCGCAGATGTCGACGATAGAGCCGGGTTCTACTAGAGTTGTTGAGAAAGCTTAAGCAGGTGTGTTCTTTAACCGTCGTGCGACTCTCATTTGGATGCTTATGATTACTAAGGTCAAGAACGCCGAGATACCATTCACTTTGATCCTGGATGACCCTCTGGCGAACTCATATGTGCAGAATTTGCATGCACCTGATCCAGATCCGAATATGGAGGTCGTCGCATACGAGCGAACGTGGCAACAGAATGAAGATCTTGGATTGAATGATATGAATGTGGACTTGTATAGCGGCGATGATACGAAGGATGGTGATATAAGAATGTAGAGGTCACAACAGCGAAAGACTGCCATGGTTTAGGAATATGCTCCACAGACAGAGCTACCGTACGTCATCTACCATTGTTCCTGGAAAGAGCACAAATAATTATCAATACCCTACATCAGCGCATCAAACTGACACTGTTGCAAAGCAGACTGGTATATTTTTGACATCGTGCCTTGCGAGTGACCTTGAGTCGCGAGATGGACACTGGTGTGTACTGTTGCAATGATTTTTATTTAATCCACAGTTTTTGGTATACAATCAATAACGGACTTCCTCTGTTTATGCTCTCCGATGTCGATGCGCCTGTCGAGTGAGTCTTTGCTATGTTGAAGGCACACTGGCAGTGACATGACGACTTCCTGTGGTGTATGTGTCTTGCCGACATTTCCACGATGTGCTACACATGTTCACACGATGAACGGTGTTAGTCGCCAATCATTTTCGTCCCGCGCGTCCTCTCAAAGAGATGCTGTTATTTGCCATAAAGGCTACACAATTTTGACACTATGTTTTGTTTTTCTTCATTTCAATACACTGTTCCCCAGACATGCTGCGCTGGATATCCCTCGCGCTTGTCTTGGTGACTAATGTCGCTGCATCACCCTCTCCGGAATCCAAAGACCCAAGTAATGCACCATCCCAGTGCCAGGCACATGCCTGGGTGAGAGCACCTGATATGGTTCCCGGTGAAGTTATCGCAGGAGATGTCAAGATTCAACTCAGCGGACCATGCACTGGCGCAGAGAGCTATACGTTAGGCTTGCGCTATAAGGAAAAGGTATTCTGGAAATTGAGGTGAGTTGTTTTGTCTCTCTTGTATTCTCCATTAGACATTCTGACAGACAGGAAGATGTGCCAATTCTGAAAACGATCAGATTGACGAAAAATTGCACGTACATGAACAGTGATTGGGTACTCAGGAATTTAGTTCCACATGAGGGCTGGTCTATACACGAGGAAGAACGGATTGCCTTTGAAATCAAGAGTTCTCTGGTTGGTGCAGGGAGTACCGGTACGGATTGAGATTCCGAGTAGCCTCAGAGTTTGATGTCGAGAACAGATCCACTGCCAAGAAACTTCACAACCAGATTTGGAGTTCTGGTACCAAATACAAACTACCCTCCAGGATTAGACTGTCGTCATTCTATATCTGACACGAGAGCGAATGATGTAAGAACAATCTTTATTGATTTCACTTTGTGCTCAATGTTGTTGCAGATAATATCCAGCGAATCGATTTACGAGTACTTTGTCGAAATCGGGTTTGGCAATGGCATCACTTCAGAGATACGTGCAGGAATGACGGCCTTTACCCCGTTCTACCCCTTGACGGAAAACAACGCACCCAGTGTTAACATCTCTCTATCTTCGCCAACCACACGCTCCGGCTGGAACATGAAGCCATCATTAGACAGGTTTCGAAGCAACTACACGATTGAATTATCTTTTCCTGAAGGAGCTCACGTTTATCAAAGTATGTTTCAGTGAAATAGAATCCTCATCATCTGATTGTATGCTTTCTAGACTCGTCTGTGAATCTCACTGCAATTGTTTATCGGACAGGATATACGCATCGAACAGACATTCCTGTAGAGCTGTGCATGTCATCGGCGAATAGCATTGCATGGCGTCCTCAGGAGTTCCAGAACCGATCACAGCCATTTCCACCGTCCATCAGGGCATTGGTCCCTTACGTTGTCCCTGTGCAGCATTTGGGAGTTGCAACACCTTCTCCAGCCCCTAGTTCCCCATGCAGAGAGATCGAATTTGCGGCAACTCCTGCACCCTTGGCTCACGAAAGTCACCTTTTTTCCACATCCTCCGAACCGCTTTCATTATCCCTCTACATGGATCACGATGCTATTCCTGATTTCTCAATGTACTATCAGAAACTGGGGCATCGTGTCAACCTAGATCTCCATATCGCGCTTGATCCATCAGAGCCATGGGATTATGAATTCGAGAAAAAACAATGGGAGCAGCAAATTGCTGGTGCGGACGAATTTCATTGGGTGCCATGGACGCACTTCTCGCCGACACCGACTCGTCGTCGATCCCTTTCCGGCAATGTCAATGTACTCACAGTATTTCCAATGCAGAATGAGGGACCTGTGCGATCAATGCCAATCCACTACCTGTCCGACAAAGCTCGCCAACCTGTATTTGTCAATTCGTCGGACATCGCTGACCTTCGTTTGATGTTGCCTGAGGAACGCGATCTCATTGCCCCACTTACGCAGCCGTCTATCAGGGTTTTTGCCAAGGGAGAAGAAGTTCCGCGCAGATATTGCACTAGCACTGATATACGGTACCCGATATACGTTGGAGATACCTGGGTCAAGAAAGTATTGCCTATAGCTGCTGAGGGTCAGCGCGAGAAAGATACTGTGGACCACTTGCTCGTTGTGCAGTGATGACAATTATCAATTGATATAATGATTCCAAAGGGTAGTCGTAGTCACTTGTAGCTTCAATTTGACACTACTTGTCAGAGATCCTCCAGTGATTCTGAATCGATGGTTACTCCCAACTCTCAGTTGACATAGCCCATCAGACTCCATCCTGACGCTGTCTTTAGTAATCTCACAGCAAGTAGCTCAGGTTAGACGCAGGGTGCAACTGTTAGGGGCTCACAAAAGATCCACCTGCAAAGACGTAGCGGTGTCTATGTAGATCGTAGTGGCGCAGGCCTATAGTGCTGACTCTGAGGGTAACCAAAAGGAACACAGCACAAGACTGAGTACACGAGTACTCTTGAAGCAGCAGTCATCGACCAATGTAGTATGGGTACTTACAAAGTTCAACCTGGTCTGCGGTGATCTCATGTTCTAATCAGACGGTTCTCAACGTCACATTGGTATTTTAGTGCAGTATGATAATCAGGTAGTGTCGCCGACGCACTGCAGATCCAGCCGGCCGACAATACACAATGTCATCATTCTGCCCAAGACTCGCACCCTGATCCATCGCACAACATACAGATCCTGGTCACAACCTGTGCTCCAGGCTCTCAGCTAGCACATCATCGACGTCGTCCGTCCTTTTTCTATAAAGCAATCCAGGGTCATGGCGCAAGTCCAGACTCGAATAACTCCAGATGACGCTCTCCGTGCTCCCAACCATATCTGGCGGTATGAGGAGCGGCGTGCGCGCACCACTGAACGGGAATAAAGACATGTCGAGTAACCGCACCCCCCGCAATGAAGGGAGCTTAGCTTTCTCCTCGTGAGGCATGAGCGTTACAGCCGACTGTTCACTCGGATCCAATATTCGTCTCGGGGCCCATAAGTCTACCCATGTCAAGTGGGCATGCGCAGGCATTCGTATTGGAACACACGTGTCCGTGGCGAGATGGCGTAAATCTGGACACATGGAAAGCAATGGAGTTAGGGGAAGGGGGCGGCGAAAGTCGTAAAAGTTATAGCGATCATTCATATAAGGCCTAACCAATGAGACAAAGTGGAGACTATGTCCAAATTTACGCAACAGTGGCTCAAAAACCATCACGTCCTCGAGAGCTCGTGATGTCAAAAGCAGACGTCGGAGAGAGGGGAGGCTGAGGGTATCAGCCAGTGCAGAAAAGGCGTTCATGTCGCGTCCATACCAGTACCAAGTAATGTGCAGTTCTTCCAAAAAGGCAAGATGCAGGTTCTCGGTGGGGAGTTCATCGTTTTCTACGATGATCACTACGAGATGCAAAGTGGTGAGGTACGTGAAAGCTGGTATGAGGCTCAGGGTGTCTTTGAGCGTGCGATTGATACGGATGTGCAGATCTGTGGTGCGAGAAGGGGCGTTCTGCGTGAGAGCGACGAGGCGAAGAAACTCATGGTCGTGGTTGTGATCGTGACTAAGAAAACGCGGTCTCTTCATCACGGGCACAAGAGTAAATTTGGTCAGATTTGGAGTCGCTGCTAAGATGCTGTCCGCAGCCATCGCGACTGTGGCCATTTGCGACACTGAAATATAACACTGCAGGTGCAGAGATAATATTATCTCGCTGAGGCCGCGGTTGTTTGAGACGACGCGTGCAAGCGCGAAGAGTTGCTTGCTCTGCAGAACGACAACATGGCGGTAGAGGAAGCTAATGCCGACATTATACCAGTACTTGCATACTAACACATTGTTCCTGAGGGTCTGCAGTGAACAAGACCGCGAGGAACGATTGTCGCGAGCAATGACAATGGAATCTAGGAAATGCTGAGTCGGTGGCATGGTATACTCCATGATAATGCAGAGGATTTCAACCGGAATTTTGGTTGCAATATGCGTCGGTGACGAAACTTGATATGTCTGAGCAGACGATGAGCGACGATAGTGAGAAAGGTTGGAAAACTACCTTTGTGCAATCCGCATTCCCATCCATGTCCGGCACCTGATCATAAGTTATTGTGCTGCTGGGGTTCGCCTTGGAAACGTCAAGCCCAAATCTCAGTGATTGTTTGATTATTCAACGAGGTCGACTTACCAATAATTTAGGATCCATGATTCATCCGCGAAGGGTACGCTGACTGGAACAACTTAAAAAATCTGTCCTTTTATCTCTCCGCTCTCGGGGCCGTAGTGGTGATCTGTTAATTTGGGGTACAATCGCGGTCCCGCAATGACTCTTCACAACTAGGGATGTGAGAAACTTGGCGTGAGGGATTTGATTCATGGTCCCATACCTCACCCGGCAAGCTGTCAAAGGAGGTCGAAGGTCACAGAATTTGAATGTCGACCAAGATGTCTGTCCAGTAACAAGTCCTGCAGATCAGTATTCTTGTCAAGCTGATTGGACTGACGTGCGGTCATGGGGAAAACTCTTGCCTGTGTCACAAAATTCGTGACTCACCTCAATGCAGGCCCTGCCGAGACAGCTGACTCGAATACTAATTCCTGAAGCGTGGATCCGGTAAAATGCGATAAAAGACGCTTTGATTTTTATTACCCACTCCTGCTTGTCCGGTTTGCTCTCGAGGTCCGAGGAGACCAGAAGAAGCGAATTCTGTAAGTACCAGTAGGAGATTACATAAGTAGCGGGTCACAGTGCACAATACCCTTGCTTAGTCATCAAAGATTTAATCGAACTGATCGAACACGTCAACAACTAGTTCAACGTCACTTGCAGTGGTCCTCAAGTACTAGGGCCAGTCTCCATCAAAGCTTCATCGTTTGTTCCAATACATTTGCAACACACTCTTCACATTCCTCTCGATGGCCGAAATTCTCACCGAAGTTCGAAAAATCCCGCCAGTGACGCGCTTCCTTGTTGCATCGTCTCTCGGCATCACCGTCCCAGCCATTATGAATCTTGTCTCGCCATGGAGTCTTATCTTCGTGTCAGACGCTGTCATTAAGAATTTCCAGGTGCGTCTTATGCTTATGCTCATTTATGAGGCCGATCATTTGTCAGAGTCTAACGGTCCTTGATATAAATCATAGATCTGGAGACTGTACACAAGTTTCTTCCTCGGAAGTAAGTGTTGTGACAGTATGGACTATGTGACGCTATGCGAGCTCACTGCACATTTCAGGTATGAACCTGAACTATATTTTTGAGCTTGCCATGCTCTAGTAAGTTCCATATATATATCCCCCTTGATCGAGAACCCAACAATTCGTGATTTCAAGCCGCAACTCGAACTCGCTTGAGTCAACTCACTATGAGCGCCGTTCCTCCGATTATGCCTGGCAACTCTTTCTTGCTAGTCTCGCTCTGGTCGTACGTCCCATATCTTCCTTGCGCCATCCATTTCACATTCGTGATTAATATAATAGGGTGTGAACCGTCCCATCCAATCTTACTCGCATACCCGCGCCTTACTTCATACACTCACTTACTTGATGTGTTCTCTATCCCCACCAGGCGCACTAACGAGCGTCATGGGCCTTATCACCATCCCTATCGCATACTTCCCATACGCACTTTTGGGCATTGACCTCCTCACAGGTGGGACAAGTGCCGCTGCGCAGGGCGTGAGCGGGATGCTTATCGGACACGCGTGGTGGTGGCTAGTCTGGGGGTCCGGCATTGGCTCAGGTGGTGTGGAACAGGGCATGTACGCGGGGTGGGGTCGTGCACCTACGTGGCTGAAGAATTGGTTTGGTGAGCGTGACGAGTATGGACGTACCGGAAGCAGGAGGGGTGCTGTGCAGGCATTTGCACCAAGGCAGCGTGCTGAAGAGGCTGCTGCTTCGGGGCAGGTGACAGGACATAGCTGGGGCCGTGGAAGGAGATTGGGGGAGTCGTAGTTTGTTGGAGGCTGACTGCTTTTGACGTGCTGTGTGGTGGTGTATTTCATCGTTCTCATTTTGGCCTCCCAGACGAGGTCATTTCAAGAAATAATCATCACGGTTCGTACCTCCGAGATTTCAGGGGCCTGGTTGTTGTGTCGTTTTCTATTGAAAATCCTTAGATGACCTGATAGTCAAAGCCATATTCATATTTGCTACGTTCCTAACCCCCACATATATCACCTCGGTCTTTATTGTCAAGAATTAGTGCAATATATGACTGCTCGCGCATATCGTGATCAACAGACGTCGAAGATTATGAAAGCTCTCAGTAGCCTTTTCAACATGTATACCATATACCAACACAAACATTGACAGAGGGCAAGATCATGACCATCAGGACATATTTCCCGCTACCGTTAGGGATCTTATTTTCGAGATAATGCAAAACCTGAGCTCATTTTTTCGCCAGCTCGGAGCAATCGTCGAAACAACCTTGGGAGCTGTTGCGTTTTGGCATGGTCATGATTTAAATGAGCGAAGGTCATGGGTGTTGAATGTTGAGCAGCGAAACTAGCCCGATTGTTTGTCGTAGAGTTGCCCAGGATCATAGCTGTGTGGACGAGGAATCCTTTGACAGTAGTGATAATAAGTGACAGACCTGCAGATTAATCTTTTTAAGTTCATTGCGTAGAACAATTGTCACATTCGAGAATCAGATCGCTTCCTTGGACGATGTTATCCAGAGTGACAAAGGGCATAACGTCAAGGCAGACACTTTCAGCATACCAGAATTTATTATGGTCAGCACCGAACAATGGTGTGCAGTGAGTAGATCTCGCAAATGACCGACATATCTCAGGGTGCCCCAAACTGCGCAACATGCTATGCAAGGTAAGCTTGCAAGAAGCAACAATAAGGTACTCAACAAAGGGACAAAAGCACAGATGAAGAATCAGCCAAACGATCGTCCTCTGCTGATTCTGGAGCAAAGGACAACACGAGCGAAGAATGCATCCTCGCCGATGGTTTCTATGAGCCATTTGTGCTCCCGGATCACTAAGGTGATTTGCTCCAGCACGTGCATCAGTGAACTGGTGGATCTCTGAGAAGTACATGTATAACAATATATAGCACATAATCACAAAAATCTGCGTAAATCTGCTATCGATCATCACATTGTCATTTTTGATCTTATCGAGGAAAGAAG
>Ga0310811_10007897_pt1 | contig 13638 bp, 15 predicted proteins | sample YCmetagenome_FD_207642 | JGI IMG/M metagenome (GOLD analysis project Ga0310811, IMG submission 207642) | Soil microbial communities from experimental microcosm in Duke University, North Carolina, United States - YC | ecosystem: Engineered > Artificial ecosystem > Soil microcosm > Unclassified ... | reverse complement strand
TCGACAAAGTGCAGCTATTTAATTTTCTATTCAGCCTAGTTTTTGTAGATTACGTTTCCTCCTCTCGCTGCGAAAATGTCTGCTGCCTTTCCCGAGTATGTGAGACGCTCTGAAGTTCCTGTGACTGTTCCTGCTCCAACTGAACAGCCTCAAAAAGGAAAACTGTTTTATCTAGACCCGAAAGAACGTCTTGACCCGCAGAAAATCCCCTCAAAGCTCTTCGCATGTCTCGGCAGTTTTAAGATTTCACAGAGCAGTCGAACCGGAGAGTCTTTGAATGATGTCTATTTCAAAAACTTGAAAAGCGATCCTAAGACTCGCAAAGAACTCTCCGCTGTTCTCGCTGAACGCTCCCCTTCCATCGGAGTGGTCTTCACACAAGACTGTGACCCTTCTCAACAGGGTCGGGATTCTACGATCTGGCAGCCCTCTGTCGGAAATGGATACTTCTCTGTCTCTCGGCAAGGAGGTCGCTATGAGTACGGAAACTACAACCTCTTTGTCTACTGTCCAAATGAGACAATGTCCAGCGATCTCCATGCACTGGCCACAGAGATGGCCCACGATGAAAATGTCACCGTCGAGAACTTTCTCGCCACTCCCGAATTCAAAGAGGCAAAGGGTCTTGCCCGACGAAACCTCTGCAAGGCTGCTGATGCGATTGCCAGCGTTCTTGGAATCGAACTGCTCGAGAAGGAGATGGACCACAAAGCACCAAAACTAGCCGGAAGGACTCCTCCCTACATTGCTAGACCTTCTTCGTTGACGGTGTTTGGTACGATGACCCCTGCCCGAGTGACCAACTCAGAAACAAAACCAGTGGATAAGATAGTTGTTGCTGATCGAATGAGCTCTCTTCTTGAGAACGTAGGAAAGCCTCTCATTCAGCTGGGCGCTCTGAGCGGTATTGCTCAAGTCGAGAGCAACAAACTGCCTTCGTCTCGGTTTGTTTCCGAGTCAGATCTTGAGTCGAAAGCCATCCCCTCGGGACCCTCTATGATTGCCAACACCAGACACAGTGACCGAGACAGAGCCTATGTGAAGGATGTCTGCTTCACGAACAAAGAGAATGCGAAAGCGCTTGTCTCTTCACGTTTTGACACTGAAGGTCTTGTAGTCCGTGTGGAGAGCGCATTCGATTCCGCCGCCAGTCGCTACGAACACGTAATAACCTATGTCAACTAGAAACAGATTTTATTCTTGATACTGTGTGACCTTCTTTCGAAACCGGTACTGATCATAAAGAAATCTAGCCCTCTCTTTCATTGTTACGATCGAGTAAACGCTAAAACTGTGTAAGTCTACCAACTGTTCGATAAGGCCTGCTTGTGCTCCGATCAACAAGAGAATGAACCAGAGCAGTGCCCACACAGTCCACACTCGGAAGTAGGTGCTGGAGAAGGGTAGGTAGCGACCTCCGAACACCAGTGCAAGATCCATCACTATCCAGCCCAGGTAGCAGCGCCAGTAGAGATTCTGTACGAATTTGCCTTTGCTATTGGTCCAGAAGCGCTCTCGTTCTTCGGCAGTTTGGTTCCACCAAGCGAAAAGAAAGATGAGAGCACCGAGGACCAGACCATAGAGTCCAACTCCGAATACGAAACCACTGGTTGTTTCCAGAGTCGCAAGAATAGGAGTCAAAACCACCAGAATAAACATGAGCACTCGCTTTGCAAAAATTTTCATCCCCTCTGTTGAGTAGGCCTCTCTGAGATTGATTGACCATCGTGGCATTCTCAGTGCTGTTCTGAACATCACACCAAGAAAGATTCCAAGAGAGCCTTCGATGATATCAGCAATCAGATTGTCAGTGACATGACCATCGCATTGAATCGTTCCTCCATTCCAGAGACAGTATGTCCCTCCACAGACAGTCAAAGTGAAGGCTTCAAAGCTCTCGAAAAGAAACATGATCAACAAAGTCCAGCGAATATCCTGTGTCAGCATGTAGACTTGTAGCGGCTGAACAATGTGAATCATAGGCCATGGATCAGTGCTGGTGATGAAATGCCAATTGTAAATCATCGGGGCACAGTCGCATCCTACACAAGCCATCTTGTGAGATGGACTGGGAAAGAGAGTCTCTTTGTCAAACGATATAAATCGGACCCTTTGACCTTAGGGAAGAAGTGAGGACCACAGAGAAGTTTTCATTGCTGGCTCTCTCTTAATTTTGTGTTGAAATTCTTTCGAAAAAAAATCCATGAGGGAGACGGCGATTTTTTGAAATTTTTATCGGGCCGATATATCAATATAGGCCCTATCATGATATCATGATAACAAGAGTGGGTAGGTCAAACACGACAAACTGTTTGATTTGTGTTTCACAGACTTACTTTGAATGGAGGAAGAAGGGTCACACAAGGGAAAGAGTCAGATATTGTTAGCTGTGGCTGGTAGTCGTAATCCCAGACAAACCGAGAAAACGGATGCACTGTCCAAAGTGCTTGCTGTCCATCTTGCAATTGTCCCTGGCGCAAAAATATCTCTCTCGGGGATAGGTTCTGAGAGATTGATCGAACAACTTCCAGAGAACGTTCGCACAAGCATCGTCCTAGTGGAATCACCTCTGCCTCCGAAACCAGCTTGTCCCAAATGCGGAGCAACATCTCGGATGGCGTTGGAATTCTGTAAAAAATGCAACTTCAATATCTTACTACGAACATCTGGGATATACCAAAAACGAGAATAAAGATCTTTAGTGCTTATATTATGTGAAAGGGGTAGACTCCTATCAATTTTTCTGCCAGCTTTCCCGCCTCCTCGAGCTCTTTGTTGATTCTCTCCCTGTCCTTTCTTAACGTTTCGATTTTCTTCTTAGCGGTTAGCGAATCTTTTTCTCTCTCAAGCGCTGCTTTGTAAAGCTTCTCGACGTCTTTCGGCTTTCCTAAGTCGTATCGTTTGCCCATATGAGCAAGGGAGTTAAAGGGTTGTTTTCTGTCCAGTGGCGTGTAGTTGGGATAGAGGTAATTATTCTCCAATGGCACAAATGGATTGGAACTCTTTTGGATGAAGAAGATCACGCCGAACAGACGCAAAAGTTGCCCATCGGTCTTGACAGGGCGAAGGGCCACTTGACTATCTGCATAGAATACAAGTGGCAGCCATACATCAACGCTTTCAAAATATTGTCCAAGCGACCAGGGGTGATTCAGAGCCAGACCTTCTCTTCTGGGCTGCAATGAGTGAGCCCAACTCGACTCTCTTTTGCGGTACGGCGGTGGGTAGATGGTTAGTTTGTAGACTCCTTTCTCAAGTCCTTTGAGAGGACTGAGCTTTTCTCCCCATTTTGCAAAGATCTTGTCAACAGAGGCTCCAGCAGAGTTGAGAAGTTCGAGTTCTTCTTTCTGTCTCTTGGCTTCTCTAAGCTCGCGTTCAATGCTCTCAACGCTGCGTTTTGCCATTCTAGATAGATGAAATCTGTCTGTAATTATCCTCGCTCAATTATATCATGATTATTCCACTCATGATATCATGTGTTGCACCTTTCTCTGCTCAGTTGACTTAGTCTCCAACTGAATGGCAGATAATCAACCTGTAGTCTCTCTTCCAGCCAACGTGCTCGGCTTTCACAAGCCGGGATCCCCGTCTCACTGGAGAACGTTTTTGCGTGACAGACTCAAAAACGGCGGAGAGAACGGACTCGAATCTAGACTGCTGCAATTTGTGCGTGATAAAATCGCCTTTGATAATCGAGTCAACTGGATTCTCGTCGATGACGAACCGTTATCCTACTCTTTGGACCGACTCGATGGACCGCTTTCTCCGATTCTACTCATGCTTTGCATGCAACTGGCTTCTCCGTGGAATCATACTCAATACGAAGGCGTTTTCAAGTCTGCTCCGCCGCTCTATCTCGACTTCACAAAACAGGTGGACAACGTTCTGTCGGCGCTTGTCCGTGAACTGCCTTTGGTCTTCTGGTTGATGTACAAATTCAATCCGTTGAAGCAACAGAAGGACTGGACCGTGGTTCTACAGGAAAATCTCGCAGAACTCGATCTGAGCACCGCAGCTCTCTCCAAGCTCGCATTCCCTCTTGCTGCTGGTTGGACAGTCCCAGCCAAAAAGGAGTGGGACAGTTCCGGAGTTAAAACTGAGCAAGAGTTTGTTGCACATCTCTGGAAGAAGATCTTGATGAGCAAAAGTTTCGTTGTTCACAGAGCTTTCGAGAAGGCAGTTGGTCGTCAACAAATGCCCTTCTGGTTGCACAGAGCCACGGCTGAAGCAGGACTTTCTCAGCGTATTCCGTCTGAAGAGAAGAAGTACAAAGCATTGACCGCAATGCAATTTGTCATCGAAGAATTGCCTCTCATCAAAAAAGACGACGAAGAAGAGGAGGAGGAGGAGGAAGTGGAGGATTTCATTGACAAGATTTTGACTTCCGGTCGTGAGTGGAAACGCGGAATTCGTCGATCAGATCCTTCCGCAAAACTTTTCGTCTACTTGGATCCCGAAGATGCTCCCTCAGTCTTGCCCAAGCTGTTGGTACCAGGCATTCATCTTGAATGGAATCTTCTAAACCAGCCCGAAGGCGAAAGGGAACAAGAAGCCAAAAAACCAGAATAAACGTGCTCATGATATCATGATCTCAGAGTTAGCAAGAATTTAATTCAAACTACATGAAAAGAGCACTTGATACAGGCGAAGAGCCTCAGTCCAAGAAGCTTATCACAAGTGCAAGAGAGTTCGAGGACAGCGAATGGAACATCTTTCACGAAAATGTTGCTAGCCGCATCCCAAATGTTAAAAAGCTGCGTGTCGCGGGAACCCCCTATCTCCTTCCATCTAGTTACATAACCATCCCAGATCCGAGTCATCTTTTGGTTTGTAAGTCTTGGCACAAAATTCTTAAGCCTGTGCTGGTTACCGCTCGTGTCCGATTCTTGGATGTGAAGATCAAAGTTCTTGCCGAGATGTCAGAAAGACAAATTCGCTATCCCACTAGATTGGGATTTCCGAAATGGTCCCAGGACTTAGCTATGCAGATAATTGGTCACTACGACAGAACTGAAATCAAAATTCATGAAGTAGTTCAGCGTCTTTACTTGCTCCCGGCCAGTTTGAGGAGTTCGATAACACTTATTTCAACTGAGAATCTGCAGGAAGTGCTAAAATCTTCTCGACCTCGAGATTTGAAAAAGGCCTGTCTCTCGTTGCGTTTGAATCACCCCGCGGAACTTGCCCGATATAACTATGACATTGCCACTATCGAGAAAGTGGATTATGACCTCCTCGTCGATGTTTTCAATGAAGAGCCCCTGTCTTTCATCGCTGATCAATACCTGACCTGGTTTCTCTTGGACCCGCGCTTCTCGCAAGATCTACAGCTTCAATTGAGATGTCTCTATCGGCTTGGGAGACTCCAGCACTGTTGCTACTACCAAGGATTGATTTATGATAACACAGCGCATCCAGTGCAGTTTTTGATCGGCTGTCTGGAACAGAGCGAAGAGTTTGAATTCTTTGGAGACGCGTTTTGCCGACTCTATGAACTCCACCGAGACGAATTCGAGAAAGTTGACTGGAAAGATGTTTACGAACGTGTTGGACACTACCTCACCTACATTGCGCTTGCCTATGACAAAATGAAAATTGTGCCAGAGTGCTGCGCTATATTCGACGAAGCTCTGTTCGATGAAGAGATGCTGACCGAGTTGTTCAACATGGGTTATCAGGAAGGATTGATAGCATACTTGAAAGCTTCGCTCGCCAAACAGGAACGCGAAGCCGGTCCACAGGATCCATTGCTATTGGAAGTGAAAAGTCGACGGAATGTGATGCTGCTGTTAGAAGAGGAGCTGTGGACAATCTGATGTTTCTGCCATGATATCATAGATGCTTCAATCATGATACTATGATAAACGGTGATCACTTGTTCAAAACTTGATGGAGAGCGAAACTTTGAAACGAGCGTTCAATACCCGGGATTCGGATGAATTACAACCTCCAAAGAGGTTAAAAGAGCGAGAGCAAATGTTGGAGCTGAAGACTATCCACCAAATGGGCCAAGATGCAGGAATATCATACATCAGAGGCGATCTTGTCTGGTCTCACATCGAAGTAATCATTCTCAAAATGCAAGACTTGCAGCGAACTTGCTTTTTTGCAGGATTTTTAAACAGCTTGGCCTGTGCCCGGGAGATTAAATGGAAAGACGAAGATGCAGAACTTCGGAGACCTCCAATCATCTTGTCCACAAGCGAATTGGAAGCAGCTCGACTGCGTGGACTGGTAAAATAAAAACCAGTTGTGATATTTCCGATTTCGAGAGTCTCAGATTGTCTCTGCATGGAGCGTGACAAATCACCCAAAAGAAGATCAAAACACGATCGAAAGGTTTTTATCGTGGTGTATGGGATTGATTATGAAGGCAATGAAATCAAAGACGTCTTCGATTCTTGGGACCTTGCTCAGAGCTACTGTGAGAACTACGTTCGGGTCGACAATGAAACTCCTCACCGAAAAGCCTCCGAGCACGAATGGAAAGCTGAAGAAGAGGCGGGACACTGGAAATCTTCCAACGAGAGCCTTGTGATTGAAAAGATGTATGTGAAAGGAAAGGCTAAAGAGGACTCGCCTGTCCTAGCGGAAGTTGAAGAAGGGAAAGTCCGAGACGAATCAGACAATCCTGACCTTTCGGTGATAGAAAGAGCTCTAAGGCTGAAAGAGAGGGCTTTTAGTATCATCTATCATAGACACCTTTCAAAACTGGAATGGGCAATTGACCAAAGCACACTCCTTGACAAATTTAACTATCTTTTGGGGCATCCAGTCAGAATCGATGGAGAAACGTACAGAGGCCCTGCTGTCATCACGGAGAAAGAATGGGAACAATTTGTGGATCTATTTGTCTCTTGAACGATAATTTCAGATGTATCGTTCGGTTTAAATCTTTAAATAAAATTCATGGAACGTGATAGCTCTCCAGATAGACAACGACTGTCTAAATGGCATCTCGTGTTGGAAAAGAAAGGAGAGGAGATTGTAATTGATAAAAGTTGTCGCGAAGGTATCCCCTGTCAGCATTCAACCAACGGAAAGATCAGTGAGAATTCTCATGAGATTTGGAGAGTACTCAGAAAGTATCCTGAATTGGAGACACGAGAACCCGAGCTCTGGGCACACTTTCAAGATTCCTCGATATACTTCGAGCGCCATCAAACCAAAGTAACTCCGGAATTCGGTGGCCCGCCTCGGTTTGCTCGCTCAAAAAGAGTGCGTAAAAATTCTACTCGCAAATCAGCGCCCAACAAGTAAAATTTAGTCCACCTTTATCATGCTCAAACAAACGGTCAGAGGTCCACCGGAAAACTCAAGGGTCCATCGGAAAATAATAAGAACACACAGACACACTATGACGATGTACAAAGTAATCATCATCTATTCAGCGAACTTTGGGATATCCCAGCGGTCAAAACAGCCCTTTTTGAACCTCAGGCGCAATAAAAGTTAACCTCCGTTTGATACCTCTCGTATAAACTACCCACTCAACCCCGAAATTCCGACCAACTGGGGGGTGGTACTTTTATTTGAGAAATCGATATAATTGGTACAAAGTGAAAAGTTTTCACTAGTTTTTGGCAAACTAATCCGATAAAGACCGTAAATTATTTAATAGAGACCTCGCCTAATCTCTGGGATATCCCAGGGTCGACCCATAAATGATGATCGTGACGTCACTATGACGAAATGACGTAATCATGTCCGTGCGTATTATGGGATTATCGGTCTCGTATAATTTATATGAGAGTGCGACCCGAAATTAGTGCAGAGTTGGCCACTTAGCAAAAAATCTGTTTTCGCTCGAAATAGAGACTTTTTGCGTTGGAACTTGTTTTCACTTTCTCCAACTGCCATTCCGAGATGGATCCAAATTCACCAGGCTCGATAGTCCTGGGAAAGAGGGTCGGCACTGTGATGGCCGAGTGTTATCCGACAGCTTGGCGCAGACTTGTGCCGGGAAAAGAAGGCCTGCTGCTCTCAGAGAAGTGCATCTTTTGCGATTTTAACAATGACGGAAACATGTTCAATGACGGTGTGTACAATTTACTTGCCGCAGAGGTGGCTGATTGGTTGGATCGGAACGCTCAAGAAGAGGAAAAGTACGTGTTGAAATTTGGGATGACTCGAAGCCAAGCGTTGATGCGTATCAGCCGGTGTCCTTTGCCGGGAAGTGAGATACTGGAAGAGCCCTCTTCAAACAGTCTCTGTGGCTGCTTCTTCTAATCTCCGCCTCTCAACAGGTTAAGGTTCGGCAGGCCTTTGACAACTCCTCGAATGTCAACGGAGCCGTAGAATCCGTTGTAAGGCGGACTCAGAAGCACTCGAATCCAGTGCATGAACGAAAGCATTGCACTGTTGTACACATAGAGGACTCCGTTGTGATAGAAGTTGTAATGATTAAAGCTTTCGACGATCAAGGGACGCTTTTTGTTGCGAAGAAACTCTTCAGGGTTTGGCTGTCGCGAGAAGGTCTGTCTGAAGACTACAAACGTAGAGAAGAAAGTCAGACTGGACCGATTGTTCACATAGGCATTCAGAACCAGCAACAGCATAGCATCTCTGAGTGTCGCAGTGTCCTTCTTCTGTGCGACAAATACCCAGGGCGGATGAGAGAGATTGCTGACCAGTCTTCCCTTTTCAGTGTTTCCTCGACTCTCCTGGATAATGCCCCAGTCATGCATCACTGCGGCTTTCGCTTTTCGGGCATAGCGACGCGGCTCACTCGGTCTAATGACGAGCTTGGGATAGAGCTTTCGAAGTTCTTCTCTCGGATGGAATAAAGATTTGTCCTTGGAGTATGCACAGAGGAACTGGGAAAGCTGCGCAGCGTGTTGTTTTGTTAGCGGAAGCTTGGCTCCTGTCTTGCTGAACAGCTTCTTCTGCTGATAGAGCGACTTTGCGAGTGGAATTAAAGTCCACAGCAGATCCTCGAGAAATACGTCTGTCGCCCGCATTTGCATGTTTCCCGTCTGTGTGCCATAGTCTCCGCTTCCGGTGAACACTTGAGGTGGCTGAGTCTGTTGAGTGAGCTGAGCTGCGGTCATTAGCAATACATCAATGTATGTCAACAGATTGTCGCTGGACGTACTCTCGCGAGAGTCGTAGACCAGCTTTACTTGTCTAGAGCGAATCTCCAGTTGAATGATACACGAGCGGAGATCAGCGACAAGCATCTCCATCACTCTTTGAGTCCTCACCACTTCTGGGACGATATCATCTCCAAAGAGCTGAGAGCAGCATTTAGAAGAAGTGAAAGTCAGGTTGACGTAGCGAAGATACATCGACTGATTGAGGTACTGCATTCGCATCACTTTCAAAAGTGCGTCAAAGACCACGTTCTCGAAACGAATGCTATACTCCTTGTCTTTCCAGCTGAACTCTCGAAGCTTTTTCAGAAAGTTGTCATCAGAGGCCATAAGGATTTGCATTAGTTTTCTTCTGCAGACCTCCAGTGCTTTGCAATCCTCTTCGTCGACGTATGCATCTTCTCCTAGACCCCAGAGCATTTCATCTACCATGTCAATCGCCACAAGAGAGCCGAGCACTGTTTTCATCTGAGCCCAATCGTGAACAGGCATCAGCGGAAGCTTGCCGATATCAGAAACATAGTCAATGCGATATCTCTCCTCATCGACTGAAATCTCGTCCAGATCACGGACCTGGCGAAAGAATTGATTCTGCACAGCATCCTCAATGTTGATAGCACCTGGCCGGGGATTGTGGTACGGGTTCTGGTTCTCCTCTTGAACAGGAATCAAGCCAGGAATGCGCATACGCCTTTCTTGTCAGCTGAACGTTATATACTCGAAGCTCCAACAAAGACATAATAAGTTGAAATCCGCTCTCCATGTCCTCGGATGACAACTCGTTCCACAAATTTGCACAGTTGTCTCCGATTCGGACAACTGGAAAAGGCTCCAAAGGCGGACTCGGAGGCATCCGGAAGCTTGTCAAAGAACAGTTGAAACACAAAGCCTCGTTCTATCCCCCAGCCACTCACATCGATCCGGCGATCGAATTCGATCAAATCGGAGGCCGCAACAAATCAGACTTCTGGAAGGGGAACACAATAGGCGGACGAGGAGGTGGAGGCAGCGAATTCAGTGCAGATGCCGGCTACTCAGAGAGAGACGAGAATCCCTTTGAAGAGGATGACGAGCGCTTGAGAGACCTGCAAAGACTTGATCAGATACGACAAAGAGAGCTGTTGGCAATCGATCTTTTAGACAAAGCAAAGGCAAACAAAGAGAAGCTCACACCGGCTCTGAACAAGGCCAAGTACCTGATGGAAGAGCCGAAGACAAACGACGACCTTGCGAGGAGAGTGAGTGCCGATTTCAATCTCGGATTGATGCACAAATCGGTTGTACCTCCACGCAAGCACAGACTACGCACCCTTCTGAGAACCCCTGCCGGTGAACCGAAGCCGACATGCTACGGCTGTGAAACAGGCTTGAACGCTGCAGGAGTTGGCACTCCTTTGGTTCTTCAACTGAGAGCAGCAATAGTGGGAATTTGGGCACAGACGAAAAACGAGTTTGAACGAGCTAGACTGATCTCTCGGCATTGGGAAATCGCCGTCAAACGACCAGCTAACAAGAATTTAACCCAGGGCGAGGCGATGCTCGGAAGCTGGATACCGGCGAGTGTACACGAACATTTCGCCGAGCATGTGAGCGAGCCTTCTTTCAAGATAGAGAAGTTTAGAAACGACTGGGAAGAACTGTACGACCTAATTCACAACGGAAGCGTCCTTTTTGTCACAGCCCAACAAGCTCGAACCGGACAAGTCCCAAACGAGGACGACATTCGCATAGCAAGCGAGGGTATGTCTCAGCTCAAAGTGGCCACTGAAATGTGTTGTAAATTGATGGCACTGGACCCGAAAAAGATGCCCGGCTACCAAGCAGAGTTCAACGTGACCAAGGCGCTGATGGGTCCAATTGCCAATCAGATCACTTATGCAATGGAGGACACCGACATCAACCCGGTCTTTGGGGATCGAGAAGATTGGAAGCTGTGAGTTTTTCTCCTGTCTTTTTCTTTGCTCTCCGTCACGCAGGCACTCGAGGCGGGTAAAACCAAAGCTAGAGCTAGGTTCAAAAGTCTGCCAGTCGAGTATTTACAGATTAAAGAACAGACAAATTGTTAGCGTCTAGCAATCCACCTCCAGTTCCAGCCATGTCGATGTCATATGTGCAGTTGGTGACCGGTGTAAACGCACAGGGCTCCCTTCCGACTCCCCGAGTGCCATATCAACCGTATGCAGGAGGCTACAATCTCACTCCGCCGAGTATCCAATTTCAGCAATACAATGCAGCCATCAAGGCCGCGTTGGATGGAGACTACCAGACTGGTCAGTCAGGCGAGACTCACGAAGTTCTTGTCCGTACTCCTGTCACATTCACTCGCTGGGTGGACAATCTAGAGCAACACCTTCGAGCGGGAAGTTGGCTAGCCATTCAGAGGAGTGCAGATCCTGGCCGCAATGTAATTCTTGCCGCTGTGACCATTCGAGACTTCAACATCATCATGAAGAAGGATTACAACTTGATGATGGGTTATTTGGAGGCTGGAAAGGCTGTGGATCCTTTGATGTTGGAAGCTCTGAGAGCGTGGAACGAACAAGGAGAGGATGCGTTCACTCGGGATCCAAGATTCGCCCGAAGCTTGGAAACCGCAGTTAGCTGGACAGCAACGCGTTCTCTAAGCCTGAAACACATTCTCAGGAATTGGAATCTCGTCTCGGCTATGCTTGTCAGCATTCGAGATCAAGTCAACACAATGCAGCTGGATGGAAATGTCGGTGTTCAAGGTCCTCCTTCATTCTCGCCTTGCGACAATCTTTGGGGAAGAGTTACAGAGGGACACCATGTCGGTGTTATGCTCACTCGTCGTCGCGATGCGATGGGCAACTATCACGAGTTCCGACTGGAGCCATGGTTCAATGATTACCCCTACCCTCCCGACTCAATGCCTGATGTATACTATGATAATGCTGGTATCCAGCACCACGCTCTTCGTATCTACTATGGCACAGTTTATCAACAACCGCTCCGCTTCCCTTCCCCGCGTCAGATTCCCATCTTAACTGGAGAACTTGGCGAAGACGCTGACAATGCTGCCATGGACACTGCCAAGGTAGTGGTTGTGCTGGGCGAACCAACCTACTACAAACGCGTCTTCAACTGAAAACCCCGCGGAAAGAATGCGTCTGTGTATTTTTAATATCTCGCCTCTTCTTCCCTCTTTCCAACCCTCGAAACGATTAAATAATCTCTGGCCGGATCTTCTGCGTTTTTGACCATCTTCTCTATCGATGTTTCCGGGATGGCGAGTTGTCGCTGTAGAAGAGTCGGGATCTTCACAGTATGCTCGTCTTGGGTCCATATTGTATTGGAGGGTCTCCGCATTGCTCGGTGATCAGCTCGTTGACAACCCGGCTCACCCAGCGTCCTCCCGCAGCAAAGATACTCTCCATCCTTGGTGTATGGATGGTAGGCACACTGATGCCTTCCGAAATTGAACTTCCGTTGAAAGTAGCGTTGGCAGTAGGCACACAGGTCTTGTTTGTTGAGAAGTTCAAGCTCGACTCTCAGTGTAGTTTGTAGATATTGAAGCGTAGAAGAAAACGACTTGGGATCGTAGGGAAGCTCTGTCCTGAAGCTTCTGATCACTCCCTGCCATGCTTCCTCTCCGTTGATCTCGGAGCGGTTGTCTCTGGCACTCAAAAAGCTGTCAAAGACGTTTGCCGATGCGTCGTCGGTCTGCATCCGAGAAGAGAGTTTTGACAAACAGATCGAGATTAGCATAGAAAATAGGTAGCAAATATTCACAGTTTATTTCTGACCTCGTACAGAATGTTAGCCTCGCCCTGAGGAATTGCTCTGCACTCGAGAATCTTCCTGTTCTTCCAACCCGCTTCCAAGTAGAGAACAGAGTAGAAAAGCATAACACCTTTTGGGGTTTCTATAAAAACAATCTGATCCCGGTCAATATGCACTCTCTTCTCGTTGAGCATTAGACTAGCTGGTCCTGATATCGCTGTCTCCACTCCGCTTCCATCTATCCCAAAGAGTCTGAACTCCAGTTCGCATTTTTCTGGTGGTTTGGTCCTTGGAGCAGGATCGAGCGTCAGATCAGTAACGTCTAGGCTTGGGTTGAAGTACTCTCTAGGAATGCAAACCCATTTGTATCCCTTTTCCCGGGCCTTTTCGATCGAGGAGTTGAGATGAGACAGCCACAGAGGGAGTTCAATATTCTCCGAGTACGAATTTTCATACTTCAGAGTTCCAAGCAGTGATAGGATTTCCAATGGAGTAGTGCTCTGGGCTCTATGATTAGAGGCGCTGTCATTCTTCCAATACTCAACCCATTCCCTAAGCAATCCGTCTGCTGGATGATTCATCACAGGGGAGAAGTTGCAAAAAATGAAACTAACCCCAAGAGAAATTAATCACAAAGCCTTTTCTCCGGATAAGGTTTTCAATCTCTCACGCTTTTATAGAATGACCGACGAGGACACAACGATGGATCCACCTGAAATACCCGAGCCTGTATTCTCAGACGAGGAGGGCGAGAGCGAACATTGGCCACAGAAGTCCCGCTTGGCTCCAGAAACTCAGCCATTCG
>Ga0310811_10007896_pt1 | contig 13638 bp, 19 predicted proteins | sample YCmetagenome_FD_207642 | JGI IMG/M metagenome (GOLD analysis project Ga0310811, IMG submission 207642) | Soil microbial communities from experimental microcosm in Duke University, North Carolina, United States - YC | ecosystem: Engineered > Artificial ecosystem > Soil microcosm > Unclassified ... | reverse complement strand
CCAGTCTTTGGTCCATGTATATTGCCTAGACGGTTTATCCTAGGCAAAGTTTCACCAGTTATTTGACCAACCAGTCTTTGGTCCACGTATTCGCATATTGAGACCCGCTTCTCACACGTTTGTATTTATCTGACCAACCAGTCTTTTGGTCCACATATTCTGTCTAGTCGGATTATCCTAGACAAAGTTTATAGGTTTTATTAAAACACACAAAAGCTCCGGCTAAGTTAATCAATTGATTGGTTTAGCAAGCCTCCCAAGAACTCACACATTATCTACCACGAAAACTAGAAAAGTCGTAGACCATGTTAATCGAGGACTGGCAAGAAGTCTTATTCAAGTGTAATTGTGGTGTCATTACATTTTTACACACTTTAATTTAAGACCCTCGATTATTAAGACAGCGCCTAAGCGCTGTCATGCGGAGCCGAAGCGCTACCGAGTAAGGTATGTAAAGTAAGGGTCCATGATAAAAATAAAAGTGGAACGATATGCAAATAAGGGAAATAGAAATATACACACTTAGAGAGCTTGGTGGACAATGGATGGATGCTTCTGGATGGCTGGTGCTATAGGGCGCTTCAAGCGCGGGAAAGCGCGTGCATCGTGAAGCGTGGGAAGTGTGCGTGCATGGCGCGCGTTGCGCGGGAAAGCTGCGCCTCATATAGGAATAGCTGCAGATAGCACCCAGAGTGGTGCTGCAAGTTTGTGCCATGTATTCCCTAGTGAAAAGCGCCATATCATACGATGAGAGGCATTATTCCTTACATCGGTGATAGCTGACTCAGGGGCTGCATGAGATTCTTCTTCCGGAGTGTCCGGTTCTTCTGGTTCTGGATCAGGCTGGGTAGGATCTCTTTCCCACCAGAATGTTCTCTGCCAAGAGCTCATCTTGGACTGGTATCAGTGAGGGGTGTCACAGATGGTGATGGTCAGATAAGGACTTTAATCTTTTGTTACGAACTGGGATGGGTTCTAACAACCTAGACTCAAAAGAGAGCCTTCGGGGTTGAGTCTGGTCTAGCAATGCAATGACAATGAAGTCTACTTGCAAAGCTAATAGCTAACAACAAGGTAACACCTTGAAGTTAGGTTCAGAGGTTCAGACTGATGAAGAGGAGTGCTCTAAGTCAGAGATCAGTTCAGATGACTAAGCTTGGAGGACTTAGATGAAGGAAATCAAGTGTCAGTTAAAACCCAGTAAGATTAAAGTAAAGAACTACATAGTACAAAAGCGCATATTTATAAGGAATCCTAAGAGAGGTTTAGGGCAAGTGTGAAAGTGAAAGACAACTGCCTAATTAGGTATATATGTGCAAGAAGAGGTAAGCAATCTAAGAAGGGAAATGTCAGTCATTTAGCGATGGCAGTAACAAGCAGTTGTGATGTAATACAAGGAGTAAAGATAAGGAAAAATGAATAGGAGGCAAGCATACTGTAACACTCACCCACTGCTAATCAGTCAGGTTCTGGTGTATTGCACTTCACTCTCAGACCCACCACTGCAAATTGTGCTCTTCCAAGATGGCCTTTCTGAAGGTGCTTACAGGAAAGAGGAAATCAAAGATATCATAGGTGAGTGTCGTCACCCCAGTGACAATTATGATATTTCTTTCATTCACCATGTCTACTAGGGGCAATCAATGACATCTGGTGAGACAAGAATGCAAAAGGCAGGAAATGTAAGTGGGCCTGCATATCTCTCTTTCTAATAAGCTCACCCATCGCCAGTCTGTCATTTTCTGGTGCATCATCTGTACCACCACACCCATGCGCATTTTTTCATTGGATGGTCTTTCCAAAGGGGAATATGCGCTTATAGGAAAAAGGTCAGGTTCTGGTAGGTCACTGTTGTTGCTTCTCTACATCCCTCCCCTCCTGAACTCACCCACCACCAGTCCATCAGGTTCTGGCACCCTCCCACCCTCAGAATGTCCCTTTTGTCTTCTTAACATCATCTTGTCCAACTATGGCTACCCCTTCTACCAACTCCATTCTTACTTCCATCCCCAGGACTCCCCCCCCCATATCTCTGACCCTCCCACCACCAGTCCTTCACCACTGCCTATCCAAGGACATCCCTTTTGTCTTAACATTGTCTTGTCCAACTATGGCTACCCCTTCTACCAATTCCATTCTTACTTCCATCCCCAGGACCCCCCTACCCCTTCTACCAACTCCGTTCTTGCTTCCATCCCCAGTATCTCACTCCACAGGCGTATACTCAGCTCCCCTTTCCCATATCTCCGACCCTCCCACCACCAGTCACTTGTGTTCTGATGTGGTATCTGTTCCTCCCTCCCTCCTCCCTCCCTCCTCCCTTGAACCCCCCTTCCAATTTTTGAAATAGTTGTATTTTCAATATGATATACTGCATATTATGTTAGATACAAATATGAATATATTTGATTTTTTCTGATTTTTTTTTAAAATTCTGGACATCAGCCTTGCAAAGACATTGAGACAGCACAAAAACTCTTGAAATGACTTGAGCTGCCCTTACAATGCTTATGTGATTATTTTATGCTTTTAAAATGTTAGACTGGTCGCCCAGTACCCGGGACTATTATAATGCCTTTCGATGATTGGTGCAAGCTATTATAAGTGCCTTGAAATATTATCTTACATCATTAGCATGCATTAAAAGGGCACCATATGAAAAATGTTCTTAAAATGGCTTAAATTGATTTCGGAGACTTGGTAGAAATTTCTGACAGTCCACAGGCATGCTCAATGGTTAAGTTGTCAGGTCAAGAGTTGTCAAGTCCCACCATGCCTTAGAGCCAAACAATTTAGCCGACTGGGTGAGGCTCCATTTGGACACCGCAGCTACTGCACTTACTCTCCCTTATCAAACAATATTCATTGTAACAGTGCACTCATTATGCAGCAAAAATGGGAGCTTCATGAGCTTTTAACTGTCCTTTCTGTTGGGGATCTCACAACACACTTGCATCAAACTTGAGCACTTTGTTTTTGCTGATGGTGACAATGATGACCACAGTCATTGCACTGCTGCATTTCCCACAAGAACAAGCACTGGACTTCAAGTACTCGCGAGTATGCTATCTGGTGCTGGCTCATGTGGCTCATACAATCAATGAAGAAAATGTTTTTGAATTCTTTGAAATTTCTTCAAGTCCTCTGCTGAGTACCATTAATGTCTTGTAAAACATTATAGACACCATGTGATGAATCAACAGTGTTATATGTGTCTACAAAGATATGCAAAATGAAACATTAAAGTCCATCACCTGGTGTCTGCCCTCAGTCATCCCAGATGCATACTGGGTTCCAACCCTCTCTGGGAACCAAAATTATGATTGCATAATGGTATAAATAGAGAGTTGACAACTCTTGACTGTGACAACTTAAGAATTGAGTATGCCTCTTGCTTGCAAGATCATATGGCATGCGACAAAATCTACTGCCAATAATAAACAATAATAAATAACAACAAATTCTCAAACTGCTTGAATGCCTTCATTGTCATAAATTAGCATGGTTGCTCAATATTCTTGAATTAACATTCTAAACCTCTCGCTTACATTAGATAGTACTTATAGCTCTATGACACAAAATTTGATAAGCTAAATCATTGAATAGCACACTATTAGTGACTGAATATCAGAGCCTTTAAAGTTCAGCATAGCACTGTTTAAAGTTGTATTGTATATAAATATCAATAAACAATAAGTGAATCAGCGCTCAACATTTGCTCAACATTGATACTGTACCTGTACCTCACAATACTATCAATAAATATATCTCAGCAACTTACTTCCTCACTAAAAACATTAACAAGTGAAGAGATCATAAATGCAGCAGGTGCCCAGAATCTATGTTGGAAATCTCAGAAATCTATTTCAGTTGATTAGGATGCTTTGTAATAGTCCCAATATAACACATGATTGGCAATTCATTGCAATAGAAGCCACAGTTTGCAAAATATATTGTAATGACACCATAATCCTTGTATTTCCAATTTGAGCATGTTTTCAACGATTTTGTAATATAATTGTGATCTGCATTTCGCACATTATAATGGGTTTGTGTTGCAAATCTCAATTCAAGTTGTTTCCACAACTATCAATTTTAATAGGGTTTCATTGCACATTATAATTTTATTGTAATTATTTATGTTGTGCATTACAATGGTACATTACAATTGGTTTCACAAATGAAAAGTAGATTTTACAATCACTATTACAGTAATAAAGTGAATGGCAGATCTGAAAATGCAAAATCATACATTATTGCCAGCTTCTCCTCCAAAAATAATGTTAGAGTTGGCATGCTTTTGGAATTCAAGGAGGATGGTAGAGCATGAAGAGCCTGTGGGGAGGTGTCACAGGTGGCTTTGGTAGAAAAAGTGCAGGTGGGGCAATGGTGAGCGCTGGGCTGATGATACACAAAATGACCACCTTATGATACCAGCCAGTCAGGATGAAATCCAAGCTTGAGGGTGACCCTTGATGCAGATGGCCCTGCAACTGGTGTAGACGTTGATAATTCTTTGGCTTTGGGGCATTTCTGCTTTGGTTGAGGCTCCAAACCGTCAAGAGCTTTGCATTTCAATGAAGGTTGTCATTTTTCAGGCTCAGGCACTGGAGGATCCAAGTGCTTGACTTCCCTATCATACAGCAGCTGATCTACATCAATCTGCACACTAGAAGAAAGTCAGACCACTGATCAGAAAATAGGACAAGGTATTAACCTATCAGGAATGCATTGGCATGCCTTGGCCCTGTGTCTAAGTTCTACCCAGCTCTCCAGCACAAAATTGACACTTTCAGCACAGTTGAAACCCAAGTTGAAGCCGGCATGAAATCCATGAAGATAGGTAATGATGAACTCTTGTGCACACTGAACCAAAAAATTGCGATGGCATGAAGACTGTGCCAGGAGGGTACCAGCCAGTGAGGCCTATTTCTGCTAAATCACCATATTGAAGGGGTTGAATGACAGTATCAAGCGCAGGAATATCGATACCTGCACCACTGTCAACAACGGCTGTTAAACTATTCTACATGGTAGTCACTGGTATTGGAGCAGAGTCTAGCTCCAGTGTTGCTGCATTGGTTGTTGTTGCTGGTTCCAAGTCCACAACAGTGGTACTGATGTTGCTACTGGAAGCTGGTGCTGACTCCACTCCTGATGCCACCTGCTGCTCAGGTATTGCTGATTTTGATTTTGACTACCAGAAGTTATGAGTATGCAGTATGTGCCAAGAAGAGATCACCCTCAGCGTAATTTTTGAATGCTACAGGAAAACTGAGTAAATGAACATATGTGATACTCTTCAACATGCACTGGAAAGGTTAAAAACCATGTTTGATTTTGAGACACTTGAGGCCATATTCTGTAGTATCATTAGCAGTGCTGTGTGGGCAATCATGGACATGATATGGCCTCTGAAAAGGCTGATGAAGCAGTCAGCAGGCAGATAGTTCCAAGGACTAGAAAGATGCACAAGACAGACTCCCCCAATAACTCTTTCCTTGTTAATGAGGGCAAAGCAAGTGCATCTGAGGCAGGTGGCCTACCCAACTGATGTGAGTGTTGCACTGATGATGCACAAGGCTGGACTTTAAATTGAGGTAAGCTCTGCAGGAGGGAGGAGGTGGAACAGGCTTATGAGTATGATACTTTGACAGTGTGGGCAATGGTGACTCATCCTCTTCCTGGTTACAGTCCCTGCAGATAGTTTTTGTGCACATGAGATACTGCACCACCACTATGACGAGTTGAGAACACATAAGTGCTTACATTGTCTCTGTTAGTTTCATCTTCACTTTTGCTGTGCCTTTCACCAAGGTCATCCTTGAGTTCTGACACACTGCCACTGTCTGTGTCCAGATGGTTGCTGACACTGCTTTTGAACAAGATCACTTGTGGTGCTGTCTGGGAGGTGTAGGAAGCAATGGCAGAGATGGAGTTCAGAGTGCTTTAAGGATCATGACATTGAATGAATTTCTGTATCATGAGGAGAGGGAATGTGGATGTGCAAAGTTTAAAAGAGAAAGCAAGACACATCCTGATGTTCATTGCAATGCTGACATAATTGCTGCGTGCAGATTGCGAAGTGTTATTGTAATTAGAGAAAACATTGGAAAGCTTGTAAATCGTAATGATAACTAGAACATAAATAGAAGAAAAAGATGTAGCTAGGAGTGGTATTTTGTTTCATCTCCTGATCCATCTTAAACACAAGGACTGCTGCCAGTGATCACAGCAGAGTTGCTCGATATAGTGAGAGCTGATGTTATGGTGTCAGTTGTTGAAATCATAGGTTCAGGAGGTACAGGAGCCTTGTCCAGATCATGTATAGTGATCATGCCTGTAGCTTTAGTAAGGACATCAATACTAGCACCATTTTTGTCCCCTTTGCATTCTTCGTAGTCAGACATATCTCCTGAATCCCCTGCCTCTGCTGCCAATCCAAGTTGAGCTAGACAAATCTCTTCTTCAAGATCTTCAGCAGAATCTCTGATATTAAGATCATGAGAGGGGCGAGAAGTGCATTCAAAAATGAAGTTATTGATATTCTTAGTTGCAGATGAGAAGTTCCTTAAAGAACACAAAGACTGTGCTGTAGTTGATTCTCAAAGTCTTCCCCTTCCCTTCATGAGGAAATTCTTGGTTGGGTGATAGTAGAAATATGTTCTATTAGAGCATGGGTTTGAAACCAAATCAATCAAGACGAGCCTTAGACTTAATGAATAAAGGCCTGGACTTACTGTGACGATAGCCCAAGCCACAGCCCTAGGCATTACTGCTGTGATGCCCCACTTAACTGCATTGGGTGGAGCACCACCCTGTTGTCTGCCCTGGTTAGAGAGCGATGTCCTGCCCTTGAGGCAGCAGCTCAGTGTCTGTTCATTTATTAGTATAGATTAAACATAGAAATTGAATGAACTGAATAGCACGTACCTTGGCAATAGGCTGCCAGTTACCAAATAACATTTTGTGACTGTGGTTGATGATATTCCCTGGAAACAACATAGGTGGCAAAAGGGGGTACAACTTGCCAGCCATGCCAGTGATGCCAAGTAGCTGGTGGATTTCGGGTTCCATATCACAAGCATGTGATATCACAAAGTAATGCTGGGGTAAATCAAAAATTTGACCAGCTGCACTCCTCAGCTTGTTCAGCTCGGAGGTATGGCCAGCACAAAGTGCCTTTGAGAACTGTTGATAGCAGTATTAAGTAAGATAAAGCATGAAAATGAGAGATGTGCATTACCACATATGAAAAATGGTTCATTGGCACCAGGTGGTGCAGGTGCTGAGGGAGTGTGTCATACAATTCCGCTAGAGTTGTGATCTCCTGTGAGCCTGTAGTGGCATACTGAGCAGCTGTGTTTAATGGCAGCACAAGGTTGGGAAGTGTCACTTTGAGCAGGGCTGCTGGTGGAGGGAACATGTTGATCATGAGGCCATATCATTTTGCACAGATCTTTAGTTCCACTCCAAATGCTAAAATATCTTCAGAAACTTTGTTGTCCTGCTTGCAACATCCCTTACTATTGGCGGAAAGTATCTTGTTCTGTTCTTCAATGGCGCAGAGTCTTTCCTTCAGGGCCTAGTTTTCAAGCTGCGCACTCTTGACCCCATGCAGACATTGATGATGCCTCAGTTGTTAGTGCTGGTAGTATCATTTACTCTCAAACTTACCTCTTGACACTATCTTGGTTCAACTGCATCCCAATGTCGAATGGAAATCAGAGTGATTCCCATACTGATAGGACAATGCCAGCTTATATGTAATTTAGGTAAGTGCATGCTATGGTGCTTGGTATTACTTAGGTGTGGAGGAAACGGTCTAGGAAGTATTCGGAAGCTTGATGAGCCACTGGCAACATAATAACAAGAGCCAGTCTAAGTGCTTTCTAGTGAGTATTAATATCGACTAACACCAAACATTAAACACATGTAAATTGATGCATGCTGAGTGACATTAGATGAGCAGTGTGAGACTCAGATTGTGAGAAGAGACTTGTACTTATGGTTAAATGATCCAGAGGGTGTTGCATCATTACTCTCATTTGAATCCACCAAAAGCAGATTTGCTGGTGTGAGTGCGGTTGATGGCACATGTGACCTAATGAATTCCAGGTGCTGGGAGAATGAACCTGGTGATTAAGATGGGGTTGGGTGATAGTTACATAATGAATTCTAGATGTCAGGAGCCCAGTGAATTGTGGTTAAGGTGGGGTCAGGGGATTCACCTAATGAATTCTAGGTGTTGGGAGAATGAGCCTGATGAATAAGATGGGGTTGGGGAATATGGTGATTCCAGCATCTTGCAAGAAAGGTGGATTCTGATAATCCAGAGCCTGTACAAGCAGTCAATAAAACCCATGAGAAGATAAATGTGTCACTTACTGAGTGCTGGTCAGCCATGACATGGTTGTTGATTCTAGTGCTGATAAGTGCCAGGAGATCCTGGGGGTTCTTTGAAGAAAACTTGGCCATTAAAAATGAGAATTCAGGAGGCAGTTTTTGGGGTGTACCATTGATTGGGGGTGATAATGCACATCTCTGCAGGAATGACTTCATCACGATCCTTAGAGCCAATTTGGATGCCAATAATGTTTGGATTCCTGCACTTGCTGTGAGAAAGTCATCATGAATGTGATTCATAACAAAACCTACCTTCACTGTAGTATTCTTGAACTCCTAGTTACCAGTGTTGGGCACTAAGCTGCAAATCTTCTTTAGCCCTGGCTAGTGGACAAGCATAACAGAAATGCCCTTGAAAAAGCTCTTCAACTGCCTGAACTGGGAGGAATCCAATGCCTGGAGATCCAGCACATGAACATCTCTCTGCTTTAAAACAGTGAGAGCAATGGACTGAAAGCTACTCTGCTTGAACCTGAGATTGACATGAATGTTAATGTGTAAGAATTGAGGCAGGCTTTCTTACATGACCACTGTCAACACATCAACATTTACTGTAACTAAAACCTGTCCATTGGTAGGGCAGACACTCCTATTAGTGGTAAGAGTATAGCAAAAAGACAGTGGTAGTGCCAATGAACAGACATCAAGAGTGAAGTTCAGAAGTACCATTCAGGATTAGATGATATTGTGAGATAGGACTAATATCTAGTAATTGAATAATATAATTGAATGATCAGTGCCTGGCTGCCAGGTGCATTTGCTTCATGCGCAGAAAGATGTCACTGTTTATTGTATCCATAATAAGAAAGTCACCAACTGTAGTGGGATTGGGAGTGAGAGTGACTCCTCAAATGATCGATTCTGCTAATATAAACTCACGAACCATTCCCATCTAGCTAACATGCCAAACCTTCATGTGTTTGTCCATCTGGAGATGCCTTCTGACTGGTGCATCATATGGGTGTATGAGGGCAATGGGATAGGGTGTGTTGTTAATGTCACATGTGAAGAGGAATAAGAGTTGTGCAAAAAAAACACCAGTTGTGGTATTGACAATGACACAGTCATATCAGGGAAGATTGTGGAAGGTGGGGCTGCAACGAAGATAGTCCGTGGTCTGGCAGAAGTCAACCAGTGACTCATAGTTGACCTTGAGGAATTGAAACTCTGTTATCTTCTTGGGATGAGTCATGTGTGAGTGCTGATGTTTGAATCGGACTTATGTACATTATCAAACGGTAACATATTCACATTCTGTGTAACAGCAGGCAAAGCATTTAGGAATGTGTTGAGCTTCCTGTGGAAATGCCTAAAGGAAGGATTGTTGACATGTTGTTCCTTGATTGTCTCAAGTGACATTTTCAGTTGCTTTGATCTGAATCTGATGCAGAAGTTGGATGGAACATTAGTATCAGGGTTGGTCTCATCTTCTAGTTTGTCCACTCGACTGTGGATGAACTCAGAAACAAAAGACCAGTGGTCTGTGCATAAAATCTGCATGTAGGCTATTAGATAAAACCAGAACTCATGGAATCAAAAATCAAACAACATACCTGTGGTGCAACATCTTTGAAATTAGTCCAATATTGATATGATGCCTTGAGGGGACTGTGACACTTTTCATTTGGCATAGTGTTGTAATTGTGAGTTGCTCCCTTGGCTATGATGTCATCAAACAAGTGGGCAACTAGATGCTTCTTTGGAAAGGACCAGTTCTTATCAGGTCATACAGCTTCATACTTCTTAATATATTTCTAAGTAATTCATTTGAAAGGGAAAGCACTAGAAAGTCCAACATAACTGACATCCATTAGCTCTGAGAATTCTTGAAGGGCTTCTTGTCCTGCAGCAATGGTCTTTGTGGTATGTACCTCAAGTGCAGTGTACTGGTCTACCTCAAGGTATGCATGAATGCACCAAAGGAGAAGGTAGGTGAGTTTACTTTCACCAGCATTTGGCAGAACGGCATGAGCTGCAAATGCAAGTAACTGATTCAACAACATATAACTCTATTGGTAAAAGACAGCAGCTCATCTAAATCACTTACCTTGAAAATAACCTCATATTTACTTCCATCGGTGAATGTTATGGCCATCATGGCATAAAAATGGATTAAGTTCCACCAGTGTGGCAGTGCATCAAAACTATATCTAAGTGAGACGGAGGCAAAACTCAATGTAAAGCTTACTTCTCATCAACTTGTGCAACTTTATCATGTCCCAAAAGGCCAATAAGTAGTTGTAGTTCAGACCACATGTGGTCTCCAAAGAAACTGAGAATGTTAACATGCAAGTGGTCATAAGATAGTGCATGGTGCACATCAGTAGTCTTGTGATTCATGTCATGAAATGCATTCTAAAGTCAGTTAAGTGAGACAATTTAAATAAATCAACTAAAATGCTATCATACATCAACATCATGAATGGCCTGGCTCTTAAGTATCACCTCCCTCCTTCCTTTGTGATGTTCCACCCTTGCCTTGATTAAAAGGGTGCTTGTTGCTTGGCCTGTGCAAAGAGGGTAGTTGTGTGGCATGATGGAAGATAATTTGTCCTCAGGAATTAGACAGATCGGGCATGGAAAGTTGCTCATAACACCATGAGTGAGTGACATTATAGCCTTGAACATGAAGCTTTAGTGATATGACATACAAATGAAGTTATAATGAAAACTTACTGTTTCTCATAGTCTATGGACAGTATCAAAACAAGTGTGTAAAAGAGCCTCGCAATGTTGTCCCAGCAATTCACCCATCAACCACTTGTTGAAGGCAGTACAATTGACACAAGTACCTTCTTGAAGGCCACGTGCCACACAGCTGCTCTAAAATTAGCAAATCATTGTGTACCTTTGTGCTTTGGGTCATCTTTGATCTATAATGTGAGAGTTAATTCTCAATATAAACATATAAGAAATGGTCTCAAAACTTACCAGTGGGAGCCATCCAACTACACATCCCCCACCCAACCCTTTTCTGTTTCTGATGGCAATGGGAAGGTTTGCTAAGCAAGCGATTACAGGATAGCCCTTCTCGTGCCCAAATGATGACAACTTCACCTTGTCAGCATATAAGATGAATGCTAATGGTTTTGCATCTGGAGGCATTTGAGACTACATGATAGTATAGCATCAATAGTATACTACAATACAACACAGTAATATGCACCTGGCATTCCCAGAATGCATCTGCAGTCCATGGTTCATTGATGAACCAAATGAATGAGTCTCCATCGAATTTTGATAATCACTGAGCATCAAAAACACAATGAGGGCCAATGATAGGATGTCAAAGAAGATCTACTGCCCATTCCCAAAGGGGGCAAAAGTATACAGTGTATTCCATGTCTTTGTCGCCAAGCAGTACCATAATACTGTCCTGTTTGAACTGAATGGATTAGATCCCATGCAACAGTAACACAGAGACATTACTTACTGGCATCAGGTGATGTGATGCTACTTTCCACATATTCCAAACATCCACATAATTAGCAAGGGTGAAGTCTTCAGTCCTGCTGTGTCGAATCATTCAGATGAGCCATGTCATTTAATGGGTGAGTGCAGCCTTGTGCACCAACTCTGCAACCTCAAAGTCGAGTTGACACCTGAATGGGAGCCAAGGCTGGCATTCTGGGTGGGGTGGCTCATAATGGTGGTGTTGTGTGAAGTTGGAGAAAGCTTCAACATGTGTTGCAATCCTCACATGTGGGTGAAATTCTGTGCGGATATCATCGATAGTGTGTCCAGGGGCATCCTCGGGTTCAGAATGATCTAATAAAAACAGTTGAGACTCAGCACACTGTATAATGACTGGCTGACATGGCAACTTACCTGAAGACATGTCAATATCAGCATTATGATTCTGATTATGGCCATTATCATGATCACAGTCGTAGTCCTGCCAGGCTTGCCCTATTGCACACCATAGGTTGATCTAAGATGTCCAAGTCAAAATATAAATAAAACTCACCATCATCATGCACAGCTTGTATGGTCAGGGCCAGCACAACAGCTGTGAAATGTGATATTATGATAGTAGAATCATACTATTAGTGGATCAACCCACAGACCTTGAATTGACATGGCTGGGATCAAGGCCCATTGCTCTACATCTTCTTCTGAGTCTCTCGTGTATCACTCACAGGCTCTTTGGTGACTGTCAAAGCCTGTGGGCTTGAAACTGCATCCACAGGTATCACAAATTTGCTGTCTTTCATCCAGAATATATTGTAGATTTGCAGACATGCTGTGTTGGTGCTCTGTGAGATGCTGACAGGATTACAAAGTGTTATACAGCTAGTAGAGTACTTACAGTGATGACAGACGTCAGTGGCAGAAGGTTGCATTGACATGCGATTACAATGCCTTGAAAGCTTGATGCATGACGATGACAAGTCACATTACAATCTAGATTGTGTTTGCACCCTGTTTGATCATGATCATGCTTACAAATTGTATCATAATTGCAGGTACAATTGAGCTGCGATGCAATCAGGTCACATGTATTGCAATGTTCAACTTAAATCTTATGTCAATCATTAGTCATTGCAATGCAGGTGGGAAATTTCTGACATAAATCAAGCTAAAAAGAGAAAATGCAGTAACTTGGTGGCTTTCATGCAAAACTCTATGCAAGCTCATTCTCAAATCATATGTGCGGCACAAGATAAAGTTGCACATACTGAAAATCCTTGTTGTTCATCACATACAATGCTCGAAACAGCACTAAACCAGCTCACTGTTAAGGAAATACTGTTGACTCTCCAAGACTTTACACTTTCCACAGCTGACAAATGAAATTGAAATAGTTTGTTAGCATCTGTTCAACATTCTACTGTCCTTCAAAGTGCAGTGCTGTCAGCAGCAGAGACCAAAGCTGCATGAATATGAGATGGTGAAGAAAGGCAGTTGAAAAGAGTTTGTCTGCAACAGAAACAAGACATGTCTGTTAAAACATCATTTCTGGAGGAGGTGGGAGACTCAGTGCAAAACCAATGCTTAACAAGGTTTATCAATCATACTGGTGTCCTGCATGATTTAGGAATCATGCATGGACATGACTACTAGGTATCCCCCTAAAAGACAAAGTCTGATAGCTTGGCCTTCAAACTAGTCAACCCATGCCTTGGCTTCAAGCCTTGGTCAAACAATTCCAGTTTCCCCATATTTATTTATATTTCTGTACTGTCTTGAAGAAATGTCATTTGTGAGATGGGAATCACATAATGACCTAGT
>Ga0310811_10007895_pt1 | contig 13642 bp, 12 predicted proteins | sample YCmetagenome_FD_207642 | JGI IMG/M metagenome (GOLD analysis project Ga0310811, IMG submission 207642) | Soil microbial communities from experimental microcosm in Duke University, North Carolina, United States - YC | ecosystem: Engineered > Artificial ecosystem > Soil microcosm > Unclassified ... | reverse complement strand
TGCCGCCGGCCGCGGCCGATGCCCAGCCGGTCGCCGAACTGCGCGAGGCTTCGCTCGTGTACACGAGCCCGGCCGGACTCTTCGGGCAGCGCAAGACGACGTTCACGGCGGTCAAGCCGCTTTCGCTGCGGATCATGCCGGGCGAGTTCGTCGGCATCGTCGGCGAGAGCGGCAGCGGCAAGACGTCGGTCGCGCGGCTGCTGATGGGCATCGAGCAGCCGACCGACGGGCACGTGCTGATCGGCGGCGAGGATCTGACGCACGGCGGCGAAGCGCGCGTGCGGCGCTCGCGCGAGCAGGTGCAGATCATCTTCCAGGACCCGCAGTCAGCGCTCAATCCGCGCCGCACGGTGGAGCGGCTGCTGACCCAGGCACTGGAGGCCGCCGGCCTGCCCGCGACCGACGCCGCTGCGCGCTTCGCGCGTGCCCAGGCGCTGCAACGCGACGTCGGCCTGCCGGCCGACACGCTGCGCCGTTTTCCGACGCAGCTTTCGGGCGGGCAGAAGCAGCGGGTCAACATCGGCCGCGCGTTGTGCGCGGCGCCGCAACTGATCGTTGCCGACGAAATCGTCTCGGGTCTCGACGTCTCGGTGCAGGCGCAGATCCTGAACCTGTTGCTGGAGCTGCGCCGCGAGCGCCAGATCGCCTTGCTGCTGATTTCGCACGACCTCGCCGTGGTGCGGTATCTGTGCAGCCGCGTGCTCGTCATGCGGCATGGCGAGGTGGTCGAGGAGGGCGCGACCGCCGACGTGTTCGCGGCGCCGCGCCATCCGTACACGAAGGCGTTGATCGACGCGGTGCCCGGTGACGCCAGCGTGCCGTGGCCGCCCACGCCGCTCGAAGCGGTGGCTTGAGACTTGAGACAGGGTGCCTCGCGCCGTCGGGCGGGCCGGTTGGGGGCACTACAATAAGCGGTTGCGCCCGGCGTCTGCTCAGACAATGGCGCAGTGACCGGAAAAGGCATTGAACGGGAGAACATCATGACAACCGCCGAACCGACCCTAGTCAAGCAGCCGCGGCGCACCGCGCTGCGCCAGACGACGCTGATGGAGTCGGTCTATCAGGAGATACTTGTCCGACTGCAATCGGGGCAGATAGGCCTGGAGGACCGCGTGCTCGACTACGAGATCGCGAAGGAATTCGAATGCACGCGGATGCCCGTGCGCCAGGCGCTGCTGCGGCTCGTCAACGAAGGCTATCTGGTGGGCACGACGCGCGGCTTCGTCACGCCCGTACTGACAGGCGAGGACGTGCGCGAGATCTTCGAGGTGCGGCGCCTGCTCGAACCGAGCGCGGCCGCGGCGGCGGCGGCGGTGCTGACCGAAGAGCAACTGGCCGGGATGGGCGCTGCGTACCGCAAATGCCGGCGCGGCTTCGAGCGCAAGGACGTCACGCTGCTGATCGAGGCGAACGTCGAGTTTCGCGGCATCTGGCTCGAAGGCGTACTGAACTCGCGCCTGAAAGGCACGATCCTGCGCTTCGCGGACCACGCGCGCCAGGTGCGGCACGGCACGATGACGAAGCCGGGCACGCTGGAACTCATCGTCGATGGGATGCAGGCGCTGCTCAAGGGATTCATGGAGCGTGACGCGGTGCAGGTGCGCGCGGCGACGCTCGCGTTCATCGACGACGCCGAGCAGCAGTACTTCCTCGCCGTCGACGAAGCGGGCTGATGGCCGCACGACCCGACCCGGCGCAACGGGACTTCGCGGGCGTCGCGATCGTCGCGGCCGTCGAGGTGCCGTATCGCCGCCATGCGCCACCCGGCACGACGACGGCGGGCCTGCTTGCCGCGGCGCTCGACTCGGCGCTCGACGCGGCCGGCATCGGCACGCCTGAAGTCGACGGGCTCGGCGTCGCGTCGTTCACGCTGCCGCCCGATCACGCGATCGATTTCGCCTGGCGCGCTGGCCTGCGCGTGCGCTGGTGCATGGACGACTGCCATGGTGGCGCGAGCGGCGTGAACCTGCTGCGCAGCGCGGCGCGCGCGATTCAGGCCGGTGATGCCGAGGTCGTCGTCCTCGTGAGCGGCGATCACTTCGAGGCCGCCGACTTCACCGCGCTCGTCGAGAACTACAACGCAACGACGCGTGCGTATCTGCGGCCGCTTCGCACCGGCGGTCCGAATCCGCTGTTCGCGATGCTCACGCAGCGTCAGATGACCGCCACGGGTCTCACGCGTGACGACTACGCCGCACTGTGCATCGCGCAGCGCGCGTGGGCTGCGCGCAATCCGCGCGCTGTCTATCGCGAGCCGCTCACGCGCGAGGCTTACTTCGCGGCGCCGCTCGTCGCGGAGCCGCTCTGCCGGTTCGATTGCGTGCCGGTCGTGTCGGGCGCGAATGCGCTCGTGCTGACGGCGGCTACGCATCGCTGCGCGCGCGGCGCGAGCGTCGGCATTCGCGCGCTGCGTGCGGCGTACAACTTCGATCATCAGCACGGCGACGGTCTCGTGACCGGGCTCGCGTCGATTCGCGACGCGCTCTGGTGCGATGCGGGGCTTTCGCCGGAGCGGATGGATGTGGTGTCCGTCTACGACGACTATCCGGCGATGATCGTCGCGCAACTGGCGGACCTCGGGTTCGCGGCTGCGGCTGATGTTGCGGACGAAACCGGCCGGTTGCGCGCGCTGATCCACCGGCGCATCGCTGCCGGCGAACTGGCCGTCAATCCCTCGGGCGGACAGCTTTCCGCAGGACAGGCGGGGGCGGCGGGCGGTATGCACGGGCTCGTCGAGGCGGTCGTGCAACTGCGCGGCGAGGCTGGCGAACGGCAGGTCGAGGACGCGCGTTTCGCGGTCGTCAGCGGATACGGGATGGTGCAGTACCGCTACGGCATGTGCGCGAATGCCGTCGTGCTGGAGCGAACGGAGGCGCCATGGCGTCGTTGACCGTCCACTCCTGCGTCGCGTGCGGCGCGTGCGAGTTTCCGCCGCGCCTGCTGTGCCCCGCTTGCGGCGCGCGTGATTTCGTCGAGATCGACGCGGGCCTCGCGAAGGTCGAGGAAGTGACGGCGCTGCATCGGCGGCCCGGTGAGGATGGCGGCGATGGCGCACCGGCGTGGCTGGCCACCGTGCTTACCGCTGCCGGGCCGCGTGTGATCGCGCGGCTCGAACACCCCTTCGGGGCAGGCGCCGTCGTGACGTTGAGCATCGAAGCGGACGGCGCGATTCTCGCGCGCCCGCCTACGCGGGATTCTTCCAGTCCACCGCCACACGCCGCTTGAACTCGCGCAGATCGAAGCAGAGCGGCGCGTTCAATGGATCTTTGCCGAGCGCGGCCAGTTGCGTCTTCTGCACCTTGTTGGTCGACGTGACGGGCAGTGCGTCGACGAACGACAGATACCCGGGCGCCTTGAAGTAGGCGAGGCGCTCCAGACACCAGGCCTGCAACGCGCGCGCCGTCGTCGCGTCGCGCGCGATGCCCGGCGCGACGATCACGCAGGCCATCACTTCCTCGTCGCGTACGGGATCGGGCGCGGCGATGACGGCGGTTTGCCTCACGTCAGGATGATCGATCAGGCACGCTTCCACTTCGAGCGCCGCGATGTTCTCACCCGAGCGGCGAATTACGTTCTTCTGCCGGTCCACGAAATGCAGGCTGCCGTCCTCGCCCTCGCGCACGACGTCGCCGGTGTGGAACCAGCCGCCGCGCCAGGCGGCCTCGGTCGCGGCCTCGTCCTTCAGATAGCCGCGAAAGAAGCCGAGCCGCGGCGCGTCGCCCGCACGGCGCACGAGCAGATGGCCGGGCGTGCCGCGCGACACGTCGCGATCGTGTTCGTCGACGAGCCGCACCTCGATTGCCGGTCGCGGCTTTCCGAAGCAGCGCGAGCCGACGTGGCGCGGCTCGTGGCTGGAACAGATCACCGCGCCGCCGCCCGTCTCCGTCATCGCCCAGCCCTCGATGAGCGGAAAGCCGAAGCGTTGCTCGAATACCTGCTGATGCCGCGGATCGACGTTCGCGCCGAAGCCGAAGCGCACGCGGTGTGGCGGCGGCACGTCGGTGAGCGAGAGCAGCATCGCCGGCATCACGCCGAGGTAATGGACGATCGTCGCGTTGCTCGCGACGACGTCGGCCCACCAGTCGCGTGGATGGAAGCGGTCGAGCTGGATCACGCAGCCGCCCGAGAGCACCATCGCCATCGTCGAGCACGCGAGCGCATTCATGTGAAAGAGCGGCAGCGGCGTGATGAGCCGCTCGACGCCGGGCCGCACCTCACAGAGGCCGCCTTCGTCCAGATACATCGCGCCGATCGAGACGAAATAGCGGTTATCGAGGATGCAGCCCTTCGGCTTGCCGGTCGTACCCGATGTGTAGAGGATCGCGCATTCGTCGTCGATAGAGGGCGTGTGCGGGAAGCCTTCGTTCGCGTTCTTCATCCCATTCGCGGGCGGCAGCGTGCTGGTCCCGGCGTCGGCGAGCGGCACGCGCAGTTCGGGCGTATCGAGCGCCGCGCGCAGCAGCGGCAGCGTGTGCCCGACGCCGACCGCCAGCGCGATTTCGCTATGTGCCGCGACGTAGGCGATCTCGTGAGGCCGCGCATCCGGATTGAGCGGCACCACGCCGACACCGAGCGCGTTCAGCGCGAAGAAGTGGAAGAAGAAATCCGGCCGGTTTTCGAGCAGCAACGCGACGCGCATTCCCGCGCGGTAGCCGGCATCGCGATAGCGCTCGATCTGCTTGCCAATTTCGGCGAGCGTTTGCGCGTAGCTCAGCGTGAGCGCGTCGGGCGCGGCGTCGCCTGACGGCGCGTAGCGGCGCAGCGCCGAGGCCGGAACGTGCAGGAAATCGTGATCGGGAACGCGTGCTGCGGTTTGTGCGAACGCATCGTAGGGCGAAACAGGTTGACTGTCGAAAATCATGGATGAACGGAATGGAGGGTTGACGGGCCGCGCGGCGGTCGCCGGCGGCCCGTGTCGTCAGGCAAGCGGGGGATGTGCGTGGCGCAGCCCCGCCTCGCGCAGCAGCGGCAACACCTGCTCGCAGAAAAACGGCAGTTCGTCCGCGTAGTTGACGAACGCCAGCGCCGCGCCCGCGAACCCGCACGCGTGCATCTGCGCGAGTGTCGCGGCAATCTGCGCGGGCGTGCCGACGAGCGGAAAGCTGCCGGTGCCCGCTGCGAAGCGCTGCCGATATTCGATGAACGCGCGGTCTTCGTGGCTGCTGCTGAAACCCTTCTTCTGCTGCATGTGGTAATCGAGCGCGGCTTCGTCGGTATGTTCGACGGAGTAGCGATGGTAGTAGTCGAGCGCTTCCTGTTCGCTGGCGCGGCAGACCACGTGCGCGACCGTGTAGACCCCCAGTTCGCGGCCCGCCTGCGCGCCGCGGTCGCGGATGTCGCGCACGTGCGCGCGGCCGGCGTCGAGATCGGTGAAGGTCGTGAACAGGTGATCGCAATGGCGCGCGGCGAAGTCGCGGCCCGGCGCGCCGAACGCGGCGTTCATCGTGACGGGGCGCGGCGTTTGCAGCGCGACGGGACGCGAAATCGCTCCCTTGAGCCGATAGAACTCGCCGTCGAAGTCGAACGGCTCGGCGCTCGTATAGAGGCGCGTCAGGATTTCGCTCCATTCGGCGGCCTGGCGGTAGGCGTCGTGGCCGAGCGCGACGCCGAACATGTCGAATTCATCCGGATTCCAGCCGCACACGATGTTCAGTCCCGCGCGGCCGCCGCTTACGTGATCGACCGTCGCGAGCGCCTTCGCGGCGTAGACGGGATGCACGAGCGGTACATGAACGGTCGCGAACAGTGCGATGCGACGCGTGAGCGCGGCGAGCGCCGCCGCGAACGTGAAGGTCTCGAACGAATGCTCGCGCACGTGCGTCGTGCCGCCGAAGCCGCGCCAGCGAGCAATCGGCAGAAAGAAGTCGAGGCCGCCCTCGTCGGCGGCGAGCGCGGCGCGGCGCACGTCGTCCCAACTGGCGCGCCACTGCTCGGGCACGGTCGTAAACGTCAACCCGCGATCCGCGTTGGCGGCGAACACGCCGAGCTTGAACGGATGTCCGGCGCGCATCGGATTGGCGAGAGTGGGCGTCACGGAAGGGCCTCTGGCGATGAACTCAATAGACGGATACTGAATTCAGAAATAGAGTCTGTCAAGTCGCTTATTAGCGATGATCGGATCCCGATCCGCTCATCCCATGCAATCTCCCGCAACGAATTCGTCAGGAAAAGCTCGCAAAAAAGCGGGCAATTTTGCGATTGCACAAGAGACGACCGACTTCCATTCCCGGAGCGAACTTTTTTGATCAATTCTTGACGTCCGTTTTTTACTCCCATATTCTGAATTCAGAATGTTGATTTAGGTGGAAACATTCTGGCGTCAGGAGATCCGTTCGAAGCGGTGCCCGACGCGCGCAGCAGGGTGAAGTCCCATTGAAAAACCAGTCGCTCAACCCTTCGACGTCTAACGGAATCCCACGTGAAAACTCCTTTTGTCATCGCATCGCTGGCCGCGCTCTGCGCGAGCGGCTCTGTTTGGGCTCAAAGCAGCGTTACGTTGTACGGCATCATCGATGAAGGCCTGACCTTCTCCAACAATCAGCTCGGCAAACAGGCCTGGCAGATGCAAAGCGGCATCTCCCAGGGCAGCCGCTGGGGCATTCTCGGCACCGAGGATCTCGGCGGTGGCCTGTCCACCGTGTTCCGGCTGGAAAATGGCTTCGATATCAATTCCGGCAAGCTGCTCCAGCAGGGCCGCATGTTCGGCCGCGGCGCATACGTCGGGCTCGCCAGCCAGACGCTCGGCACGCTGACCTTAGGCCGCCAGAACGAACTGATGGGCGACTACGTCGGGCAGTACACGGCCAACGGCAACTGGGGCATCCTCTTTCCGCACCCGGGCGACCTCGACAACACCGGCATCGACTTCCGCGTGAACAACGCGGTGCGCTACGCGTCGCCCGTGCTGCACGGCGTGCAGGCCGGCGCCGTCTATGGCTTCGGCAACGTCGCCGGCGATATGAGCCGCGACGCGGTCAAGTCGTTCGGGATCAAGTACACGGGTGGCCCGGTCGCGCTTGCGGCGGCGTTCACGGCGATCGACCGTCCCGCCGAGGCGGTGCCCGAGGGCGTGTGGACGCCGACCAACACCATCGACGGCAACTACGGCATCGCGGCCGGGAAATACCAGTCGTTCGGCTTCGCGGGCCAGTACAGCTTCGGCGCCGCAAAGGTGGCGGGGATCTACACGAACACGCGCTTCATGGGCCTCGATCCGACGGTCGGCGCGAAGATCGGCGGCCACGTAACGTTCCAGATCTTCGAGGTCGTCGCGAGCTACTTCATCACGCCGGCGCTGCAGCTCGGCACCGGATACAGCTATACCGAGGGCAACGTCTCGGCCACCTCGGAGAAGCCGAAGTACCACAACTTCGACGCGATTGCCGACTACTTCCTGTCGAAGCGCACCGACGCCTATCTGCAGGCGACCTGGATGCACGCCGCCGGCGACGCGCCGGTCGCGGACCTCGCACCCGTGCTGCAGGCGTCGAGCACACCGAATCAGGTCGAGGTTCGCCTGGGGCTGCGCCATAAATTCTGACCACCGACAATCGGACTTCGCCGGATTGCGCAGGACCTCGCGGCACTTCGCGAGTTGTCCCGCGCAATCCGGGGCCGGCCGTCCGCGCGAACGGGCGGCGGCCCTCGACCTTTTTTCGCGCATCTTGATCCGGCACGGGCTGCCGGCCTCACAGGAGGATAGATGGACAGTTACGAGATCGACATGAAGCGTCGCCAGTTGCTGCTCGGCTCGCTCGCGGCCGGCGCGGGCGCGCTGCTGCCGTGGGAGCGCGCGTTCGCGCAGGGCCATCCGGCCGACCAGGTTCTCAACATCGCCTACATTTCCGACGTGCCGACGTGGGACCCGACGGCGATCACCGTGCCGCAGGCACAGTCGATTTACACGACCGTGTTCGACTCGCCGCTGCGCTATTCGCCGAAGCTCGTGCTCGAAGGGCGCCAGATTTCCGCCTGGAAGTGGCAGGACAAGACCGCGCAGCGCCTCGAAGTCACGCTGCGCGACGACATCTTCTTTCACGACGGCTCGAAGCTCACCACGGCCGACCTGAAGTACAGCCTGCATGACCGCCCATCGGCCGATCACAAGCTCGCGGTCGGCGGGATGTTCCAGACGCTGCAGGACATCGAGATCGTCTCGCCGACGCGTGCCGTGCTCGTCTACAGCAAGCCGACACCGGCCGCGCCGATCTATCTGGCGTTCCTCGCCGGCTACATCGTGCCGAAAACGTACATGGAGAAGGTCGGCATCGACGGCTTTCTCGCCAAGCCGGTCGGCGCGGGGCCGTACCGACTCGTCGACTATCAGCGCGGCTCGCGCATCGTGCTGGAGGCGTTCGACAAATACTGGGGCGGCGCGCCGCCGATCCGCCACGTGACCTTCGAGGTGGCGACCGAGCCGTCGGCGCGCGTCGCCGCGGTCGAGTCGGGCCGCGCGGGCGTGGCCGTGCAGATTCCGCTGCGCGAGGCGCAGCGCCTCGCGACGGTGCCCGGCATCACGACGAAGATCTATCCGTACAGCGAGATCTACATGCTGCGGATGCCGAACTACGTGAAGCCTTTCGATGACGAGAACGTGCGCGCGGCGATGCACTACGCGATCGACACCGAAGCGCTGTCGAAGGCATTCTACGGCGGCATCGCGCGGCCACTGTCGCTGACGGCCACGCCGGGCTCGGCCGCCGACGTGCCGGGCTTCAAGGTGCCGTACGATCCGCAGCGTGCGATCGCCGCGCTCGCGAAGTCGGGCTACGGGCCGAACAAGCCGGTGCGCGTGCCGTTCCTGACGACGAACGGCACCTTCCCGAGCGACTACGACATGGCGCGCGCGATCGCCGGCATGTGGCAGCGCGTCGGTATCCAGGCCGATCTCACGCAGACCACGATGGCGAAGGTCATCAGCGAGATCCAGGCCACGAAGATGAGCGGCGCGCTGCTCTATAGCTGGGCCAATTCGACCGGCGATCCGGAGAATTACACGGGCCGCATTCTCGATCCGCGGCTGCGGTTTTCCGCGTGGAAGGATCAGGCGCTCGCGCCGCGCGTCGAGGCGCTGATGACCGAGGTCGACGAGCAGAAGCGCATGGCCGGTTATCGCGCGCTCGGCGAGGAGGCGTCGGAGAAGTCGTGGGTGGTGCCGCTGCTGCAGGCCGTCACGACGATCGCTTACCGGTCGGACGTCGAGGTGAAGACCTTCGATGGCGGCTACATCCTGCCCGCCGAATACAGGCTCAAATGAGCGCCCCCCGGAGGAACATGCGATGCGGATAAAGGATTCGACGGTTTTCGTTTCCGGCACGAACCGCGGCGTCGGCGCGGCTTTCGTCGCCGGGCTGCTCGCGCGCGGCGCGCGCAAGGTCTATGCGGGAATGCGTGACCCGCAGGCGGCACGCTTCGACGATCCGCGTGTCGTGCCGGTGACGCTCGACATCACGGTGCCCGACCAGGTCGCGCGGGCCGCCGCGCTGGCCGGCGACGTCACGCTGCTCGTGAACAACGCCGGCATCAACCGGCTCGAACGCGTCGCCGAGCCGCGCGACCCGAATGCGGCCCGCGCCGAGATGGAAGTCAATTATTTCGGCACGCTCGCGATGTGCCGCGCGTTTGCACCGACGCTCGAACGCAATGGCGGCGCGCTCGTCAACATGCTATCGATCCTCGCGCGCGTGGCGCTGCCGTCGATGGGCTCGCTGTGCGCATCGAAGGCGGCCGCGCTGCGCATGACCGAGGGCGTGCGCGCCGAACTGGCCGCGCGCGGCGTGCGCGTGCTGGCGGTGCTGCCCGGCGCGATCGACACGGACATGAGCCGCGATTTCCCGCCGCCGAAGCTCGCGGTGACCGAAGTCGTCGATGCGGTGTGCGCGGCGCTCGAAGCAGGACCCGGGGCCGCAGACGACATCTACGTCGGCGCGATGGCCGAGGGCGTGGCCGCGGGACTGGCGGCCGATCGCGCCGCCGTGCTCGCGCAGTTCGCGGCCTGGCTCTGACGGCCCAGCGACTTTTTTTGCCAGGAGACATTCATGAGCAGTCGAACCATTCAGGTAAGCGCCCGCGACGGCGGCCGTTTTTCGGCGTATCTCGCGACACCCCCGCAGGGTTCGGGGCCGGGCCTCGTCCTCGTGCAGGAGATCTTCGGGATCAACGGTTTCATGAAGGCGATGGCCGACCGCTACGCCGAGGAAGGCTACGTCGTGCTCGTGCCTGACCTGTTCTGGCGCATGCAGCCGGACGTCGTGCTCGGCTACGGCGACGACGATTTCAGGCAGGCGCTCGACTATCACGAGCGGCTCGACGAAACGCTCGCCGTCGAGGACATCGCCGCGACGCTCGACGCCGTGCGCGCGCTGCCCGAGCAGGCCGGCAAGGTCGGCCTCGTCGGCTATTGCCTCGGCGGCCGGCTCGCGATGCTGAGCGCCGCGCGCACCGACGTCGACTGCGCGATCAGCTATTACGGCGTGAACCTGCAGAACCATCTCGACGAGGCGGCGTCGATCCGCTGCCCGATGATGTTCCACTTCGCCGGCGACGACGCGTTCTGCCCGCCCGAGACGCGCGAGCGCATCATGGCCGCGTTCGCCGGCCGTCCGGGCGCCGAATGCTACGTCTATCCGGACTGCGACCACGCGTTCGCGACGCCCGAGCGCCCGCAGTACGACAAGCCGGCCGCGCTGATGGCCTATTCGCGCACGATGGCGATGCTGCGCCGCGTGCTCGGACCCATCTACGATCTCGACACGCTGTGGGAGCGCCACTGCTACTACGAGTTCGCGACCCGTGACGTCGACGCGGTCATGCCGACGATGGTCGCCGAGCCGTACGTGAACCATGTGCCGACGATGACGGGCGGCGTCGGCCACGATCAGCTCAAGCGTTTCTATCGCTACCACTTTGTCGACGCGAATCCGGCCGACACGCGGCTGATTCCGGTGTCGCGCACGATCGGCGCGGACCGCATCGTCGACGAGTTCGTGTTCTGCGCGACGCACAACCGCGAGATCGACTGGCTGCTGCCGGGCCTCGCGCCGACCGGCAAATACTTCGAAGTGCCAATGCTCGCAGTCGTGTGCTTTCGCGGCGACAAGCTTTACAACGAGCACATCTACTGGGATCAGGCGTCGGTGCTCGTGCAGATCGGTGTGCTCGATCCGGCCGGGCTGCCGGTGGCCGGCATCCAGACCGCGAAGAAGATGATCGACGAGACGCTGCCGAGCAACACGCTGATGCGTAACTGGGCGTCGAGCGAGGGCAAGCCGATCTGAGCGGAGCGCGTCGCGCGGGCAGCCGCGCGGCGCGCCGCGTCAGGCCGGCGCTGCCTCGCAGGCGAGCGCCGCCTCGAACTGCGCGGCGAGCGCGCAGACCAGTTCGTCCGCGCCTTTGCGCGCCACGATCTGCAATCCGGCGACGAGCGGCGAACCCGCGCTCGGCAGCGAGAGGCTCAGCGCCGGGTGGCCGCTCAGGTTGAACGTCGGGATCAGCGACGACATCGCGATGGCTCTGGTGCAAATAGGCGTTACGGTCGATTATTTCCTATAGGTCAGGATGCGTTATTGAATTGACAGGACCGCATTCCAGACCGCGGGCGCAGCGGAATTCTTGAGGCGGAGCTTCGCAAGGTTGAACAGGCCCCTGCGAATGCGTTGCATGGGGTAATCGTCCTTTTCGTGCCAAATCTGGCGCTTGTGTTCGACCGCGTCCGATAGGCGAGCGGGTGATTGAGTAGGGCTGGCAAATCCTCGCCATGCGCTTGCTGTTTGCGGACACGTTTCGTCGCAGCTACTGCTTCGGAGGCGCGTCGCGTTGTCCCGATTCAACTCCGGGATCACGGCATTATCTCTATCGATGCCCAACTGGCGAGCGTGCCGTTCACCGATTCACGACTGTCAAGCATGACATGAACCTGCGGGTGTACTGGCCCAGTGCCTGCCCGCGTTGCCGACTCAAGGAACGATGTTCGCCCAGCGACTATCGCCGCATCCGACGATGGGAGCACGAACATATACGGGAGTCCATGCAGCGGCGGCCGGACCGCAAAGTTGATGCCGGCTGGGTGCGCTGGATCGCAGCGTGATGACCAGCGACTTTGCCGTGAGATTCGCGAGCAGGCCGCTGACGTCGTCGGATGAAAGCCCAGCGTCGCCGACGATCGGTCTGGAAGCAGACGACCATGGGCGGATCTACGCAGGCGACTACGAACGCAATGGCATTCGCCAGCGTAGCGCCGACGGCGAATGGAAAACGATCGCGCACGATCCGAGAATCCTCTGGCCCGACACGCTCTCAGTCGCCAGTGACGGCTATCTTTACTTCACCGCGAACCAGCTCCACCGGCAGGCACAGTTCAACAACGGAGTCGATCAGCGGGAGAAACCGTATTCGCTGTTTCGCGTTGAGACCGATGGCGGACCCGTCAAGCTGATCTAGCCGGCGGCAATCATGACCATTCGTAGACCACGCGAAAACAGCAAGAGCGTGTCCACCGACCTCTACAATTCTCCTTGACGATCAGCGCCTGGTCCCTCGCAACCTTCGAGACTCGACCGACCGATACGCTCATACGTGCCGCTCGCGAATCGTCGGCCTCCAACGGCTCATGAATCTTCATACACGATCCGTGGCTAAAGGTAATGCGGCGATATAAGACGCGAAATCCGGATCTTTGCCGCCTTGAGGATCCGCAACATATCAGCTTGTTTCTTCCATCGGGAAAGAGATCATCATGACCATGCGGGCGCTCGTCATCAGCCGTTATAACGGTCCGCTTGTATTGACGGAAATATCGATACCGGAGCCTGCGCATGGCCAGGTGCGGGTGCGCATTGCGGCGAGCGGACTTAACCCGCTTGACACCAAAATACGCGCCGGAAGTGCAGCGCATGCGAACCATCCGCTGCCGCTGGTGTTAGGCATCGATATGGCTGGTGTTGTTGATGCCATTGGGCCCGGCGTCACTGCTTTCAAGTTGGGCGACGAGGTGTACGGGATGACAGGCGGCGTTGGTGGCATTCAGGGCTCGCTGGCCGAGTACGCAGCAGTCGATGCTGACTTGCTTGCGATCAAACCGACCAATCTCTCAATGCGCGAAGCCGCGGCATTACCGCTTGCGTTTATCACGTCGTATTCCGGCATCGTTGATCGCGCGCACTTGCAGGCGGGGCAAACCGTGCTTGTACAGGGAGGAGCGGGCGGTGTTGGGCATGTCTCGGTACAACTGGCACGTGCACTCGGCGCACAGGTCTATGCGACGGCGAGTTCCCGCGACCATGATCTCGTTATCCGTCTAGGCGCTACGCCGATCGATTACCGGGCTCAGTCTGTCGAACAGTACGTCGAATCAATCACGCAGGGCGCTGGCTTTGACCTGGTGGTAGACACTGTCGGCGGCCCGACGCTCGATGCTTCGTTCGCCGCGGTCAAGCATTTTGGCCATGTAGTCAGCGCATTGGGTTGGGGCACGCACTCACTGGCTCCGCTGTCGTTTCGTGAAGCAACGTATTCAGGTGTGTTCACCCTTTATCCGCTCCTGACAGGCAAAGATCGTACTCACCACGCGGAGATGCTGCGCGAAGCCACACGACTGGCGGAGGCCGGCAAGCTCACGTTGAATCTAGACCCTCGCCGGTTCGGT
>Ga0310811_10007894_pt1 | contig 13644 bp, 10 predicted proteins | sample YCmetagenome_FD_207642 | JGI IMG/M metagenome (GOLD analysis project Ga0310811, IMG submission 207642) | Soil microbial communities from experimental microcosm in Duke University, North Carolina, United States - YC | ecosystem: Engineered > Artificial ecosystem > Soil microcosm > Unclassified ... | reverse complement strand
GGCTGGCCCTCGCAGGTGACGGGATCGTCGCCGCGGTCGCAGGTCGCTTCGACCGCTTGATCGGGCTCTGGCCAGGTGAGCCGCGGAACCAGTAGCGCGCAGCCCTTCCGGGCGCACTCCACCATCGGCCCTCGCTAGCCCCTGTCATCACGGGAAACGAAGGCGGCGGTGCGGGCAATGCGACGGGAGACAGCGGAAGCGCCTTATCGTCGGCGGGCAGTGACGATCCAGGCGCTGGAGTTGAACCAGACACCGTCATCCCGCAGGTGCGCGGCGAGCGCCGCGCGCAGGCGCCCGGCCGCTTGCGCCGCGGCGTCGGGGGCCAGCTGGTTCAGCACGTTGCTGGTGGACGTGAAGCCGCTCACCCAGTCGAAAGCGGCGGACACGTCCGGGCCGTAGTAAACCGGCTCGCAGACCTCGGTGAAGGCGGCGTCGGCGAACCCTGCCGCCTCCAGGGTTTCCGCCACAGCCGGCGGGTCAGCGAGTGAGAACGCATCCGGTCCACCGGAAACGGCCGCCGCCGCTCCGTCGGGTCCCGCTAGCGCCTGGCGGATGGCGACCGCCCATTCGTTGCGCTCGCGGGCCTGCCAGACCAGCATCACCAGGCGGCCGGCCGGGCGCAGCGCCCGGCCGATGTTGGCGAACGCCGCGCGGGGGTCGGCGAAGAACATCGTGCCGAACCGGCTCACCGCCACGTCGAAGCGCTCCTCAGGAAAGCGGTGGACCTGTGCGTCAGCGTGCTGGAAAGTGACGTTGCGCAGCCCTTCCGCCTGAGCGAGTTCGCTGGCGCGCCCAATCGCGGACGCGGAGACGTCGACCCCGAGCGCGCTGCCTGCCCGGGCCGTGCGCGCCGCCTGGCGGGTCGTCTGCCCGGTCCCGCAGCCGATGTCGAGGACGCGGTCGCTGGCCTGGACGCCGAAGGCGCGGCGCAAGATCTCGTCGTACCGCCGCAGCTCGGCGTCGTAGCCCATGCGGCCTGGCGCGTGCGTGCTCTCGGTGCCAGCCAGTCCTACCCCGGCGGCGTAGGCCTCGAGGCGGTCCGCCAGCTCGCGCGGGCGGCTCAGCGCCGGGGTGTGCCCGCCGTCGATCTCGTCCGGGGTGACGCCCAGGCGCTCCCGGGCGACCCGGCGCTGGTAGCCCGCGGGGAACAGGTGGTCATCACGGCAGATCAGGACCCGTGTGGGGACGTCGGGCCAGGCCCGCAGCGGCGACGGTTCCCCCATCCGGGCCTCGGACTGAGGGCGCGACCGGTTCTGTGCCTCGGCGGCCAGCTCCGGCGGGACATCCTGGTAGAACAGGTCGACCGTGTCCTCGTAACGCTCCCGCGGCTCCTCGTAGTACCGGGTATGGGCCCAGTAGTCGGCGGGCACCTCGCCCGGCACGGGGATCATGGGCGCGACCAGGACGAGCAGTTCCGCCGCCAGCCGGTCGCAGACAAGCGGGGCGGTGAAGCCGCCGGCAGATTGCGCCACGACGACCACGCCATCCCGGCCGCCGACCGCGCCAGCTACGGTGTCCGCGTACTCGGGGAGGCCAGCCGAATCGTCGTCGCACGGAAGATCCGGCGCGACGGTGTCATGGCCGCGGGCCTGCAGTTCAGCCTCCACCAGATGCCAGTACCAGCCGGCATCGCCGGCGCCGTGGATGAAGACGAATGTCGCCACCCCACTCTCCCTCCCGCTGCTCGGGTCCTGACCTCGACCCGCTGTCTGCCCGGCGGGCCAGCGGCCAGACGCGGTTCCGGCCACGTGGACGAGGCTAGGCGACGGTACCGACTTTCTCCGGGAGCCCCAATGCCGGCGATGGACCGCTATGCTGCGATAACAGCAAGATGCCGTGAGGCCCGGCATGAAGGAGGCAGGGCTGCATGACCGTCGAGCCCGCCAGCGCGGCGCCGGCCGGCGCGCCGGGTGCCGTGGCGCCCGCCGAGGCACCCGGCTACGACCCCGTCGACTTCCACGTCCCGGACGAGACCGCCGCGCTGATCAAAGAAGCGGTGCCGGAGAACACTCTGCTGGCGTACCGCTCGCGGTGGCGTTTGTTCGAGGACTGGTGCCGCGGCGCAGGGCGGGTCGCGCTGCCCGCGACCGCGCAGACCGTCGCGGCCTACCTCACCCACCTGGCCGTCGACCGGAAGCTGAAGGCGACCACCGCCGACGCGCACCTGACCGCGATCCGGGCCGTGCACCGCGGCGCCGGGGCGGAGCCCCCGGACGCGCTCGCCGCCCGCAAGGTCATCACCGCCGCCGCCAGGCGCGAGGCGGCGCGCGACGGCCGCCACGGGCCGCGCAAGGCCGTCCCCGTCATGGCCGCCGACTTGCCCGCGGTCGTCGCCGCCTGCGACCCGGAGACGGCCGCCGGGCTCCGCGACCGGGCGGTCATCCTCCTGGGGTTCGCGCTGCTGGCCCGCCGGGCAGAGCTAGCCGCCCTCAACGTCAGCGACCTTGAGCACGTCCCCGGCGAGGGCCTGGCGGTGACGATCAGGGCGTCGAAGACCGACCAGTCGGCGCGCGGCGTCACCCGGCGGATCCACTATGCCTTGGCCGCGGAACTCTGCCCTGTCCGCGCGGTCCTCGCCTGGCTGGCGTACCTGGCCGCGCACGGCCACGTGGCCGGGCCGCTGTTCACCAGGGTCGACCGCTGGGGCAACCTCGGCGCGGGCGCCGGCGGCCGCTACGGGACTGTGGTCCCCGCGCCCGACGGGAGGCCCCCGGCAAGCACTTCACCCCTGTCGGCCGCCCGGGACGGCAGGCTGCGCCCGCAGGCCGTCGGGGACATCGTCGCGGCGGCGTGCGCGGCGGCCGGCCTCGCCGCTCCGGGCACAGGAACCAACCCGGCGGACACGCAGGCGGCTGTGTCCGGGCCATCGGCTCCGGGGGAGCGCCGCTACAGCGGCCACAGCCTGCGCCGGGGCGGCGCCACCTCGATGCTGAAGGCCGGCGCGCAGCCGCTGAACGTCAGCCGCCACGGCCGCTGGGCCGACGGCTCGCGCGCGTTCGCGGGCTACGTCGAGGAGGCAACGGGCTTCGGCGACGCGAACCCGACGAAGAACCTGCTTTGAGGTGTTCGCCGCTTCAGGCGCAGGGCACTAGGCGCCGGCGAGCGGCGGCGGGACGACGACGTTCTCCGTGAGCGCGGCGCCCCACATCTGGGTCATGTCGAAGACGTTCTGGGCATCCTCGACCGCGACGGCCCATGTATCGGACTCGACAGCGTTCCGGAACTGCGCCTCGTCGCGGAACCAGCACTCGGAGAAGCCGTCGAAGCCGATCTCGGCCCCGCCGGTTTCGCCTTCTTCCCCGATCGGGCCGACGACGTGGTTCTGGATGTAGCGGTCGATGTCCAGGTTTTTGAAGATAGGGCCGTGGACCCGGCGCCAGTGCTCCCGGCCCTCCGCCCGCGTCAGGCCTTCCTTGAACCGGACGATCCAGGTGACCTTGTAGGGGCTCGTGGGTCCCTTGATCATCGGGACCTCTTCGATGTGGGCGCTCATGTCCCAGAGCCAGTCCATGTCGAACACGTTGGGGCCGTCCTCGACGATTCGCTGCCACGCCGGCGTGGCCATCGCCTGCTGGAAGTCCGCGCGGTCCTTCCACCACGCAGACGAGTACCCGTCGAACAGCGTTTCCTCCTCGGCGACCCCGGACACCGCCGGAAGCGGCCCCTGCACGTGGCTCTGCACGTACCCGGCCACCGGTGAGACGTTCTTCATCAGCGGCCCGTGGTGCCCAGCCCAGTAGTCGCTGGCCGCCTGCTTGGTCATGCCGTTGCGGTAGCGCGCGACCCAAACCACCTTGTACATGTCCGCACCTTCCGCTCCGTTGACGGGTAACCGCAGGCCCGGGCCGTCCTCGACCGCTGGATCCGCCGTAATGTGCCTGGCCGCGCCGCCATCGTCGCACGCATCACGGCCCTCGCCTAGACCCACGCGTGCCCCCCGCCCCGGGTCGCCGCCCTTCGGGGGCATGTCACCAGAGGAAGGCGCGGGCGAGCGGGACCCCTGGGCGGTAGGCCAGGTGGACGTGGCTGGGCGCGTCCAGGACGGCGAGGTCGGCGGGGCGGCCGGGCGACAGGACCCCGATGTCGGCGCGGCGCAGCGCCCGGGCCGCGCCCGCGGTCGCCGCCCAGAGCGCCTCGGCCGGGGTCATCCGCAGGTCCCTGACCGCGAGCGCGATGACGAACGGCATCGAGGACGTGTAGCACGAGCCCGGGTTGCAGTCGGTCGCGAGCGCGACGGTCACCCCGGCGGCGAGCAGCCGCCGCGCGTCGGGATACGGCGAGCGGGTGGCGAACTCGACCCCAGGCAGTAGCGTCGCCACCGTGCTGCCCCCGGCGAGGGCGTCGACGTCGGCGCTGGTGAGGTGCGTGCAGTGGTCGACGCTCGCGGCGCCGAGCTCCACCGCGAGCCGGACCCCTGGCCCCGCCGACAGCTGGTTGCCGTGGACGCGCAGCCCGAGCCCCGCCCGCTGGCCCGCCGTCAGGATCACCCGGGCCTCGTCGCCGTCGAACGCGTGCGCGCTGGCCGGCTCGCAGAACACGTCGATCCACCGGGCCAGCGGCGCACACGCCGTAAGCATCGGCCCGGCCACGGCGGCGACGTAGGCGTCCCGGTCCGCGCCCGGCGGTACGACGTGGCCGCCCAGGTAGGTCGTTTCCGTCGTGACCTCGCCCGCCAGGCGCAGCGCCCGGGCCTCGTCGCCGGCGGTGAGCCCGTAGCCGCTCTTGACCTCGACCGTGGTGGTGCCCTGGGCGCGGGCCTCGGCGATGCGGCCGGCCAGCAGGGACCGCAGCACGTCGTCAGAGGCGGCCCGCGTCGCGGCGACCGTTGACGCGATGCCGCCGCCGTCGTAAGGCTGCCCGTTCATCCGGGCCTCGAACTCCGCTGACCGGTCCCCGGCGAAGACCAGGTGGGTGTGCGAGTCGACGAACCCGGGGACAACCGCGCGCCCGCCCAGGTCGCGCCGCTCGTCCGCCGCCGGCGTAGCGGCGGCCGCGCCGACCCAGGCGATCCGCCCCTCGTCGATGACCAGCGCCGCGTCCCGCAGGATGCCGAGCGGTGACCCGTCGCCCGCCGCCGGGTCGTTGGTCACCAGTTCGGTGATGCCCGCGACCAGGACGCTCATGTCGCTCTCCAGCTCATGCCGCTTTCCAGAGGGTGTCGATGGCTGCGGCGAGCAGCCGGCCGACGTCACCGAGCCGGTGCCGCCCGCCAGAAACGATGACGTCGCCCCCGGCTATCACGGTGTCGATGTCGGTCGCCGTGGCGGCGAGCAGGACCTGGCCCGGGTCGGTGCCCGCGGTCCGCACGGTGTCCAGCCGCACCGCCACGAGATCCGCCGTCGCCCCGACGGCCAGCCGTCCGGCGTCCGGCCAGCCCAGGCTGCCGTGCGCGGTCAGCGCGGTAAGCAGGTCGGCGTGCGTAAAGCGGCCGCGCTGCCCGCTGGCCAGGCGCTCGTTCATCTCCAGGGCGCGGGCCTCCGCGATGAGGTCGGTCACGGCGTTCTGGTCCGAGCCGAGGGAGAGCGGCGCGCCGGCCACGTACAGGGCACGGGCCGGGCCTATGCCGTCGGCGAGGTCGCGTTCGGTCGTCGGGCACAAGCAGGCCGTTGTCCGCGTCCCACCGAGGGTCGCCACATCTGATGCCGTCAGGTGGGTAGCGTGCACGGCGGTCGTTAGCGGGCCGAGCACGCCGGCGCCCGCGAGCAGGCCAACCGGGGTGGTGCCGTACCGGGCCAGGCAGGCCTCGTTCTCCGCGGGCTGCTCGGAGACATGGACGTGCAGCGGCCGGCCTGCCGCCGCGGCGGCCACCGTGGCGAGCTGGTCCCGGGGCACCGCCCGCACCGAGTGGATCGCCGCGCCGGGGATCATGCCAGCCGACGGGCGCAGGGCCGCGACCCTGGCGGCCCACCGCTCCGCGTCGCCGTCGCCGAAGCGCAGCTGCGGCCCGGTGAGCGGCGTGTGCCCGGCGGCGCCGAGGCCGCCGGCCAGGTAGCAGGTGTCGAGCAGGGTGAGGCGGACGCCCGCCTCCGCCGCCGCCTGCCGCAGCGCCTCGGCCATGGCGTTCTCGTCGGAGTACCTGACTCCGCCGGGCGCGTGATGCAGGTAGTGGAACTCGCCCACCGTCGTCACGCCGGCCAGCGCCATCTCCGCGTAGGCGGCCCGGGCTAGCGTCAGGTAGGAGTCCGGGTCAAGCCTGGCCGCGATGGCGTACATCGCCTCGCGCCAGGTCCAGAACGTCCCGCCGCCCCCGTGTTCAGGGGCACCGTGGGTACGCCCGCGCAGTGCCCGGTGGAAGGCGTGACTATGGGCGTTGGCGAAGCCGGGCAGCACGACGCCGGGCAGCCGCGGGGCGCCGCCGGGCGCCGCGCCGGCCTCGACACGGGTGAACCGCCCGCCGTCGGTCTCGAACAGCACGTCGCGGGCGGCGCCGGACGGCAGCAGCACGTGCTCGGCGAAGAACCTCATGCGGGAAACCGGTTCACGAGGCGAAGGTCAGCCAGGCTCACTGGTCACGCGCCGCTCGTTGTGCCCTCCGCGGACCCTGGGCCCTCCGGCGACTCCGTCATCGGGATCCGGACGCGCCGCTGCGCGGCCACTTCCTCGGCGAGCGGGTAGCCGGCGTCGACGTGCCGGATCACGCCCATGCCCGGGTCGTTGGTGAGTACCCGCTCGATCTTCTGCCGCGCCAGCGGCGTGCCGTCGGCGACCGTGACCTGCCCGGCGTGGATGGACCGGCCCATGCCGACCCCGCCGCCGTGGTGGATCGAGACCCACGTCGCGCCGGAGGAGGCGTTGACCAGCGCGTTGAGGAGCGGCCAGTCGGCGATCGCATCGGACCCGTCGGCCATCGCCTCGGTCTCCCGGTAGGGGGATGCGACTGACCCCGCGTCGAGGTGGTCGCGGCCGATCACGATCGGCGCGGTGAGTTCGCCGCTCGCGACCATGTCGTTGAACCGCACCCCGGCCTTGTCGCGCTCGCCGTAGCCGAGCCAGCAGATCCGGGCCGGGAGGCCCTGGAAGGCGACGCGCTCCTGCGCCGCGCGGATCCACCGCCGCAGGTGGTCGTTGTCCGGGAACAGCGACAGGACCGCTTCGTCGGTGGCGCGGATGTCCTTCGGGTCACCGGACAGGGCCGCCCACCGGAACGGGCCCTTGCCCTCGCAGAACAGCGGGCGGATGTAGGCGGGCACGAACCCAGGGAAGTCGAACGCCCGGTCGTACCCGCCGAGCCGGGCCTCGTCCCGGATCGAGTTGCCGTAGTCGAAGACCTCCGCGCCCGCGTCCTGGAAACCCACCATCGCGGCGACGTGCCTGGCCATCGAAGCACGGGCTCGTTCGGTGAACTCCGCTGGCTTCTTGGCGGCGTAGTCGTCCCAGTCGCCGGGGTCGATGTCCTCGGGCAGGTAGGACAGCGGGTCGTGGGCGGAGGTCTGATCGGTGACGATGTCGACTTCGACGCCGCGGCGCAGCAGTTCGGGCAGCACCCGCGCGCAGTTCCCCACCAGGCCCACCGACAGGGCGCGCCGCTCCCGCTTGGCGGCTGCGCAGCGGGCGATGGCGTCGTCGAGGCCGTCGGCGACCTCGTCCAGGTAGCGGTGCTCCACCCGGCGGCGCAGCCGGGCCGCGGCGACGTCGACGACGAGGCAGACGCCCTCGTTCAACGTGACGGCCAGGGGCTGGGCGCCGCCCATGCCGCCGCAGCCGGCGGTGACGGTCAGCGTGCCCGCCAGGGTCCCGCCGAACCGCTTGGCGGCCACCGCGGCGAACGTCTCGTAAGTGCCCTGCAGGATGCCCTGGGTGCCGATGTAGATCCAGGAGCCGGCCGTCATCTGCCCGTACATGGTCAGCCCGAGCCGCTCAAGCCGCCGGAACTCCGGCCAGTTCGCCCAGTCGCCGACCAGGTTAGAGTTCGCGATCAGGACCCGGGGCGCCCACTCGTGGGTGCGCATCACCCCGACGGGCTTGCCGGACTGGACGAGCATCGTCTCGTCCTCGCGCAGGTCCCGCAGGGTGGCCACCATGGCGTCGAACGCCGCCCACGACCGCGCGGCCCGGCCGGTGCCGCCGTAGACCACCAGGTCGTCGGGGCGCTCGGCGACCTCCGGGTCGAGGTTGTTCTGCAGCATCCGCAAGGGTGCCTCGGTCTGCCAGGAGCGGGCGGTAAGCGCGGTGCCGCGCGGTGCGCGGACAGGACGAGCGCCGATCATTCGGACCTCCTCGGCCGGGTGGTAGTGCTAATGATCACCGCCCGGCGTCCGGGCATGCACGCGACCCGGCAGTAGCCGGAAGCTACCGCGCCGCGAGCGCCGCGTCGAGGAGCGCCGCGGCGGCTGCCCGCGCCGCGACCGACGCGGACGGGTCCCGGTCCATCCGCGCGGACAGGGACGCGCCGTCGTAGATCATGTGCAGCTGCCGTCCCAGCTGTTCCGGTTCGGGCGCGCCCGCTTCGCGGGCCAGGTTGCTCAGCAGGCCCCGCACCCAGCCCCGGTAGCCGTCGGCCGCCTGCGACACGGCCTCGCCCGGCGACTCGGCGCTGGCGCTGACGAACGCGCAGCCACGGAAACCCGGCTCCGCGAACAGCTCGCCCTGCGCTTCGAACACGCCGAGCAGCCGCTCGCGCGGGTCGGTGTACCGCTCCAGGTACTTGCTGATCCGCGCCGTGATCACGGCGTGCCGCTGCTCCAGGTAGACGCGGACCAGTTCGTCCTTGCTCCCGTAGGTGTTGTACAGCGACGCCTTCGCCACGCCCGCGCGCTCGATCACCCGGTCGATTCCGACGGTGTGCACGCCTTCGTCGTAGAAGAGCTCGTTCGCGGCCGTGAGCAGCCGTTCCCGCGCGGACGGCCCCGCCGTTGCCTTAGCGCTCATCGACGATCACCTCTCTAGACGGACCTGTCTATTCAATGCTAGTTCCGGCTGGCTCCGGCGCCCAGCCCCGCGCTTCCGCCCTTTCAGCCACGGACCGGGGTCAGCGGGCCCGCCTGGGAGCGGCGGGTGCGGGACAGGGCCGCGAGGGCGAGGGCGGCGAGGACGATCACCGCCACGCCGTAGTCCCGGGCCGCGCCGGTCAGGCCTGCTCCGTGGACGGCGAGGAACCCGGCGGCGACGGCGGGCACCCCCATGCCGAGGTAGGAGACGGTGAACAGCAGGGACAAGACCCCCGCTCGTTCGTGCGGCGCGGCGACGGGCACGACGGTCCTGATGCCGCCCTGGAACCCGCTGCCGAACCCGACGCCGCTGACCGCCGTGCCGGCGAAGAACAGCCCCGCGGACCCGGTGCCGAGCGCCACCAGCGTGACCGCGACGCCGGCGACCAGGGCAGCGATGCCGGTGACCATCACGGCCCGGGCCGGGGCGTTGCGCAGCAGGTAGACGGAGGACGCCGCGGTGGCGGTCAGCACTGTCAGGGAAAGGCCGCCGAGCACGACGCTGGACGATCCCGTCAGCGTGCGGACGAGCGACGGGCCGAGCGCGCCGTACAGACCTGCGAGGGCCCACACGGCGAACAGGACAGGCGCGGCGGCCAGCACCGGGCCGCGCACCGAGCGGGGCAGCCGGACGTCGGGCACCAGCGCGGACGCCGGGACGCGGCTGGCGGTTACGGTCTCGCGCAGCAGCGCCACCCCTGCCGCCTGGACGGCGATCACCGCGATGAGCACCAGGTAGACCAGGTGGGTCGGCGCGGGCAGGTACCGGACGAGCAGCGCGGACAGCAGGGCGCCGCTGCCGGTGCCGAGGCCCGGGGACAGCGCGTTCGCCAGGGCGCCGCGCTCCCGGTCGATGTCGAGCATGGCGGCGCCGATCGCGCCGATCGCCGCGCCGGTCGCTACCCCTTGGATGACGCGCGCGAGCATGAGCTCGCCGACCCCGTCAGCGGTGGCGAACACCGCTAGCGACGCGGCCTGGACGGCGAGGGCGGCCAGCAGGACGGGGCGGCGCCCCACGTAGTCCGAGAGGCGGCCCAGGGTGAGCAGCGAGGCGAGGACCGCAAGGGCGTACACGCCGAACACGACCGTCGTGGTGACGGGGCTGAACCCCCACGCCTGCTGGTAGACGCCGTACAACGGGGTCGGCGCGCTTGAGGCGGCGAGCAGCGAGACGATCAGCGACGCGAGCAGGACAAGCGCGGGCGTCCCGGCTAGCCGCCCCCGGTGCCCCCTGTCCCGGCGCGCGAACGGGTCCTCGGGAAGGCGGAAAGCGGCCCGGTCCCGCGTGGTGACGGCGCCGGGTGCCCCCGCCGGCCTGGTCACGGCGGGCGCGAGCCCGGCGGCGCCGCGGTTGTCGTTCATGATGACTCCCGGTCCGAAGCTGTTAGGTAGACCAGTCTGTCTAGTCATGACCATTATTAAAACAGACAGGTCTGTCTAATGCAAAAGAATGGCTGACGAGGACGTCAGCTCAGATAACAGCAAGAAGTCATCTCGCGTGCGGGCACCGACGGCTAACAGGGGTTGGATCGCGAGGGTCTCGGGCGTGATTGCGGGTCATAGGTGGCGCGGCGCCGAGCGGGACAGCATGCGGGGAGGGCGTTTACTGGTGCTGCCACTGGAGTTCGGCGCGGACCAGTTCGAGCAGGCGGCCGACCCAGTTGCGTCCTTCGCGGGGACCGTGGTCGGTCCAGAACGGTGATTCGGATATGCCGGTGTAGCTGATCGCCGCGTTGGTCGTGGACAGAAGGATCTCGGCCAGTTCGGGGTGCTGGGTGAACTTGGCGCGCAGCAGATCAGCCATGACGGCGGCACAGATCAGGGCCGCTTCGGCGGGGGCCGCCCGGGGTCAGTGAGGGCGATCTTGCCGGATTCGAGCCGTTGCCCCAGTCCCTGGAGGTCGAAGGTGTCACCGCACCTGAGCAAGCCGTCGGCGTAAACGAACAGATCGTCAACGTAGTAACCGGAATGCGCCTTAACCCAGACATGGCTCCAGGCCCCGTCAACCCGCTCCCCATCCACCAGCCGGTTCGTCGGCCTCTTCCACGCCATCCCCGAAAGTTAACCGCTGATCAGTACGGCACGGTAACGCGTGCAGGCTGACCATCGCTTGGCCGCCAGCCAAGGCAGGGTGTCACAGAGTCTGAAGGGCCAGGGTCTGACTGCCAGATAGGGATAGCGGATATTTCCGCACACCGGCTGCAGCCGTTACGTTAGCGGAGCCTGGTCCCCAGGGGGCAGTCTCGTCGTCGGCTCCTGTCCGCGCCCGTCAGGAAAGATCTTGGAAACTTTTCACATCGTGGAAGAAAAGCACGCGTAGCACGCAATGCCGTGAAGTTAAGGCGGGCCGGTCCGCCATGCGCCGTCAGCGTCGCCCGTTCTGCCCGGGGCGCCCGGCCGCCGCGGCAGCTTGTTTCATGATCGCGAAGACTTTTTAGCGTCATGACGCTAAAAAGTCTTCGCGACGCCAGAAGTCTTCGCGATCATGCCATGGCCCGGGCGGGCGCGCCGCCCACCTGGTGTCACAGGAAGCCCGCCAGCAACACCGGGGCCTTGAACTGAAAAGCTTCCACGTTAAGGCGGCGGGCGCAAGCGTTACATCCTCCGTGCCTCGCGTCGGCTGTCCGGTTTGTCCCGGACACGGCATGGGATCGGCTCACGCAACCCTTGGACTGCAATCTCTGCGGGGCCGGTGCCGCCGCGGATATCAGGCGGCGAGGCCGAGGAGGGGCTGCAGCGGGCCGTCGCCGCTCCCGGCGCGGCCATGCTGTACTCCAACTTCGGCTACCAGCTGCTGATCGCGGCCCTGGCGGCAGGCGACGTCGGTGCGGGGTACCCCTGTCGAGGTGCGCGGCTTGGCGCCGCTGGCGCCTAGTGCGCCGCGACGCGGCGGGCGGCCCTGGCGGTCCAGCGGCCGCCGTCGAAGCCGACGTCGATCGGGTGGTCGAAGGCCGCGGACACGTGCCCGGAGGTGAGCGCCTCGGCGGCGGGCCCGGCTGCCACGACCCGGCCGTCGGCGATCAGCAGAGCGTGCGTGGTGGAGGAAGGCAGCTCCTCCAGATGGTGCGTCACCAGCACGGACGCGACCTCCGGGTGCGTCTCGGTGAGCAGGTCCACGGTCTCGAGGAGCTGCTCGCGCGCCGCGATGTCCAGGCCGGTGGACGGCTCGTCGAGCAGCAGCAGCCGGGGCTCGCAGATCAGCGCCCGGGCGATGAGCACCCGCCCGCGCTCGCCCTGGGACAGGACGTTCCACCGGGACCCGGCCTTGCCGCCAAGGCCGAGCGCGGCGATCAGGTCGTCGGCCCGGCTCGCCTCATCCGGAGCCGGGTGCCAGCGCGGCGCGGTCTCGATGGTGCCGGTGAGCCCGGTGAGGACGATGTCGCGGACGGTCAGCGGCGAGCGCAGCGGGTGGCGCGGGTTCACGTGCCCGATCGCGCGCCGCAGCGCCTGCAGCTCGACCCGGCCGAGCTGCTCGCCGAGCACGCGCACCGTCCCGGAGGTGGGGTGGGTAACCGCACCGCAGAAACCGAGAAGCGTGCTCTTGCCAGCCCCGTTCGGCCCGATCAGGGCCCAGTGCTCGCCCGCGCGCACCGTGAAACTGACGCCGTGGATGATCTGGCTGCCGTCCCGGCGGTAGGTCACGTCAAGAAGCTCGAGCACCGGCGGGACTGCGAACGTGTGCACATCCATGAGGGCGGCCGCTACCTGCCAAGTCACATCGGCAACATAAGGGGACAAATGGAAATCCTAGGCGACGGCAAGGGGCCGCCTCGCCCGGGCGCGGCGTGATCCCCGCCTCATTCGGGCCTCTGGCTCCCTGACGCGGTGGCCGCGAGGGCTGCGCCGCCCGAGGCACGGGCTGCTGCCAAGTCGGCCACGGTAATCACGGATAGCCTAGAAGTGATTACCCTAAGTAGTCGAATGTGGACATGTTGGTTCCCGTTTGGTGGCATAAAGTCCCCGCTTCATCGCGTACGGGCGGCCGAAATCCGCCGGGGTGTACTTAATGCCGCTGAGAGGGCAACGGGCACAACCACGCGCCCGCCATTCCCTGAGCATGCCGGTTACAGGGAGTAATATCATGCAGGTCAAGCGATAACTTCGAGCTTCCTGAAATCGATTTCGTCAAACTACGCGGAGCGTCCCGATTGGTAATTCCCTGCGAATTAGCTCATGGCTTCCCGGTGGGTGAATTAAGCCGAAACTCCGGCGAATCGCGCTATTTGCGGGCGGACTATAGGGCCCGGGCCGCCGCGCCGTCTGCGCTGGCCCGGCCCCTGATCGCCGCATGCGTTGCGCTAGGGCGGAATTGGCCTGACCGCCCCCGGGGTTACCGTACAGACAGTGGCCTACGCGTAGGGAGTTCCCATGACCCGCACCGTGAAGATCCCAGATGCCACCCATCCGATCACCATCCGTCCCACCGGCGCACGGGTGACCGTGCGCGTCGGCGGCACCGTGGTCGCCAAGACCGACAGCGCGCTGTCCCTGGCCGAGGCGTCGTACCCGGTCGTCCAGTACATCCCGCTCAGCGACGTCGACCAGTCGCTGCTCGAGCGCACCACCACGCAGTCCTACTGCCCTTACAAGGGCGACGCCAGCTACTTCACCGTGAAGACCCCGGACGGCGGCACCGAGGCGGACGTCATCTGGACCTACGAGCACCCGTACCCGTCGGTCGCCGACAGCTTCATCGTCTCGACCCCGCGCAGCACCG
>Ga0310811_10007893_pt1 | contig 13645 bp, 11 predicted proteins | sample YCmetagenome_FD_207642 | JGI IMG/M metagenome (GOLD analysis project Ga0310811, IMG submission 207642) | Soil microbial communities from experimental microcosm in Duke University, North Carolina, United States - YC | ecosystem: Engineered > Artificial ecosystem > Soil microcosm > Unclassified ... | reverse complement strand
CAGTAGACCGAAAAGTTTTGCGATCGCGCACAGAAAGATACCTATAAAATTGATCATTGTCAAAAAAACCGTATTCTTAGATACATTTTTTGGAAAAACCCTTGAGCAAGTCTAAATAAGTAAAACTAATGAATTACCTCAAAAGTTAAGGGTAACGTGCCCATCAAAACATAGTTCTGGTGTTGTGTTACGCAATTTTTGTAAAGTATGGATGTAAAGAAGCAAAATTGAGTATTATTTAGTTTGGCTATGACTACAACTACCCCAGTTCTAAGTGATAGTAAAACGTTGAACGAAGTAGTTAACTGTTTAACAGAGAATATTCCAATTCAGACTCAAGGTAAGTGTGAACAGAAGAATATATTTGAAATTTTAATTCGAGCAGCAACTCAGAAAGATAGTATTGAAAACACAACCAAAGTCTTAAGAAATGTTCCGACAAGCAACGATATTCGTTACCATTTAGAGAAATATTCAGACCTTAAATCTCTAGAATCAGACTTAAATACAGCACTTCAAAGCCGATTACCAGATGGAATCCGAGAAGGTAAACAAAAAATTGCCATCGATTTTAACTTAATTCCATATTAGGGTGAACCATCACCATCAGAAGCACCATATATTTATAGAAGTCAAGCTAAAAGTGGCACTTGTTCTTTCTATGCCTACGCTACTGTTTATGTAATTAAGAAGAATAAACGAGTCACCTGTGAAGTTTTCTTGCCATCTGGCTGATTTTAGTTGATTTTTGGGGCGGATTTATAAACTAATCTTATCATTGAGCCAAGCTGTTAACTTTTGTATATTTCCCCCAAAAACTGTATCTTACACTACCATTTTTTAACGATCGCAAAACTTTTCGGTCTACTGACAATCGCTGGAAGCGATTCCCGCACCCCAAATAATTCACCTTTGCTTTGTAAGTTATCTGTAGGCTTTTGAACTAATGCCCTCTCCGAGGATAGATGCGGAGAGGGCTTTTTTGTGATATTGACTGCTATCCTTTCCACAAAGAAGCCCTAGCTTTGGTAGGATGTCACCTTACTAGTCTGTAAGAGATAAACTTTCTATATGCGTGACATACTCCCAGCGCCAAATCATTGATTTGGCGTGGAGCTTTTGCAAAAAAGCTAAAACGCTGGCTATTGTTGGCGAATTCATCAGCCATGCGATTGCGCTCTCAGGGCGATCGGCTCTTTCAAGAGCTAGCGCAGCGCCAGGGGCTTTCGCCTCACTTCTGTATCTGTTCTGAAGTCGAGAGTGCTTGTGAATTGAGAACATTTTTGGCGATGAGCATTTTGGCATTGGAGTTCTCAAAAGACTGCTGAGCAAGGGTTTCAGCAAGAATAACTGGAGAAATCATCCCGATGTACCCTTCAGGGTGCGGAAAGAGTGATAGTGGATCATTTGATATGTGCATCGCTATTAGTCAATAAAACCAAAACCAGATCGGGCAACTGTCTCATCTAATTGAGAAATGGCGTTTTTCAAAACAAATGACCCAATAGAAGTGCTGTTTTTTCAGTTTCAGGGGTGCGCTACGCGAGAGAAAAAGTTCACGCACCAGTTACTACGCTTCACAGCTTGGAGCGGTTGAAGATGACTAGTTACCCCCTTAGCAACGTTTTACTACCCGCTGTCATTATTTCAAGTGCTGTTTTTTCTACTTTGACCTTACCGTTTGCCTTTATCAAGAAAGAACCGTTGGTTGTCGAAGTTCCGCCTCTTGGTAGTGTCGAAATTCAACCGCTCTTGAATGGCGAACATAAAGATGTTGCAATTCCCTATATTGGGTTTGCCATCGTTGTTAGCGTCGGGGCAGGTATGGCCAGCGTTGAGGTCATTCGGAGGTGGAACGCTTACCGCGAATCTGCGATCGACCAAAAGCAGGAGCAAAATTTACAGCCAAATTGGTCAGGACAGGGAACACAGCAAGGAGCCATAAACTTGGCAGAATACCGACCAGAAATTTCGGCTCTAGACCTTCCTTTGACGGATGAGATTTTCCCGAATCAATCTCCAACCACTCCTGACGACCTCTCTGAAACTTCTGCCAGTCTTTTTGAAAATCCAGAACAAGTTATTGATGCCACTCAATTCGTTGAGTCTCAACCGACTCTACTTCAACAGAACACAATCCCCTTTTCCGTCTCACAACAACAGAACTTGTCCGCTGTGCTGAATGAGGATAATTCGGTTGAGCTTAGAGCATCTAGGAACGGTCAAGAGTCCGCGGTTCAAGATTTGGACTTAGCCGCCAGTAAAATTCTCGAATCGCAAACTCTGTACCAACGCTGCCGAATCAAGGTGCCCCATCTAGAACGACGCTTATTAGCAATTCTCGTGGAGGGTCAATACTACAGCTTTTTCAGAGCCGAAACAACGAAGGAGAAAGTTTTAGAAATCATCGCTAAGCTAAGCCATAGAGTCCAAAAAACCGTTATTACTAAGACAGAAAAAGGTTATTTCATCTGGGCTTGGGAGCCTGAAGTGAAGTATGAAGTATGAAAAGTGGGTGGCTATGTTAGGTTTCTACTTCAGCCGACACTACGCGCTACGAGAACAAAGCACTTGCATTCGACTTGTGCGCGAGCAGTACATACTTTATACTTCAGCCTTCGGTTGACGAGTAACCCTTATAAATAGAGTGAGCTTTTCTCCCGTCGCGACACCTTCGGATGGAGCGAGGAACTACAGCCCAAAAACTAAATGATATGGATGCTGACGAATTAGTAAAGCGATATGCCGCTGGGGAAATAGATTTTAGTGGAGCCGACTTAAGTAAAGCCAACTTAAGTAAGATAGACCTCCAACGAGTCAGTTTATGGCGAGCCAACTTGAGTAAGGCCAACCTGACGAGTGCTAACCTCACAGGGGCAGATCTAGTGGGTGCCAACCTGAGAGAGGCTAACTTGAGTCATGCTGTGATCTGTGGTGCTAACCTAAGTGAGGCTAACTTGAGTCATGCTGTTTTACAAGGAGCCAATCTTCAAGCCACACTCTACAACGAAGCCACTGTCTTTTCCCCAAATTTCGACCCCGTTAAGGCAGGAGCCTACTTAATTGCACCTCAGGCAATACTAAGGCAAGCAAACCTGAGTGGGGTAGACCTGAGTAGCGCAAACCTCAGGGGTGTGGACTTGAGTCAAGCAGATCTGTGGAAAACCAACCTGAGAGAAGCCAATTTGAAGGAGGCTTCTTTAAGGGGAGCTTGCTTAATTGGAGCAGACTTGAGCGGAGCAGACTTGAGTGGAGCAGATTTGAGGCAGTCCAACCTATTAGCAGCTGATTTTCGCACCGCTAACATAAAGGAGATAAACCTTCAAGAAGCACTTTACGACGAAGCGACTCAGTTCCCCCAGGGTTTTGAACCCGATTCGGCAGGAGCGTACTTTATTGGACCTGGTGTGTTCCTTCGAGGGGTCAATCTCAGTGGGGCAAATCTTAGCGGAGTCGATCTTCAGGGAGCCGACTTATGTGAAGCTGATCTGAGTCAGGGTAATTTGTTTGGAATTGCTCTAGAGAAAGCCAATCTGAGTGGAGTTAAGTTCAGTGGAACAATCCTGTGGGAGGCAGAACTCAGTGGCGCTGACTTGAGAAAAGCTTTGCTCAATGGAGCAGACCTGTGGCAGGCCGTGTTAGACGGAGCAGATCTGAGTAGAGCCGACTTGAGGAAGGCAAACCTATTTGGGGTAGACCTCGCAAGGACGAACCTTAATGATGTCAATCTTACTGATGCTCTCTACAATGAAGCGACTCAATTTCCTGAGGGTTTTGATCCCAGGGAGCGGGGGGCGTACTTAGTTGCCCCAGGCGTGTCACTCCAAGGGATAAATCTGAAGGGAGCCGACCTCACTGGAGCCGATTTGAGGAAGGTCAATCTGTTCGGTGTAGATCTCCGCTTCACCACTCTTGAGGGCGCAAACCTTCAGGGGGCGTTCTATGACGAAGTGACTCAATTTCCTTTAGGGTTTGACTCCACCTCGGCGGGAATGTACTTAATTGCCCCAGGCGGGTTACTTCAAGAAGCCGACCTGAGTGAGACGAATCTGAGTGGAGCTGACTTAAGTAAGGCAAACCTGAGTAAGGCAGACCTGAGTAAGGCAGATCTATGGGGAATGAACCTGAGCGAGGCTGATCTCACTGGAGCTAATCTGGAAGGAGCTAATTTATGGGGGGTCAATTTAGCGGGTGCTGATTTGAGTGAGGCAAATCTCAATGGTGCGAATCTAGAGGAAGCCGACTTGACTGGAGCAACCCTGAAGGGCATAGACCTGAGTACTGTTGATTTAACACAAGCAATTTTAGGTGGGGCAATCATGCCCGATGGAACAATCTACAACGAGAAAAATCCTTCTCTCAACCAGCTTCCAACTCCAGAGCCCCAGTAACTTTACTTTTACCTTTTTGTTTGGGACGGTGTCACTCTAGCACATCCTCCAAGGCTTCATCCAGCAACACCCGCACAATTTCTGCCTTCTTTTTGCCTGTTCTTGCTGCCAAGAGAGACAGCTTCCGGTGCATCGACGCGGGCAAATCGACAGTGAAGCGTATCGTGGCTTCTCTCGGTGGAGTTTGGAATTTATCCATCAGGGGCGAGTCGTTGGGTGTTTTTTCGGTCGTGTCTAATGGTACGCCCGCTCTTCGTTGTGAGGGTAAGGGTTGTTTTGAGGGAGGCTCAGATGAAGTCTGTTTCGGGGGAAGCTCTTTTGCTGTCCCCTGCGGTTTTTCACCATAGATAAACTGCTGTGCCAGGATTTCATCCAGAGATTTCCGACTTTTTCTAGGACTCATAAGATTGCCAGAATTTCTTTGAACAATCGTTCATATTCCTGCGCTGACTCTTTTGCTCTTGTACTGGGCAAATCCCAGACTGTTGCGGACTGACCCGAACTATCGGCGATCGCTTGTTTCTGATGAATCACGGTTTTGAGCAGGGTCACCTCTGGGGTTTTGCTCAAAAGGGCGATCGCTTCATCTTTTAGCTTTGTGCCTTTCACGGCTCTGCTCAGAAACACCGCCGCTGCTGGAGGACCTCCTCTAACAGACTGAGCTTGCCTGATTAACCTCACCGCATCAGAAGCCGAGCGCAAATCAACGCCCGTGGGCTGTACTGGAACAACTGCTAGGTCAGCGCGGAACAGAATTGCTCGGGTCGCTTCGGCTAAAGAAGCCGGACCATCGACGATAACCAGGCTATACTGCCCTGCTAGCTCCGGAATCTGCTCTAGCAAGTCATCGGGGGTCTGCACCACCTTGTAGGGAATTGCCGACTCCATCCCTGACAACCACTCTGAGCTTGACTGCTGAGCATCAGCATCTACCAGCAGCACCTTCTTTTTCTTTTTGGTGGCTAGCCAGTAAGTGAAATGGACGGCAGTGGTGGATTTGCCGCAGCCCCCCTTTTGATTGATTAAGGCAATGATGGTCATATAAGCGTAATTACTGCCTTACTTAATGCATTATGTCAGTACTGCAATAATGCAGCAAGTAAATATTTAAGGACTCGTTAGAGAATAGGCAACTATATAGCCAACTCTACCCTGGTTTTCTCTTTAGGAGAGAATTTTTAGCAATGTTAGAGTAAGAACACATACCCGTTGAAAGAGGTTGGAAATCAGAGATGTCCTAACGGGTAAGCGATCGGCTTTTAGGTGGTGCACTTCGCGCAATCGCTTGATGCCTGATGAGTCAGCAAGGCTTGTTTTGAGATAGGTTTAACCCTAACTGACTTCTTTTGAATGACGCGGATGAGTTCCTGAGTGAGGTGGCGCTCCCCAAGGAAAAATCAGGCTGTTTGATTACTAAATTAATCTTCGGAGAATGTAATTTTATCTGACTTTATCGAAACTTTAAGCACTGAATCCTGTCTTCTGATTTATCGACTGAGTAAGGTAAATAAAGAGACAGTCACAACTCAAACTTTGCAGGCTTTGGCGTATGAACTTAAGAACCGTTATTATCGTTTTAACGCTATTAGCTGCTGCTACGCTACCAATTGCAGTCCGTTTATCTGTTGCTGAAAATATTAGCCAACCGCTAAAAATTAAGCCATTGGAAAAACTGCAACAAGCTGTTCTACCGCTAAAAGCTAAAAAAGTAGATGTTGCACTGATTTTGAAAACGAAGAGATGTGTTGGGTGTGACCTCAGAGAGATTAATCTGAGCGGTCTAGACTTGAGTGGTGCTGACTTAAGAAATACTGACCTCTCCCGTGCCAATCTCAAGAATACTAAGCTGAAAGATGCAAAAATGAGTGGTACGCGTCTAAATCAGTCCAACTTGACTCATGCTGACTTAGATGGAGCTGACTTTAAAGAGAGCGATTTGAAAGGTGCTGACCTCAGTGATGCTCAACTCCTAAACACCGATTTGACTAAGGCAAATTTAAATACGGCTACGCTGAATCGTACTGAGCTTCGAGATGCCGATCTAACGGGTGCCAAGCTAGAGAGTGCCAACTTGAGTAATGCTACCTTGGTTGGAGCACACCTGACGGGAGCTAACCTAACGGGGGCTAATTTGAGTAATGCTGTCTTGCGTTACGCTGATTTATCTAAGGCCATTCTAAGCAAGACTAATCTGAGGGGCGCTGACTTAAGTCTGGCAATCATGCCCGATGGAACAACCGTGTATGGAACAACTCAGTACTGAGGATTGACGTTCTCGCTCGTTAACAAGAGCGAGTATAATGGGAGACTATCCTTTTTCGTGACATTCTCAAGGGCGCTGCCCTAACGGGACAGCGTGGGCTTCTCAGCGGGAGCAGCTCTTGAATTCCCTGCTAGGCGATAGAAGACTTGTCTTATGACAAGTACTTTCCCGTTCAGATACCTCCACAGGCTTTTTTTTGACGTGCTGCCCCACCGCTATTTGGGATTGGTTTTTATCGGAAATCTTGCTTTATTTTCTGTTTGACTGGGTAGGGCTTGTACTGTCCGATAGCAGTCGTCGCGCAAGAGAGTACGCCCGCTTCGCTAACAGAGGGAATTAACCAGCCATTTTGAGTACAAAAATTCTGATTAACACCAGGCAAATAAGCACTTTTTTTTATGCGTTTACAGGATCGGCTTGCGATTAGCAATAGGCTATAAGCCTAGTAGGTTCTAGTGTTGTTCATTTGAGTTGCTTTTTTGAGCTAGCTACAATTTAAATGGCTTACCTAAGAACGGGGGTTTTTATCAAGCAGCAATCATCCCAAAACTAGACGGAGTAAGGCGAATGGCTCAATTTTTGTAAGGCTTTTCCCTGCTACCTCTCGCTTTTTTGGCCTTGTCGGTTATCACGATGAAAGGCTAATTTGGTGTAATACAATCTAGGTCGTTGACTTGCTGCCAAGCAAATTCCATTTATTTGTCAACTAATCAGCCTGTGTTTCTAGTTGTTGATATCGTTCTATTTGTAATCGCACTCGGACTGCTCGTTCCCATCGCAGTTCTTTTTATTGAATGCAGCGCAGCATTATTACCGGATCGAGTTGAGTCAGGGGTGAAGAGTCTACCCCCACTGAGGGTTGCTGTTTTAGTTCCTGCTCACAATGAAGCGTCTGGAATTGAGGCAACACTAGAGACAATATTGCCTCAGTTAACGCCTCAAGATTGCCTTGTTGTCATTGCCGATAACTGCATTGATGAAACAGCACTGATAGCGAAGCGCTGCTGTGAGGAATACATCGACCAGCTTCGCAGCCAAAGCGAAGTACCTGTGTTACCGAACTCTGGCAAAGCGCCGAGTGAACGTCCATTTGGCGTGCTCATAGTCGAACGAAATGACCCCGACCCCAAGCGAAGGGGCAAAGGGTATGCCTTAGATTATGGCTTGCGGTCTATCGAGGGAGACCCCCCTGACGTGGTTGTGATGATTGATGCCGACTGTATTGTTGAGTCAGGGACAATTGAGCGGATTGCTGGTTTAGCCGCGTCGGTTGCACGACCGGTTCAAGCTACTTACCTTATGGAACAACCCGCTAACCCAGGACCGAAAGATTCGGTCTCCGCGCTGTCGTTTATGGTGAAGAACTTAGTCCGTCCTAGTGGATTGGCGCGACTGCGGTTGCCTTGCTTGTTAACGGGTACGGGTATGGCTTTCCCTTGGTCAGCGATCGCATCAGCACCCCTAGCTAGTGGCAATATAGTTGAGGATATGCAGCTAGGAATCGATTTGGCGATCGCAGGAATTGCTCCCATCTTTTGTCAGGAAGCAAAAGTGATAAGCCGTCTCCCGCAGCAACAGGAAGCCGCTAAAAGTCAACGGAAGCGTTGGGAGCATGGTCACTTGCAGACGCTGCTGACACAAGTTCCCCGACTGCTAAGCGCAGCTGTGCGTCAACAACGTTTTGACCTGTTTGCGATCGCTCTAGACTTGTGTATCCCACCCCTCTCTCTGTTAGTGATGTTGTGGGTGGTTGTCACGGGAGGTGCATTATTCGCGGGGGCGTTTGGCGCTTCATGGATTCCAACGATTTTTTTAGCCATAGAAGGGCTTCTTGTTTTTATTTCAATCGTTGGCGCTTGGGTGAAGTTTGGTCGAGACGACTTTCCTGTGCGGACACTTTTAGCCGTGCCAAAATACATTCTTGGGAAGATTCCACTGTATCTCGCGTTCATTATTGGAAAGCGGGAGACCATATGGAATCGTACAAAGCGGAATTCTGTTGAGGTTTCTGAGTCTTGAGCAACCGGTAGGTGGGAAGCTTGACAACTTAACTAACTGTTCGCTCCAAGGCTTTTCCATCTCTTCTGGATTTGTTTGCATCAGGGTTACTACATTTTTGGCATTAATTGCCAAGCCAGGAGTGATAGGTACTACAGCTACGCCGTTTAGCTCGACGTTGGCAATTTCTCTATTTTCGACTGTAGTTTTCCGAAACGGTGACTGAAATAGGTGCGTACAAATTTCAGAGGTTTATGCATGAAAACGCGAATTGGATACTTTCCACCTGAATTTCCCGGACAAACACATATTTTCTTATGGCGAGAGATACACGCTCTCTCTGATCTTGGTATTGAATGCGATTTAGTTTCGACTCGCCATCCCCCGAAAGCGATAGTGTCTCATTCTTGGTCTGAGGAAGCCCAAAAGAACACCACTTATCTAGTTCCCTTTGGTTTCAAAGATTTCCTTGGCGCATGTATAGAAATTCTTAGAGCAGGACCACTCGCTTGGTTACACTGTCTTTCTGTCGTTATCACAGCAAAAGACCTCTCCTTCTCTCAACGTCTGCGTCTTTTAGCTTTGATTCTTCCGGCTGGCAAACTCGCATGGCTGGCAAGAGACAAGGGCTGGTCTCACATCCATGTTCCTTCCTGTGCTGATGCCGCCAATATTGCCATGTTTGCCTCCATCCTTTCTGGCATCACTTACAGTCTCGCCCTTCTCGGCCCTACTCTAGAGGGGTATGGCCCTAATCAGGAACAGAAATGGAAACATGCGGCTTTTGTCCTGATTATGTCTGAATTACTCTTCAAGGTTGCCAAAGAGAGACTAGCTGGCTTCCTGCCCGACCAAGTCGAGATCGCACCAGTGGGCGTCGATCTTGATGAAATTAAGCGTCACAGCCCCTACATCCCTTGGGAGGCAGGCGAACCCTGCCGGATCTACACTTGTGGGCGTCTCAACCGAGTCAAAGGGCATAACTATCTCATAGAGGCTGTGGCGTTACTTCGGCAACGGGGAATCGACGTTCGGCTGCAAATTGCTGGTGAGGACGAAAAAGGCGGTAGCGGGTATCGTCGGGATCTAGAGAAATTTATTCAAGATAAATCGATTTCCGACTACGTTGAACTGCTTGGGGCAGTTTCTGAAGAGAAACATCGCCAGTGTCTTGAAGAGGCTCATGTTTTTGCTTTAGCTAGTTTGAATGAAGGAATCTCTGTTGCCATTATGGAAGCGATGGCAATGGAAATGCCTGTGGTTGTAACGGATGTGGGTGGTAACTCTGAGCTGATCGATAATGGTGTGGATGCCATAATGGTACAGTCAGAGAAACCAGAAGAAATGGCTGATGCCATCGAGAAGGTATTAAAGGATAAGGCGCTTACTTTAAGTCTGAGTCAGGAATCCCGGAAAAAGGTCGCTGCTAAATTCAATCATCGAATCAGTGCGGATATCTTAGTTCGGTGTCTCGACAAAATAGCCTAAAGACTTAATGTCATTAACTTGATGGAAAGCAATGATGTTTTATTGAAAATCAACCGAGATTGGGGAGTCAATCTGGTTATCTGAGCCAGAAATTACCTTGAATTATTTAAGAGGTATAATGTCAACTAATCGAAGAATTAAAGTGCTGATTCTACTCCCCAATTTGGTGGGAGCAGGGGGGCAACGCGCCATATTAAATTTGTATCGTTCTCTCGATCCAAGTCGCTTTGAACTATCACTGCTTGCCCAAGAAAAAATCGGCATTTTTTTACAAGAAATCGACGATAAAATTAATATTAATTTTATTCTCGATAGAGAGTATCAACGAACAGACCTGCCGTATTTGCTTGCAGAAACAATTCGCCATGCCCGCTCGGCAGATCTTATATTGGGTGGGCTTGAGGGTCGTGCGACGTTTTTTGGTTTAGTTGCAGCTAAATTGCTCCGAAAACCTATTATTGTTTGGCTTCATATCGATTGGAGTCCCTTCCTAAAACTGGTTAGTTGGCGACAAAAATTATCCTTGAAAGCCTATACCTTTGCAGATCGCATTATTGCCTGCTCTCAAGGCGTAGCAGACAGTTTCCCAAAAATTGTCTCGGTCGATCCGTCTCGTCTTCAGGCTATCTATAACGGGATACCATCCTACAAAGTTCTCCAAAACGCTGAGGAACCGCTGCCCGATTCAGTACGCGGTATTTTTGAAAAGCCGACTGTAATTATGGTAGGTCGTCTCGATCCTCAAAAAGGTTACGATTATCTGATAGAAGCCCATGCGATACTCATTCGTAAAGGCATCCAACACAACTTAATTATCATTGGTGAGGGCGAATTGCTGGAGCAGCTGCAACAGCAAGTTGCTAATCTTGGAGTATCTAATTCGGTTCATTTCCTCGGCTTTCAACATAACCCCCACAAATTTATGAAACACGCGACTGTCTTCGCCTTATCATCGCGGTTTGAGGGGTTTGGTCTTGTTCTGGCAGAAGCACTTTTCTGCGGGACTCCCATCGTATCAACGGATTGCCCTTCAGGACCTTCTGAGATATTAGAAGGAGGGAAATATGGCATCCTCGTTAAACCGGAAGACCCACAAGCACTGGCAGAAGGTATCGAAACGGTGCTTTGCGATGAGGCTAAACGCGAACACCTCGCCAAGCTTTCACGGCTACGTAGTGAAACGTTTGATGAAAGAAAAATAGCAGCCAAGTGGGAAGCCCTTTTTGAAGAGCTAGTTAAGTGAACGCACTACAGAATAAAGAGGTAGCATTCAGCCTGAGTCATAAATGGCGGCAATAGCTGACAATTCAATTTCATTTTTGACAAGATTGACGCTAGTTAAGAACCTGCTTCTAATTACTAACAAAGTGGAGGTAACTGTTGTCCACGATTCCCTTTAACCAACCTTTTGCTGTTGGAAAAGAATTTGATTATATCCGACAGGCCATTAAGAACGTACATACTTGCGGCGATGGCCCCTTTACTAAAAAATGCCATGCTCTCCTGGAACAGGCATTAGGAGTCAATAAAGCGCTACTGACTACGTCTTGTACTCATGCCTTGGAAATGGCAGCGCTGCTTCTGGATATTCAGCCAGGAGATGAAGTGATTGTTCCCTCGTTTACTTTTGTCTCTACCGTCAATGCTTTTGTCCTACGCGGTGCTCACCCGGTTTTCTGTGATGTCCGCCCAGATACGCTGAACCTGGACGAGAACAAACTGGAAAAACTAATCACATCCCGTACCAAAGCCATTGTGCCTGTACACTACGCCGGGGTTGGATGTGAAATGGACGCCATTATGGAAATTGCTGGACGATATGGTGTCGCGGTTGTCGAGGACAACGCCCATGGGCTGTTTGGCAAGTACAAAGGGAAGTATCTAGGCACGTTTGGATGTCTTGCTACCCAAAGCTTTCACGAGACCAAAAACTTTAACTGTGGAGAGGGAGGGGCACTGCTGCTCAACGATCCCCAGTATATCGAACGCGCTGAGATCATCCGCGAGAAAGGCACCAACCGCAGTCGTTTCTATCGCGGTCAGATAGACAAGTATACCTGGGTTGACCTAGGTTCGAGTTATTTGCCCTCGGATATGCTCGCCGCCTACTTGTATGCTCAGCTAGAAGTTCGCGAACAGATTCAAGCCAAACGGCGGGAGATATGGGAGTATTATCACGAACATCTTCAGGACTGGGCGCAGGAAAATGGTATCCGCTTTCCGATTGTGCCAGACTCCTGCGAACAGGCTTACCATATGTTCTACTTGCTGATGCCTTCACTGGAAAAGCGCCAAGCCTTGATTGCTCATTTGAAGGCTCAGAATATTATCAGCGCTTTTCACTACCTGCCTTTGCACTTGTCGGATATGGGACGGCGGTTTGGCGGTCAGGAAGGAGACTGTCCAGTGACTGAAGATGTGAGCGATCGCTTAGTTCGTCTGCCGTTTTACAATGACTTGACAGAGGCGGATCTAGCTAGGGTGGTGTCAGCAATCTGTGAATTTCATTAAGGGAAGACCCAAAATCAATTTTTTGGGTTTCTGTTCCAGCTTCTGCCAAAGCTTTCATCCCCTCTTCCCTCAAAGAGTACAAGAGGGGTGACAATCTCTATCTTTGATTGTTTCCAATCCAACTTAATGTCGGCTCCTTGTCGCCCGTTATACCCGATAGGGTTAACGGGTGGGGAATGCCGACCAAGAACTAATTGAGCGAAGCGAATCCTTATTCTGGGGTAGCTTGCTGCTCAACATATTTTTTGAGTTGTTCAACTGTCACCCCTCCGCAACTAGCAACAAAATAGGAGCCAGTCCAGAAAACTGGTTTTCGGTAAATCTGGTTGAGATAGTCTCCGAACTCTTTGCGAATTAAGCGACTGGAAACAGTTTTAAGGTTGGCGATAAACTTGCTTAGTTCTATTTGAGGATGATAGCGAATCAGCAAATGTACGTGGTCATCCTCTCCGTTGAATTCTAGTAGTGTTGCCTCCCATTTTGAGCAAGCTTCATCAAAAATGCTAGCCAGTCTCTGATGGATGACTTTATTGATGACTTTCTTGCGGTACTTTGTCACAAACACAACATGAGCGGTAAGTGAGTAGACAGACCTAAAACCCTTATCATAAGCTGTTGTCATGGTTAGCGCTAAGCTGTAGAATAATAGTCATGATTCTAACCTACTGCTACCGAATTAAACCTAGTGCCGAACAAGAAGCAACAATGCTCTACACATTAGAGCTGCTTCGTCGGCATTGGAATTTTGCACTCGGACAGAGGTTAGATTGGCTACGACGAACCCGTTGTCAGATAGACCGTTGCAGTATTGTTTCTGAACCTATTGGGGACATACCCAGTAAGGTTGACTACTACACTCAACAGTCAGACCTAAAACAGACGAAGGTGTTGTTTTCTGACTACAAAAACATCTGGTCAGAATCACAGCAGGTCAACCTACAACGGTTAAACAAGGCTTGGGAACGCTGGCTGTTTCCTGATAAATCAGGTAAAC
>Ga0310811_10007892_pt1 | contig 13645 bp, 10 predicted proteins | sample YCmetagenome_FD_207642 | JGI IMG/M metagenome (GOLD analysis project Ga0310811, IMG submission 207642) | Soil microbial communities from experimental microcosm in Duke University, North Carolina, United States - YC | ecosystem: Engineered > Artificial ecosystem > Soil microcosm > Unclassified ... | reverse complement strand
AGTTGCCCGGCAGCAATGCGGTGCAAGCGGCGGCGGGCGTCAAGAAGCTGATGGCCGAGGTAAAGAAACGGTTTCCTGAGGACATGGATTACGTGGTCTCGCTCGACACCACGCGCGCGGTCACCGAAGGTATGAAGGAGATCGTCAAAACACTGGTGATTGCGATTCTTCTCGTGATTCTCGTGGTCTACGTCTTTCTCCAGGGCTGGCGTGCTACCTTGATTCCGCTACTGGCGGTACCGGTATCACTCATCGGGACTTTCGTCTTCTTTCCGCTATTCGGATTCTCCATCAACACGCTCTCCCTCTTCGGCCTGGTGCTGGCAATCGGCTTGGTGGTCGACGACGCCATCGTGGTGGTCGAGGCCGTGGAGCGCCACATCGAGGAGGGCCTCGCGCCGAAGGAAGCCGCCTTGAAAGCTATGGAAGAAATCTCCGGACCGGTGGTGGGCATCGCACTGGTTCTCTCGGCCGTATTCGTGCCCACAGCTTTCATACCGGGCATCACGGGACGGCTCTACCAACAATTCGCCGTCACCATCGCGATCTCGGTGATTCTTTCGGCATTCAATGCTCTTACGCTCAGCCCGGCGCTGGCCGCACTGCTGCTCAAGCCAAAAGAGGAAAGCCACGGGCTGCTACGGCGTTTCTTCGATTGGTTCAACCGCATGTTCGGGCGCGCCACCGACGGCTACGTGCGTCTATCGGGAGCGCTCATTCACAAAAGCGCGGTGGCGCTAGTGCTTCTGGTTGGCTTTGGCGCGGCGGCCGCCTTTTTCAGCAGCCGGGTCCCGTCGAGCTTCCTGCCCGACGAAGATCAAGGCTACATGTTCCTCCATCTTCAGCTTCCCAATGCCGCTTCTCTCGAGCGCACGGACGCTGCCTGCCGAAAAATCGAAAACATTCTGGCCAAACTGCCGGGGGTGAAGTACACCACCACCGTTGCCGGCTTCAGCTTGCTAAGTTTTGTGCGGACCAGCTACAACGGTCTGTTCTTCATCACCCTGAAGGAGTGGAGCGACCGCAAGACCCGCGAAGAGCAGTATCACGAAATCTTGCAGCGCCTGAACCAAGAATTGAGTAAGCTTCCCGAGGGTTTCGCCTTCAGCTTCTCGCCGCCGGCCATTCCGGGCGTCGGCACTTCCGGCGGATTCACATTCGTTCTCGAAGACCGTGCCGGCAAGGATGTCCAGTTCCTCGCCAGCAATTTAGGCACGTTCATGGGCGCCGCCAGGAAACGTCCTGAGATCGGCGGGTTGGTGAGCACTTTCCTTCCCAGCGTGCCGCAACAGTTCGTGGATGTGGATCGCGACAAAGTGATCAAGCAGGGTGTGCCTCTCAACGATGTCTATCGCACCATCCAGGCTTTCATGGGCGGGCTGTTCGTGAATTACTTCAACCGTTTTGGCCGCCAGTGGCAGGTCTATATCGAGGCGGAGGGCGATTACCGGACCAAGGCGGAGAACGTCGGCCAGTTCTACGTGCGCAACAGCGGCGGAGAGATGGTGCCGCTTTCTGCCGTGACCAAGTTTGAATCGCGCTCCGGTCCCGAGTTCACCATGCGCTATAACCTCTATCGTTCCGCTCAAATTATCGGCAGCGCGGCGCCGGGTTATAGCTCTGATCAGGCGATGAATGCCCTCGAAGACGTCTTCGCGAAAACCATGCCGCGCGAGATGGGTTACGACTACATGGGCATGTCTTTTCAGGAAAAGAAGGCCCAGCAGGGCGTGTCGTCAACCGTGATTTTCGGTTTCTCACTGTTGTTTGTGTTTCTCATTCTGGCGGCACTGTACGAAAGCTGGACGCTCCCGTTCAGCGTGTTGCTGAGTACGCCGGTGGCGGTCTTCGGCGCATTCGGCGTGCTATGGCTGCGCCGTGTCGTCCTCGGCTGGTTCTATCCAGCGTACATGGTGCAGATCGAAAGCGATGTCTTCTCGCAGATTGGCCTGGTCATGCTCATCGGCCTGGCCGCCAAGAACGCCATTCTGATTGTCGAGTTCGCCAAGGACGAATTCGAGAATGGCAAACCGCTGATAGACGCAGCGCTTACAGGGGCCCGGCTCCGTCTGCGGCCCATCCTGATGACCTCGTTCGCGTTCATCCTGGGCTGCGTGCCGTTATGGACGGCGACCGGCGCTGGCTCCGTAGCCCGTCAAATTATGGGCACCACCGTGATCGGGGGCATGCTGGCCGCAAGCGTGATCGGCATTTTCTTTATCCCGGCGATTTTCTACGTGGTGGAGAGGCTGTCGGGCGCCGGACGGCAATCGGCGCCTGTTGTGCTGCCGCGGGGGTCCGCACCGGCGGAGGGAGACTGACGTGAAGATGCTATTCACCGTTTCTGTCTTGGCGACGACTTTGCTCACCGGCTGCGCGGTCGGCCCGGACTACCACCGGCCCGTGGTACAGGCGCCCTCAACATTTCGTACGCCAACCCCTCAACTGACGCCCGAGGCGGCCTCCCTGGCGGATCTCAAGTGGTGGGAGGTGTTCAAGGACGAAAAGCTGCAAGAACTGATTCGGACGTCGCTGGTGGAGAACTACGATCTCCGGGATGCGGTGGCGCGGGTCGAAGCCGCGCGAGCCAACTTGGGCATCACCAGGTCCGAGCAATTTCCGAATGCGGAGGTCGGCGGGAGTCTGACCACCACTCGACTTTCCCGAAATGGCCAATTGCCGCTACCCGCGTCGTTTGTGCCCTCGCAAAATCGCACCTTTGGAGAGGCAACGCTCAACCTGCTCTCGTTTGAAGTCGACATCTGGGGGCGGTTACGGCGCGCCACCGAAGCGGCACGGGCGAATCTGCTCGGCGCTCAAGAAAACCGCAAGGCCGTGGTGACGACGCTGGTGAGCGATGTGGCCACCGCTTACTTCAGCCTGCGCGACCTCGACTACGAACTAGAGATTTCGAAGGAGACACTCGGCACCCGCCAGGAGTCGCTGCGTCTTATCCAAACCCGGCAGGGCGGCGGGGTGGCGACGCTGCTCGACCTGCGCCAGGGCGAGCAGTTGGTAGACACAGCCGCCGAAACAATCCCGCAGTTGCAGCAACGGGTTGAGCAGACCGAAAACCAGATCAGCCTGCTGCTGGGGAGGAATCCCGGCGAAGTCGTCCGTGGACGCAGCCTGACCGAGCAGGAGATGCCACCCGAAGTGCCCACCGGCTTGCCGTCCGCGTTGCTGGAGCGCCGGCCGGACATTCGCGTGGCGGAGCAAAATCTGGTCGCCGCAAATGCCGAAATCGGGGTTGCCAAGGCCACGTATTTCCCGCAAATCAGTCTGACCGGATTCCTGGGCGGACAAAGCACGCAACTGTCCAGCCTGTTCAGCGCACCGAGCCGCGTGTGGACGTTTGCTCCGCAGCTAGCGCAGCCGGTCTTTACCGCTGGTCGTCTCAAGTCAAACGTCAGACTGGCCGAGGTCCAACGCCAAATCGCGCTGATCCAGTACCAGAAGGCGATTCAAACTGGGTTCACCGATGTGTCCAACGCACTCATCGCCCATCAGAGGGTCCGGGAAAGCCGCGTGCAGCAGGAGTTGTTGGTTACCGCTCTGGCAGATCGCAAGCGCCTCGCCTACGTGCGCTATCGCGGCGGTGTAGACACGCTTCTCAATGCGCTGGATGCCGACCGGGACCTCTTTCAGGCGCAACTGGCTCTCTCGCAGACCCGTTTGAGCGAGGTGCTCAGTGTCGTGCAGCTCTACAAGGCCCTGGGTGGAGGTTGGCAGGAAAGATGACGACTGAACCATTAGACCTGACGCGGCTGCTGTTGCCCATCCACGCGGAGGACCACGTTCACGGCCCGGAATCCGCGCCGTACACATTGGTTGAGTATGGCGACTATGAGTGTCCCGCTTGCGGCCAGTTGTTTGAGATCATTCGCGATTTGCAGGCAACGCTCGGTGATCGGCTGCGCATCGTCTACCGGCAATACCCGCTAAGCGGCCTTCATCCACACGCGCAAGAGGCGGCAGAGGCCGCCGAAGCCGCCGGAGCACAAGGGCGCTTTTGGGAGATGCATGACCGGTTATTCCAGAATCAAAACGCGCTAAATCGCAAGGACCTGTTCGCGTACGGAGAGAGCCTCTCGTTGGATATGAACCGATTTCGCCACGATCTGAAGAAGCGCACCTATGAGGACCGGGTGCGCGAGGATTTTCGCCGCGGCGTACAGAACGGCGTTTACAAGACGCCGGGATTATTCCTCAACGGCGTCCGCTACGACGGCGCCTGGGGCCGCGCTGCCTTGCTCCAAATACTGACCGGGAAGATGGCTTGATCAAGGCCCTCAGAAGGTGTGCTTTCAAGCCTGACGTATTTCATCAGTTTCTTGAACCGGTTCGACGTTCTCTCTTCAGGATGTCGACGACCTCCTGTGCCTCCTGCCTTCAGCGTGCCGCCGGTGGCTCCTGGCCGGTGGGAATTCCGACCAGCCAGCGATAGGAAGCGACGGCCCGATTGATCGCGGACGATTCATTTCCCATGATGAGCCGATTCGCGTTCTTTCCCGTGCGCACCATACTGTACAAACGCCAGACGTTTTCCGATTCGCGATCCAGAAAGTAAATCGACTGCATCTCACCCGGGTGAAGAAAAGGTATGTAGAAATAACGCATCGTGCTGACATTCTCGACATCGAAGACAAGCCGGTTCGCCGAAACCTCGGCAATGTGCATTCGGTAAATAGCTTTGCCAGTAAGATTGTCGAACTGTTCAAAGTAGAGTACCTTGCCTGCCTTCATCTCATCGGGCGTAAAGTTGCCGCGGTGTTGACCTCCGTACAGGCCGGTCAGAGCGTGGGCCTCGACAATTAGTGTTTGCCACTGCTTGTGAGTGGTCGACCAGTAGCGCATGCCTGCGAGTTCTGAAATTGCCCCGATGTGTCGAAACAAGCCCTCAACTTCCGAGGTATGACGGAATCGCGCGACCGTAGTGACCAACGATGTAAAGCCCACCTCCGTCCAACCCGTGCACGCGGGCGGTCTCCAGTCGCGGCGTAAGTCAGTCTCGGTCCATGACTTCACGATGGCCGAATCATCCAGACTCGGATAAGCCGGAACGGGTTCCTTTCCGCATGGCGGCTGCGGGCCTGATTGCGCAAAACCGTGCGCCCGGCAGAGCAGCATTACCGAGAATACAAACCTAACGCCGTGCCAGGCGCAAGTCCGGACAAACGTTTCAGCACGCGGATGTGCGCTCATCTGACCATCATAGGTGTGGGTCGATGAGGTCCTCAGTTCCGCGTCCGCGTCCGGACATGAAAACTCTTCGGACGCGTTAGATACAGAAACCCGAGATGCGACAGAGTGCAGCCATGGCCGCTGTTCTTGATACCGGTCCAGGCCAACTCGGGATCGAGGTAGTCGCAGCGGTTCACGTAGACCGTGCCGGCCGCCGTGCGGTGCGCGAGCGCCTCGCCACGCTCCGTGTCCTCGGTCCAAATCGAGGCGGTCAGGCCATACGGGCTGTCGTTCATGAGCCGGACTACATCGTCCTCGCTATCTACCGCCATGATGCCGATGACAGGCCCGAAGCTTTCTTCCATCATCACGTTCATCGTGTGGTCGACATCGATGAGCACGGTAGGCTGGAAGAAGTATCCCGGCTCGGCCAACCGGTGTCCGCCGGTAATGACTTTGGCGCCGCGGCCGACAGCCTGGCTGATCTGGGATTCCACCAACTCCACCGCCTTGCGCTGGGCTAGCGGCCCCACACTCGTCGCCGCATCCTCTGGATCACCTAACTTATATTTCTCGACTTCGGCGACGTAAGCGTCCACGAACCTCGCGAAGAGAGGACGCATGACATAAATTCGCTCGACCGCGCAGCAGCTCTGCCCGGCGTTGTAGAAAGCCCCATCCACGAGATTCGCCACAGCGAAGTCAAAATTGGCGTCCTCGCGCACAAAGGCCGGATCTTTGCCACCCAGTTCCAGGCCCATATCGAGCAACTGGCTCGATGCCGCCTGATACACCTGGCGTCCGCCTTCGACCGAGCCCGTGAACGAGACGAAATCGACGGCACGCGCGCCGATGAGTTTGTGGACGGTATCGTGACCGACGTGAATGGATGCGATCAGATCCGGTGGCAGACTCGTTTTGCGGAAGGCATCGACGAAAGCATCGCCGCAGAGCGGGGTGAGCCGCGCATGTTTGAGGAGCACGGCGTTGCCCGCAAGAAGGGCAGGCACAACAACGTTTACCGCGATGAGAAGCGGGTAGTTCCACGCCGGGATGTCGAGCACGATCCCGAGCGGCTCGTGCCGGATGTAGCGTCGAAAGCCGTCTTTCGGCGGCAGAATGTCATCCTGCAGCGCGGCGCCCGCCAGCCGAACCATGGTCGCGGCGCGATCGAGCATGGTGTCCACTTCGTGGCGCGCCTGCCCGATGGGCTTGCCCATCTGCCGGGTCAACTCCAGCGCGACCGGTTCCTTCATGGAACGGAACACGTCGATGAACTGCCGGCACGCATCCGCCCGCTCTGCCACCTGGACATTGCGCCAATGCCGCTGCGCCATGCGCATCCTGCCGAGGATGGATTCAAGTTCCGCGTCCGGCGTCGGCCCGATGGTGCGGAAGACTTTCCCGCTTGCCGGATTTACTAGATTCCAGTTTGAAGTTTCCCTCATGTCTCCTGTTGTGTTGACGGATTTCCACGAGTCAGGTGCGTCCCGCCCTCGCTTCGAAATAGTCCGTGGCCAAAGGATCGGTTTTAGTCTGCCACATCCTGATCGGCGGCTGTGCGCACGCGGGATCATTGGTAGGCCTGAACCAGGTAAACTGTTGCCGTTAATCCAGCATCAGCTCTTCTAAAGGATCTGTGCTGCCTACATGCTGCGAGACGTGGTGAATCCGCACCTGCAGGCGTACGAACTGGGCCCGGGCCTCCTTCCAGAAGCGGCCAAAGTCCCATCCCGCGGCATGGAACAACCTGTAGTGCTGCTGCCACAGCAGTATTGACGTGCAATGAAAAAGCATTGAGTGAAAGCGTGTGCGGACGAGACGAGCTCTCTCACAGAGTGGGCGGCGAATGATGCCGAGCGTTAGTGCTTGGTAATGCAGGTGAGCTGCCTCGTCACACAGGATGCGCATACAAATCGACCGGAGCAGGGGCGAACGCGTTGCATCCCGCAGTGCCTGATAGAACGGTATGGCGAGAACTTCTGCCGTAACCAGCACTGTCGCGCAGACCTCCAGTCCAGCCAGCTTGCGCAGGCGGCGAAAGATTCTATCGAGCCAGTGGCTCCTCAGCCGCGGCATGCCTTCACGGTCCAGGAAGCGCCCCAGGATTATGCTGTGTCCCTGCTCCTCAGCGATGAAAAGCTCGAGCGCAGGCAGAAATCGCGAGTCAGTGGTGAACACGGAGTCCGACGAAGCTCTGCGCACGAGCCCGCGGCCGCGCGCCCATTCGCCTAACTGGAACTGTTGAATAGGCCCGGCAACAAGCCGGCGTTCGACGGCGCTGAGCCGATATATGTCATGCCATGGCAGGGTGTGAGGACCATCGCGGTTTTCGAGGAAATGCCTGTACCAGTATTCATAGGGTGAGGTTACTGAGAGCGTAGCGGGCGACGCAGCGAGCATGATCTAATCGTAAAGTACTTTTCATTAAAAAGTCAACGGCAAAGAATGCCGAGCCGAGACTCTTAGCGGGTTCGCCGGGCAACCCTGCTATGATGACCGGCTATACTGCCGAAAGGCAGCGCCTATGACGGTCTTGGCTCGCAAGCTGCGTTTGATCGACTACTTCGCGCTGGGCTTCGGCGTGACGGTCGGCACCGCCTGGCTGGTCACCATGGACGATCTGCTGCAGCGCGGCGGGTCGCTGGGCGCCATTCTCGGGTTCGCAGCGGGCGGCCTGATGATGCTTCCCATCGGTCACGTCTATGGCCAGTTAGTGCAGGCGATTCCCGACGCGGCCGGTGAAGTGGCTTACACCGCCCGGTTCTTTTCGCCGGGCATCAGCTTCGCAACCGGCTGGATGATGTTTCTGACTTACTTTCTGACCTGTCCGTTCGAAGCTCTGGCTGCAGGCCGGATCGCTGGCTATCTGTTCCCGTGGCTGAATCGTTTCGAACTGTATCGCCTAGGCGGGCGCCCGGTTTATGCGCCGCAGATTATTCTCGGACTCACCATCACCGTGCTGCTGACATGGCTGAATTATCAAGGTATACAGGCGAGCGCCAGGTTCCTGAAGGGGACAACCCTACTGTTCCTGGCTTTCGTTCTGATCTTCGCGCTGGCCGGGGCGAAGCATGGCGCTATCTCCAATTTTGCGCCGCTATTCAGCCGTGCGCCTCTCGTCTCGATTTTGCTGGTCTGGCAGGTAGTGCCGTGGATCGCGGCGGGCTTCGAATCGGTGGTGAAGTGCGCTGAAGAAGCGATTCCCGATTTTCCGCCACGCGACTATTCCCTGGCGATCATGCTGACGATCGTCGCGTCCATTGCGTTCTACTGCTTCGTCATCGCGGCCGTCGCTTACGTGGCTCCGTGGCCGACGCTCAACCACAAGGATCCATTCCCGACCGCGGCCGCTTTTGAACGCGCGGTGCGCGCGCGCTGGATTGTCGATTTGATTATGGCGTCGGCGCTTGTCGCCGTGTTGAAAACATTTAATGGGACCGTGGTGGCTTCCTCGCGGCTGTTGTTCGCCATGGGCAGGCGGAACATGCTGAACCAGACAATGGCGTTCATTCACCCCGTCAACCAGACTCCGTCGAATGCCGTTATTGCGGTGGGCGTCGCCACCGCGTTCGCCATCTTCCTCGGCGACGCTTTGCTGGTCCCTATACTCGAAGTCGGCGCGATCGCCGCCGCAATCGCCTGGATGGCAGCTTGCGCCTCTTATTACCGGATGAAACCGGCGCTCGGCGGACGCATTGCGGCCGGGATCGGCCTGGCGGTCACTTCCCTCATGGTCCTCGCGAAAGTGGTTCCGGTCGTCCCCGGTCACTTTACGCGTTACGAGTGGATCGCGCTCGCGCTTTGGGCAGCACTCGGGGCCCTGATCGCAAGCTCGCGAAGCCGCACTGAAACCGCCACGCGACCAATCGAATTGGACGCCATTGCGAGCCGGCCGACGGTACTCGATTCCGACAATTGATGGGAATCGGCGCCACTGTGCCACCGGCTTCTGCCATGGCTATTAACCTTCGATAACCCGAATCACACTAACAGACGAGGACGTGCGGAATCGTCTTGAAACGGATTATTCTGGTGATGGATTTGGGAGACCACTGGAACTCCCGCGCCAATGCATCCAATCGCTGATCGTAGCCTAAAAGATCTCATCGCCATCGGCGTCATCACGGCGGCCAGCTTCATGACGCTTGGCTGCTCGTCGGAAGCACGGCCCGCCGACCTCACGCCAATTGGAGCCGGCGCCATCATCTCGCAGAACTGGTCCCAAGATTTACTAAATCACTTTCGTATAGTTTTCCACTCGGACACGCTCATCGAGTGCGGCGTGAAAAGCGACCTCTGGAAGCTTTCCGAAACCATCGATCGCGGCTATAAACGAACTTCTTATCAATTAACGGAAAGAGGAAGCAAGGTCCTGTTCTCGATCGATCTAAAGGAATCGGGAAAAGGACACGAGATCACTCTCAGAGGACCCTACCGTCTCGAGATCATCGGCATCACTCCGGGAACCCAACCCGAGAACAGGAATGTCGAACTACGGTGGGAAGTCGATTGGGACAAAGCCCCAGCCGAGCTGAAGGCCTGCGTGCCAAAATTCGAATTGTCGGGACACGAGGTGGCAATCTTCAGCCAGAACCAAATCGGCTGGAAGCTCCTTTCGTACTTGAAACCTGAAGACGCCCCTCCGGCGCCGCTCCCGTGACAACAGACTCCAGTACAGCGGCAGATTAGTTCCATTTCAAGACATTCAAGACCTGCCGCACTGCCAGCTAAGCCTGTCGAAGTGCCGCTATGGCATAGTCTCCCGATGCCCGCGTATTATATGCTGACAGTTTGAAGATCCCACTGACGAAGGAGAGGCGATGAGTGCGTTGTTGTTGAAGCCGTCCGGCGATACCGGCGAGGTGGTGAGCGTGACACAGGAGCGTGCCGGATGGCAAACCATCTCTCTCCGCCTGCTGCGCATCGAAAAGAGTCAGAAACAGGTGGTCTCACAACCCAGTGAAGAACTCGCCTTGGTCATGCTGGCCGGGCAAGCCGCCGTTCACGCTGGTGAACAGAAGTGGGAACGCCTGGGCGGGCGCGCCAACGTTTTCGCCGGTATGCCGCACACGCTTTACCTTTCCCTCGGTACTGAACGCGTGGAAATCGAGGCCCTCACCGCCACTTGCGAGGTGGCCGTCTGCGGCGCGCGCGCGAACCGGAAGTTTCCGGCGGCCGTGATCGAGCCTTCGGCGGTCGAAGTAGAAATTCGCGGAGGCGGAAATGCCACCCGGCAGATCAACCACATCATCAAGCCGGATTTTCCCGCCGATCGTCTGCTCGTGGTGGAAGTCTACACGCCCAGCGGCAACTGGTCCTCTTATCCGCCTCACAAGCACGACGCGCACAACCCGCCCGGTGAAGTGGACCTGGACGAAATATACTTCTACAAGATTTCGCAGCCCGAAGGGTTTGCGATTCAGCGCGTCTATACTCGCGATGGCCGGCGCAACGAGACCCTGACCGTCCGCGACAACGACGTCGTCCTCATTCCCGATGGCTATCATCCGGTAGTGGCCGCGCACGGCTACGATTGCTATTACCTGAACGTGCTCGCAGGCTCAGCGCGTTCCATGGCCGCTTCGGACGATCCGGACTTGGCGTGGGTGCGCGGAAAATGGAACTCGAAAGATCCCCGGCTTCCTCTGGTTCGATAAAATCACGACATAACATCACCAACATGGACATCACGATTTTGGGCAGGATCGGGTACGATCTGTATTCCGAAGAGCCGAACGTGCTGCTACCTCAAGTACGGCGGTTCTCGCGGTATCTGGGTGGATCGAGCGCCAACATGGCGGTCGGCCTGGCGCGCTTGGGAGCCAAGGTAGGCATCGTGGCCTCGTTGGGGAACGACAGCTTGAGCGAATACCTGATTCAATTTCTGAAATCCGAAAAAGTAGACACCAGCCATGTCAACACCGCGCCCGGTTACCTGCCATCGCTCTGTCTGACTGAGGTATCTCCGCCGGATCGCTTTCCTCAAGTGTTCTATCGCCGCGATCCCGTCGACACCCGGCTAGACGCGACCGCCGAAGACTTGAGTTACATCGCATCGAGCCGCATGTTCATCACCAACGGCACGTCGCTCTGCGCGTCGCCTTCGCGCGAGTCTACGTATCGGGCTTTGGAACGGGCGCGCGCGGCCGGCAGCCGCGTAGTGCTGGATGTCGATTACCGCGCCATGTCCTGGAGAAATCCCGACGAAGCCGGGCTCGCCGTACGATTGGCGCTGCCGTTTGTCGATGTCCTCATCGGTAACGATCTCGAGTTGACGATTGTCGCCGGCACGAGCGGTCTCGACGAGGCCATCCAGAAGCTGCGCCAGGCGCGGGTGCCGATGCTGGTATCGAAGCTGGGCGACAAGGGTACGCGCGTGTGGGCCGGTGAAGAGCCAGTTTTCCTGGCACCATATTCGGTGCCGGTCGTCTCCACCATCGGCGCGGGAGACGGCTTCGCGTCCGGTTTTCTGTTTGGCCTGGTCCGGGGACTGCCGGTAATCGAGTGCCTTCACTTCGGAAATGCCGCGGCCGCGATCGTCGTGAGCCGATTGAGCTGCTCAGAAGCCATGCCGACCCTCGCCGAGGTGGAACAGATCATCCGCGAGCAACGTGGCGTGCCGGCGCCAAGCCGTTGATCCGTTTGAAATCTCAAGCGCGGCAAAACACGTACACTGTGCATTTGTATTTCACATTCAGCCACGCGTAATATACAAGTGCCGGGCAAACGAGTCATCAGGCCATCGACCGCTCCTTCGCGGGAGGGAAGCATGCACGATGGCTCGTCCTCTCCGGTCGCCGCCGTTTCGAGATCGCAATCCATGTTTTCGAGCAAGCAATTTCTTCCTGACGCCGTCGTTGCGCGCGTGATCGATATCCGGGTGGCAAATCCTGAATTCCCGTTCCAGGTTGCCACAGGGCGCAAACAGCGGAACCGTCTGGCACCCGACGGGAAGCTCAATATACTGGCGGCGGACCACCCTGCACGGCGGGTGACCAAGGTCGGGGACAATGCGGTGGCCATGGCTGATCGTCGTGATTATCTTGCCCGGATTCTACGCGTCCTCATCAACGATAGTGTCGATGGCCTCATGGCGACCATGGATATTTTGGAGGATCTGCTCACCATCGACGGCTTGCTTCGCGAAGCGGGTGGTTTTCCATTGCTGGATGGCAAGGTGCTGATCGCCAGTCTCAATCGCGGTGGTCTGGCAGGCTCCTCGTGGGAGCTGGACGATCCGATCACCGGACCCTCTCCGGCGACCTGCAAGGTTTGGCGGCTCGATGGGGCGAAGTTGCTGCTGCGCATCGCCGATAACGAGCCCGGATCGCTCAAGACCATGCTGGCCTGCGGGCAAGCGATTACCGACGCCAATGCGCTACATTTGCCGCTATTCCTCGAGCCGTTGCCCGTCACAAAAACCGACAAAGGTTACATTGTTGTGAAGACCAGCGAAGCTCTGGCGCGCATCACCGGTGTTGCCTCCGCGCTCGGCGACAGCAGCCGGTACATGTGGCTGAAACTGCCGTATTGCGATGGGTATGAAGCCGTGGCGCGCGCGACTACGCTGCCGATTCTGCTGCTGGGCGGCGAATCGGCGGGAAGCCCCGCTCCGTTCCTCACGCAACTGGCATCGGCTCTCGCGGCCGGGCCGAACGTTCGGGGCGCGCTAGTCGGAAGAAATGTTCTGTACCCCGGGTATGAAGATCCGCTCGCGGTAGCCGCAGCAGCGGGCGGAATCATTCACAATGGATGGTCGGTGGAAGAAGCACTGCATTCGTTCGCGGCGAACCAGGCACGCGACCTGGACTACCTGTCGCGTTATTTCGTGAGGTAGTGGAGGAACGTATGAAGACACAGCGCGTAACACAGCGTGTAACCATGGCGCAGGCCCTGGTGGGCTTTCTCAAGAACCAGTACGTGGAACGGGATGGGCGGGAGAATCCGTTCTTCGCCGGGACCTGGGGCATTTTTGGCCATGGCAATATCGCCGGGATGGGGCAAGCCCTGCAGCAGAATCCGGATTTCCGATATTACCTTTGCCGTAACGAGCAGGCCGCGGTTCACATTGCGACCGCATTCGCCAAGGCGCGGAACCGTCTGAGCACCTTCGCCTGCACTTCTTCGATCGGGCCCGGCGCCACCAACATGATCACTGGAGCGGCAACGGCCACCATCAATCGTATCCCAGTGCTGCTGCTGCCCGGCGATATTTTCGCGCGCCGGAATGTGGCCCCGGTACTGCAACAGCTTGAGTCCGAGCACAGCCAGGACGTTTCGGTGAATGACGCATTCAAGCCGGTTTCGCGTTACTGGGATCGGATCAACCGTCCGGACCAACTGCCCTGCTCCGTCGTCGAAGCCATGCGTGTGCTGACGTCGCCGTCGCAAACCGGCGCGGTCACTCTGGCGCTGCCGCAGGACGTGCAGTCCGAAGCTTGGGATTATCCGGCGGAAA
>Ga0310811_10007891_pt1 | contig 13646 bp, 13 predicted proteins | sample YCmetagenome_FD_207642 | JGI IMG/M metagenome (GOLD analysis project Ga0310811, IMG submission 207642) | Soil microbial communities from experimental microcosm in Duke University, North Carolina, United States - YC | ecosystem: Engineered > Artificial ecosystem > Soil microcosm > Unclassified ... | reverse complement strand
CGACGCCCTGGTCGGGCTCGCCGGCTGCGACAAGTCGCTACCGGGCATGATGATGGCGATGATCCGCCTCAACGTGCCGTCGATCTTCATCTATGGCGGCTCGATCCTGCCGGGCAATTTCCGCGGCCAGCAGGTCACCGTGCAGGATATGTTCGAAGCTGTCGGCAAGCATTCGGTCGGCGACATGTCGGATGCCGATCTCGACGAGATCGAGCGCGTGGCGTGCCCTTCGGCGGGCGCGTGCGGCGCTCAATTCACCGCCAACACCATGGCGACCGTCTCTGAGGCGATCGGACTTGCGCTGCCTTACTCGGCCGGCGCGCCGGCGCCTTACGAGATCCGCGATTCCTTCTGCATGACCGCGGGCGAGCAGGTGATGGAGTTGGTTCGCGCCAATATCCGGCCGCGCGACATCGTCACGCGCAGGGCGCTGGAGAACGCTGCGGCCGTGGTCGCAGCGTCCGGCGGCTCGACCAATGCGGGCCTGCATCTTCCAGCAATTGCGCATGAAGCTGGAATCAAATTTGACCTATTTGATGTGGCGGAAATCTTCAAAAAGACGCCGTATATCGCAGATTTGAAGCCGGGTGGCCGTTATGTCGCCAAAGACATGTTTGAAGCTGGCGGCATTCCGCTTCTGATGAAAACGTTGCTCGATCACGGCTATTTGCATGGAGACTGTCTGACAGTCACCGGACGCACGATCGCAGAAAACCTCAAAGGCGTGAAATGGAACCCGCACCAGGATGTGGTGCGATCCGCCGACAAGCCGATCACTGTTACCGGCGGTGTCGTCGGCCTGAAAGGTAATCTCGCACCGGAAGGGGCGATCGTGAAAGTCGCGGGCATGTCCAACCTGAGGTTTACCGGCCCGGCTCGCTGCTTTGACTGCGAGGAGGATGCCTTCGAGGCGGTCCAGAAGCGCACCTACAAGGAAGGCGAGGTCATCGTCATCCGCTACGAGGGCCCGAAGGGTGGTCCCGGCATGCGGGAAATGCTCTCGACCACGGCGGCGCTGACCGGGCAGGGCACCTCGGGCAAGATCGCGCTGATCACCGACGGCCGGTTCTCGGGGGCAACCCGTGGCTTCTGCATCGGCCATGTCGGGCCGGAAGCGGCGGTCGGCGGCCCGATCGGGCTGCTCCAGGACGGCGACATCATCGAGATCGACGCCGTCGGTGGCACGCTTAACGTAAATTTGACTGAAAAAGAGCTTGCGGAACGCAAAACCAAATGGGTCCCGCGCGAGACGAATCATACGTCGGGCGCTCTGTGGAAATATGCCCAGCAGGTTGGGCCGGCAGTGGCTGGGGCCGTAACCCACCCGGGTAGTGCGCACGAGAAGCAGTGCTATGCGGACATCTGAGCGTACCATTATTGCGTTGATGTTGGGGACGGCCTTGGTCGCCGTGCCGGCGTTCGCGTTCGATGGTGCGCCGGTCAATCAGCGCGATACCGCAATCCCTGTCGTGGCCGGGCAGCCGCCCGTGGCCGTGAGCAAGAATCCCGCGACCGCTGGCCAGGTTCCGGACTCCTTCAAGGCGCTGGAATACGCCGCCGACGTCGACAATTCGCCGTGGGCGCAGTGGAAGCTCGGTCGTCTGTATGCAGCCGGTGACGGTGTCGCTCGCAACGATCTGCGTGCCTTCGACTATTTCAGCAAGATCGCCAAGGACCACGCTCAGGATAGCAGGTCCTCGCCAGAGGCGGCGCTGGTGGCCAACGCATTCGTGGCGCTGGCGCGCTACTACCTCAGCGGCATTCCGAACACGGATGTGAAGGCCGACCCGCAGCGTGCGCGCGAGATGCTGTATTACGCCGCGTCCTATTTCGGCAGCGCGGACGCGCAGTTCGATCTGGCGCGGCTCTATCTGAAAGCCACCAACGCCTCGGCTAACGATCTGACCTACGGTACGCGCTGGCTCAGCGCTGCCGCGTCGAAGGGGCAACGCCATGCGCAGGCCATGCTCGGCCAGATGCTGTTCAACGGCGACCGCTTGCCGCCGCAGCGGGCTCGCGGCCTGATGTGGATGGCGCTGGCGTGTGACGGGGCCAATAGTCCCGAAGATGCCTGGATCAAGGACAGCTATACGCAGGCGCTCTCGCGTGCCAGCGAAGACGACCGCGCGATGGCGGCGCAGATGCTGAAATACTGGGTGCAGGGCCGCCACGAGTGACGCACGCAAGCGCATGATCCGGAAAAGTGTGCAGCGGTTTTCCCTCGCGACAAACGCGAAGCGTTTGCGCGGAGATCATGCGCAAGCAAAGAATGGTGTCGCGTCGTCAGATTTGCTTCGACATCGGATATGACGAGCGGGTGCCAAACTTGTGCTGCGGTTCACCGCACCCCACATAACCGCGATCCAGATAGAACCGATGCGCGGTTTCGGTCGATAGCAATTTGCAACGTGTATTGCCGTGCTGCTTTGCCCGCGTTTCCAGCGCGGCGAGCAACGCAGAGCTGGCGCCGCGAAATCGCGCCGCCGGAGAGACATAGTTCAACGTGATTTCACCGTCGTTCCTGACCGCTCCCACCGCCAGCACCAACTCATCCTCGACCGCAAGCAGCATCGAAGCATCGGGATCGGCGATCCATGCCGCGAGGCTTTCGGGCGTCTTGTTGGCCAGCCAGCGACGGACGATTTCGGGATCGTTGTGATGATCGGCAGCACAGAGCTCGGAAATTGACGCGCGAAGCACGTTACACGCCGCTACCGCATCGGCCGCCGTCGCGTCACGGATTTTCACGACGCCTCAAGGTCGAGATCCGCCCAGACCGGTACATGATCGGACGGCTTCTCCCACGCACGCACGTAGGAATCGACGCCGACGTCGATCAGGCGGTCGCTCGCCTGCGGCGACATCAACAGGTGGTCGATGCGCAGGCCCCAATTCTTCTGCCAGGCGCCGGCCTGATAGTCCCAGAAGGTGTATTGGCCCGGCGTGTCGGTGACGGCGCGGAGCGCATCGGTGAGCCCGAGGCCAAGCAGTGCCTGAAAGCTTTCGCGGGTCGTGAGGCGGAAGAGGGCATCATTGACCCAGGCCGGCGGATTGTAGACGTCTGCGGCGGCCGGGATGACGTTAAAGTCGCCTGCGAGGATCAGCGGCTCTTCCGCTTTAAGTCGCTCCCGCGAATACTCAAGAAGCCGCGACATCCATTTGAGCTTGTAGGGATATTTATCGCTATCGGCGGGATTGCCGTTGGGCAGATAGAGGCAAGCGATGCGCAGCACGCCGCCTTTGGTTGGCACCACGCCTTCGAGGAAGCGGGCATGTGTATCCTCGTCGTCGCCGGCGAGGCCCGATTTGGTTTCATCGAACGGCAGCTTGGAGAGCAGCGCGACGCCGTTGAATGTCTTCTGGCCGTGGGTGACGACGTTGTAGCCGAGCTCCTCGATTTCCATCCGCGGGAAGGCGTCGTCCGTGCATTTGATTTCCTGCAGGCAGACGACATCCGGCGAAGTTTCCTTCAGCCAGGCGAGCAGCAGCTCAAGCCGCTGCCGGATCGAGTTCACGTTCCAGGTGGCGATACGCATTGGAAACGGAGCTTAGATCGAAAAGCTGGTGCCGCAACCGCAAGAAGCCGTGGCGTTCGGGTTGTGCACACGGAACGAGGCGCCGATCAGGTCGTCGACGAAATCCACCTCCGACCCCGCAAGGAACGGCGCCGAGGCCGGATCGACCAGCACGACGGCCGAATCGCGCTCGATCACCAAATCGTCCTCGGCCTTGGCGTGATCGACGTCGAATTTGTACTGGAAGCCGGAGCAGCCGCCGCCTTCGACGGAGATGCGCAGCATGGCGCCACCGCCTTCGCCCTTGAGGATTTCGCCAATGCGGCGGGCGGCCCGCTCGCTGATGGTGACGGCAGTGGTCATTGCGGTGGTTTCTCCGTTCCGCCGTCATACCCATTTCATTTGGTATGCCGGCACCGACATAGTTAAGTGCCCGGGCGGGCGGAATCAACTTGAAGGGATCAAACTGTCGTGTCGGTCGGAATGGCTGCCCCTCGCGCGCTCTATGCCTGCGACCCCGACCGCAGCCGCGGCCGGCTGTTTTCCGAGCCGCCAAGCAAGACCCGCAGCGCCTTCCGGCGGGATTGCGACCGGGTGATCCATTCCACCGCGTTCCGGCGGCTGAAGCACAAGACCCAGGTCTTTGTGTTCCACGAAGGCGATCATTACCGCACCCGCCTGAGCCATTCGCTGGAGGTCGCCCAGATCGCACGGGCGCTGGCCCGCCAGCTCGGGCTCGACGAGGACCTCACCGAGACCTTGGCGCTGGCGCATGATCTCGGCCATCCGCCGTTTGGACACGCCGGCGAACGTGCGCTCGACGCCTGCATGAAGGCGCATGGCGGCTTCGACCACAACGCGCAGTCGCTGCGCGTCGTCACCGCGCTCGAGCACCGCTATCCCGAATTCGACGGGCTCAACCTGACCTGGGAGTCGCTGGAGGGCATCGTCAAGCACAATGGCCCGCTGACCGACCGCTCCGGCACGCCGATCGGAAAATATCGCGACAGCGGCGGCATCCCGTTCGTCGTCGACGACTTCGTCAAAGCCTATGACCTGGAATTATGGAGCTGCGCCTCGCTCGAAGCCCAGATCGCCGCCGTCGCCGACGACATCGCCTATGACGCTCACGATATCGACGACGGCCTTCGCGCCGGCCTGTTCAGCGTCGATGATCTGAAGGTGATGCCGCTGACATCGGACATGATCCGCACGATCGATCGGCGCTATCCCAGGCTCGACCAGGACCGGCGCGGCGCGGAACTCGTCCGCGAACTGATTTCGTACCTGATCGGCGGGGTCGTCTCCGAGGCGCGAAAACGCCTCGACCGCGCCCAGCCGAAATCGGCCGATGACGTCCGCCGCCACGGCGAGCAACTGATCGTCTTTCCGACCGACGTCGCGAAAGCCGAGGCCGGCATCAAGGCGTTCCTGAAGCAGCACATGTACCGGCATCGCTGGGTGATGCGGGTGATGGGCGAGGCCGAGCAGATCGTGGTCGAGCTGTTCACGCGCTACCACCAAAGTCCGTCCGATCTGCCCGCCGAATGGCTGGAGGGGGCGGCCTATGAGAGCGAAACCGCGCGGGCCCGCCGCATCGGCAATTTCATCGCCGGGATGACCGATCGCTTTGCGCTCACCGAGCATCAACGGCTTTTTGACTCGACCCCGGAATTGCGTTAGGCGGCGCCCATGGCCGAAAAAACTGCCGAAAAATCTGCATCAATCCATCTGTTTGCCGATGTGCTGGCGCGCGTGCACGCGATCTGCGCGAAGCTCGCCCTCGAAGGCAATTGGTCCGCCGGCACCGATTTTTCGCGAGTCGTGGTCGAGCCGCCGCGTGATGCGAGCCACGGCGATATGGCGACCAACGCGGCGATGGTGCTTGCCAAGGAAGCCAAATCCAAGCCGCGGGATCTGGCGGAGGCGATCGCGGCGAGGCTCCGTACCGACCCCTTGATCGAAAAGGTCGACATCGCCGGGCCCGGCTTCATCAATCTCACCTTGAAGATTTCGGCATGGATCGACGCGCTGCGCACGGTGCTGCGCGAGAGCGAGGCGTTCGGCCGTGCCGCGCCGGCTTCATCGGCGAAGGTCAATGTCGAATATGTCTCGGCTAATCCTACGGGGCCGATGCATGTCGGCCATTGCCGCGGCGCGGTGTTTGGCGATGCGCTGGCGAGCCTGTTGGATTTCGCCGGCCACGACGTCGCGCGCGAATATTACATCAACGACGCCGGCGCGCAGGTCGACGTGCTCGCGCGCTCGGCCTTCCTTCGTTATCGTGAGGCGCTCGGCGAGAATATCGGCGCGATCCCCGACGGGCTTTATCCCGGCGACTACCTCAAGCCCGTGGGACAGGCGCTTGCCAGGGAACATGACAACAAGTTGCTTGCGCTCAGTGAGGCGCAATGGCTCCCGACCGTGCGCAACAAATCCATCGCCATGATGATGGATGAGATCAAGGGCGATCTCGCCGCGCTCAACATCAGGCACGACGTGTTCTTCTCTGAACGTTCGCTGATCGAGAACGGCAACAACAAGGTCGCCGAAACCATCGATTTTCTGCGCGCCAAGGGCGATGTCTATGAAGGCCGGCTACCGCCGCCGAAGGGCGCGCCGGTCGAGGATTGGGAGGACCGCGAGCAGACGCTGTTCCGCGCCACCGCCTATGGCGATGATGTCGATCGGCCGCTTCTCAAATCGGACGGCAGCTACACTTATTTCGCCTCCGACATCGCCTATCACAAGAACAAGTTCGATCGCGGCTTTCGCGACCTCGTCGACGTCTGGGGCGCCGATCACGGCGGCTACATCAAACGCATGCAGGCGGCGGTGAAGGCCGTCACCGCGGACAAGGCGGCGCTCGACGTCAAGATCGTGCAACTTGTCAAGCTGCTCCGCAATGGCGAGCCGGTGAAGATGTCGAAACGCGCCGGTGACTTCGTCACGCTGCGCGAAGTCGTCGATGAAGTGGGCCGGGACGCCGTCCGCTTCATGATGCTCTATCGCAAGAACGATGCGGTGCTGGATTTCGACCTCGCCAAGGTGATCGAGCAGTCGCGCGACAATCCCGTCTTCTATGTCCAGTACGGCCATGCCCGCGGACATTCGATTTTCCGGAATGCGCGGGAGGAGGTCTTGCATGACCTGCCGGAAGAAGCGGGGGCACGGGTGGCTTATCTCGCAAACGCCCCGGTCGAGCGGCTGACCGATTCCGCGGAGCTTGATCTCTTGAAGCGGCTGGCCTTATACCCCCGTATGATCGAGGGGGCGGCGGCGGCTCATGAGCCACACCGAATCGCTTTCTATCTATATGATCTTGCCAGCGAATTTCATGCGCTTTGGACGAAAGGGCGCGATTTGCCCTATTTACGCTTCATTATCAATAATGATGCAGACATGACCAAGGCGCGGCTCGCGATGGTTCAAGGCGTGGTGTCCGTTTTGGCGTCGGGGTTAGGCATTTTGGGCGTCCACGCTCCGAACGAAATGCGGTAGACTGGAGACCGCCGGGACAGCGAGCGCCGCCCACGAGAGTACCAGTGGGACTGGTGCGCTTGGTTAGAGTTGGTGGGGGCAGCTTTCCCGAAGGGGACGCATCATCACGATGGCCGATCGAAATTCGAACAGACCTTTCCGTGCTGACGATTATGGTCGCGGCAGCGATCAGTATGGGTCTGGAGGAGCCGAGAGCGATCCGCTCGCCGAGCTGGCGCGGCTGATCGGCCAGACCGATCCGTTTGGCTCGACCGGCCGGCAGAATCCTCCGCCGCCACCTCAGCAGCGTGCCGCGATTCCGCGCGAGCCTTACCGGCCGCCGTATCAACCGCAATATCAGGCGCCGGCCGAGGAAGAGGACGAGCCGCCTGCACCAGCCGGTCCGCCGCAATGGATGCAGCGCGCCAACATTCAGCGTCAGGTCGTGCGCCAGGAGCCGTTGCACCCGCCGCCGGTGGAATATCCGGAGGAAGACGCAGGCGAGGATTATCCGAGCGCCGTGCATCCGCTGCATCGCTATGCTGCGCAGCCCGCCGCGCATCATGATAACTACCATGCGCAGTCCTACGATCAGGGGCACGAGCAGCATGATCCGTCGCGCTATGACGATGCGCTGTATGGTCAACTCGAATCCGGCGCGCAGGATTTCCAGCGCGAGCCGGCCTATCCCGACGATCCCTACGCCTATCAGGACGGCTACGAGGAAGAGCAGGAAGAAGCTCCGAAGCGTCGTGGCGGCTTGCTGACGGTTGTCGCCGTGCTGGTGCTGGCGGTGGTCGGCACTGGCGCCGCGTTTGCCTATCGCACGTATATCGGCTCGGCCCGCAAAGGCGAGCCGCCCGTCATCAGAGCCGACAACACGCCGACCAAGATCATTCCGGCATCAACCGATTCCGGCAAGACGCCGGACCGTCTGCCGGCTGGCGATGGCAGCGAGAAGCTGGTGCCGCGCGAGGAGACGCCGGTCGATGTCAATTCGCAGGCCGCAGGGCCTCGCGTGGTATTCCCGCCGCTGAATGCCAACGCCAATCCGCCCCCGCCGGCCAGCGTCGCCACCAACGCGATACCGGCCGCAGTGCCGACCACCAACGGCACGATGCCGAATAGCGAGCCGCGTAAGGTCAGGACCTTCTCGGTCCATGGCGACCAGGAGGACACGTCCGCGGTTCCGACGACCCCGCAGGTCGCTCCGCCTCCCACAGCACCTGCGGCCAGATCAACAGCTGCGACGCGGCAGATAACGCCGCAGCCCGCACGTACCGCGCCGTCAGTGGCTAACGCGCCGCTGTCGCTGTCGCCCGATTCGGCCCAGGCCTCGGTGCCGGCTCCGGCCGAGCCGCGGACCCGCGTGGCCTCGACTGCGCCGACCCAGATTGCGCCGAGCAGCGAGTCGGTGCCCGCGGCCGAGGGGCACTTTCTGGTTTCGGTTACGTCGCAACCCACCGAGGCTGAGGCGCAAGCGTCTTACCGGGCGATGCAGCGGAAATATCCGGACCAGCTCGGCTCGCGCTCGCCGGTCATCAAGAAAATCGAAAAGAAGGGCGGCGGCTCGGCCTACCGCGCCTTGGTTGGTCCTTTCGCTTCGCGCGAAGAAGCCTCGCGGTTTTGCTCTGGCTACCAGAGCGCCGGCGGCCAGTGCTGGGTACCTTAGAGGTCGGCATCATCCAGAGGAAATCGTCGCGGTTTCCTTGACCGTTTTGCGCGCAGCGGGCTATTCCGCCGCATGACCAAGGCATTCATCACCGGACTAGCCGGAACCCAGCTCAGCAGCGCCGAGCGCGACTTCATCCGCGCCGAGCGGCCCTGGGGCTTCATCCTGTTCAGGCGGAATATCGATACGCCGGCCCAAGTCGCGGCTCTGACCAATGAAATCCGCGATGCGATAGGAGAGGTGGAGGTTCCGATCCTGGTCGACCAGGAGGGCGGACGCGTGCAGCGCTTCCGGCCGCCGAACTGGCCGCTCTATCCGGCCGGCGCCGCCTTCGGCCAGCTCTACGATATCGATCCGGCGCTCGGCTTGAGGGCCGCACAGCTCAGCGCCCAGCTGATTGCCGACGATCTGACCAAGGTCGGCGTCACCGTCGATTGCCTGCCGCTCGCCGACGTGCCGGTGCCTGGCGCCGATGACGTCATCGGCGATCGCGCCTATGGCAACGAACCGAAGAAAGTCGCAGCCATCGCCCGCGCGGTCACGGAGGGGCTGGAGCTGGGGGGCATTTTACCGATCCTGAAGCACATCCCCGGCCACGGCCGCGCGACCGCGGACAGCCATCTGGCGCTTCCGGTGGTCAATACGCCCAAAAACGAACTCGAATCCATCGATTTCGCCGCATTCAAGCCCCTGGCGAATCTGCCGATGGCCATGACCGCGCATGTTGTGTTTAGCGCATATGACGCCGCCCATCCGGCCACGACATCTGCGACAATGATCGAACAGGTGATTCGTGGCCTGATCGGGTTCCAGGGTTTGTTGATGAGTGATGACGTCGGCATGAACGCTTTGGCAGGTTCTATCGCCGAGCGGTCCAAGGCCCTGTTGGCTGCCGGGTGCGACATGGTTCTCGCCTGCAGCGGAGAGCCTGAGGAAATGCACCAAGTCGCCCGTGAGACGCCCGAATTGTCGGGCAAAGCGCTTGCCCGCGCCAAGGCGGCGTTGGCTTCGCGCCAGGCTCCGAAACCGTTCGATCGGGACGCGGCGCGGGCGGAATTGGATGAGTTGATCGGTCGTTTGGGAGCGCCGAGCGCATGACCGCGGAGATATTGTCATTTGAGACCGGTCGACCGGCGGAACTGGCCGAGGGCGAGCCGGCGCTGGTCGTCGACGTTGCGGGTTATGAAGGTCCGCTCGACCTGTTGCTCGCGCTCGCGCGGACGCAGAAGGTCGATCTCGCGAAGATTTCGATCCTGGCGCTTGCCGATCAGTATCTCCAGTTCATCGAAGCCGCGCGAAAAATCCGCCTGGAACTGGCTGCCGACTATCTGGTTATGGCGGCGTGGCTCGCCTTCTTGAAGTCGCGCCTGTTGTTGCCGGAGCCGCCGGCAGCGGAAGGCCCGAGCGCCGAGGAGATGGCCACAGCGCTTGCCAACCGGCTGCGCCGCCTTGAGGCGATCCGCGAGGCTGCGAACCGCCTGATGAACCGGCCGCAGTTCCAGCGCGATATCTTTCCGCGCGGAAATCCGGAAGCGATCGCTGAGATTCGCCATCCGAAGTACACGGCGACGCTCTACGACCTGCTGACTGCGTATGCGGCACAGCGCCAGAGCCGCGTGCTCGCCAGCGTGCATCTGGCCAAGCGCACCGTGTGGTCGCTCGCCGAGGCGCGCGCGTCGCTGGAGCGGTTGATCGGCATGGCCGAGACCGAGGATTGGGGCTGCCTCGACGAATATTTGCTGCGCTACGTCGACGACCCTTCGCAGCGCGCGACGGTCTTCGCGTCGAGCTTCGCCGCCGCGCTGGAACTGGTGCGCGAAGGCGAAATGGAATTGAACCAGAAACAGGCGTTCGCGCCGCTCTATTTCCGGAAGCGTGCGCACTCGGCCGAAAACCCCGTGCCGACGCCCGATTTGTAAGTGCAGGAAGGAGAAGCCATGGCAAGCCTGGCGGAAAAACGCATGGATGAAGCCGAGGATGCTCCCGTTGGTCCCGAAGCCGAAGCCCGGCCGGAAGAGCTGCGCTTGCTCGAAGCATTGCTGTTCGCCTCGTCCGAGCCGCTGGACACCGCTACCCTCGCCAAGCGCATGCCCGAGGGCGTCGACGTCAAGGCCGCGCTCGCGCAGCTTCAGGCAGAATATTCGACCCGTGGCGTCAATCTGGTCCGTATCGCCAACAAGTGGACGTTTCGGACGGCTGGCGATCTCGCCTGGTTGATGACGCGCGAAAGCTCCGAGACACGACGGCTGTCGCGTGCCGCGATCGAGGTGCTCGCCATTATCGCCTACCACCAACCGGTGACGCGCGCCGAGATCGAGGAAATCCGCGGCGTCGTTACCTCCAAGGGGACACTCGATGTGTTGCTTGAGACCGGCTGGATCAGGCCGCGCGGGCGTCGGAAGACGCCGGGACGGCCGCTTACCTTCGGAACCACGGAATCCTTCCTGTCGCAGTTCAGCCTCGAGGCGCTCGGCGATCTGCCGGGTCTTGAGGAGTTGAAGGGTACGGGGATGCTGGATACGCGCCTGCCGACCGGATTCACTGTTCCATCGCCCTCCGATGATCCCACCCTTCGCGAGGACGAGGATCCGCTTGAGCCGGGCGATGAGCTGGAACTGACACTGGCACCGCGCGTCGAGCCCGAGGGCGACGGCAATTCTGAAGGCGGCAGCAATCCGGAGGGCAGCGGCAATCCGGAAGGCGAAGGCGGCGACGGCGAAAGCTAAGCCTTTTGTAGGCTGTTCGGCCGCGCGCCAATGCGGTTAACGGTAGCAACATTACGGTTACGTCAAGCGCGATTTGACGTAGCCTAAGTCCTTGTTTTTGGCACCTCCCAAGCCTACCTTCCGACAAAGATTAGGCTGGGAGACCGGCCATTCGTGTTGGAGGGTTTGCAGGATGGGTTCGCTTAGCATTTGGCACTGGATCTTGGTGATCGCAGTCGTCCTGCTGCTGTTCGGCCGCGGCAAGATTTCGGATCTGATGGGTGACGTCGCCCAGGGCATCAAGGCGTTCAAGAAGGGCATGAAGGACGACGATGATGTCGCCCTCGACAAGCCCACCGAGCAGCCGATGAAGTCCATCGATCACAACAACGCGTCGTCTGCGACTGCGCGGCAGGACGTCGGCAGCAAGGCCGTCTGATACCGGCCATTCTGAGGGAGACGCGAAGCCGCCCCGGACTGGTGATGCGGCAACGTGGCTTCGCGTAAGCGGAATCTTTCATGTTCGACATCGGGTGGAGTGAACTGGTCGTCATCGCGGTCGTCGCGCTGGTCGCCATCGGCCCGAAAGAACTACCGGGCGTTTTGCGCATGCTCGGGCAATGGATGGGCAAGGCCCGCAAGATGGCGGCCGAATTCCAGGGCCAGTTCCAGGAAGCCATGCGCGAGGCCGAGATGGCCGACCTCAAGAAGAGCTTTGACGAGGTGAAGGAAGCCGCCTCGGGCCTCAGTTTCGGTGGCGCGCTGATGACGTCGCTGCAAAAGGACGTCACGGAGGCGATGCGGATCGACGACAAGCCCGCCGAGACGCCTGCGGTCGAGCCGCCAGCCGCTCCGACCACACCCGAGGCGCCGACGCCGGAGACTCTTGTCGAGGCGACGGCGCACGAGGTCTCCGAACCGCTCGCCATCACGCGCGAGGTTCAGGCGCAGGATAACGCGCCAGACACGTCCGACGAGCTCAAGGACGCCAAAGCGTCATGACCGACGCCGACATCGAGGCCAGCAAGGCCCCTTTGCTTGATCATCTGATCGAGCTGCGCTCGCGCCTGATCAAGGCGCTGCTCGGCTTCGGCATAGCCTTCATTTTCTGTTTCTTCTTCGCCAAACAGATCTACAACATCCTGGTCTGGCCATTCGTCTGGGTGGCAGGCCCGGAAAATTCCAGATTCATCTACACCGCGCTGCTTGAATATTTCATCACGCAACTGAAGGTGGCCTTGTTCGGCGCCGGCTTCATCTCGTTTCCGATTGTCGCCACGCAAATCTACAAGTTCGTGGCTCCCGGCCTTTACCGCCACGAGCGCAACGCCTTCCGGCCTTACCTGATCGCGACCCCTATCTTCTTCGTGATGGGTGCGATGCTGGTCTATTTCGTCGTGCTGCCGATGCTGATCCGCTTCTCGCTCGGCATGCAGCAGGCGGCCGGTCCGGATACCGCCCAGATCCAGCTATTGCCGAAGGTCGGCGAATATCTGTCCCTGATGATGTCGCTGATCTTTGCCTTCGGCATCGCTTTCCAGCTTCCGGTGATCCTGACGCTGCTCGGCCGCGTGGGCATCATCACCTCGCAAATGCTGCGCTCGAAGCGCCGCTATTTCATCGTGATCGCTTTCATCATCGCGGCGGTGCTGACGCCGCCGGACGTGCTGAGCCAATCCTCGCTCGCGGTGCCGCTGCTACTGCTCTATGAGGGCTCGATCATCGCGGTGAGCATCGTGGAGAAGAAGGCGGCCGCTGCGCGGAACTCCACGCCCGGCACGCCGCCGGCGGCCAATCCGGCCGAGTAGGCGCTCGTGCCGCTATAATTGCTCGATTTTCGGCTAGGCCCGGCTGTTCCAAATCCCAATCATTCGGGTTACTGGAGGGCGCCGTTCTCAAACGGCGCGACTCAAGGTCTGACAGGCATGCACGACATCAAAGCGATCCGCGATAATCCGCAAGCCTTCGACGCTGCCCTGAAGCGCCGCGGACTTTCGGGCATGTCGGCTTCGCTGCTCGCGATCGACGAGAAGCGGCGCGCGGCCATTCTCAGCTCCGAGCAGGCGCAAGCCCGGCGCAACGCGGCCTCGAAGGAAATTGGCGAGGCGAAGAAGGCCAAGGACGAGGCGCGCGCGGCCAAGCTGATGGCCGAAGTCGGCGAATTGAAAACCAGAATGCCCGAGCTCGAGCAGGCTGCCAAAGCCGCCGACGAGGAGTTGAACACAGAACTCGCCGCCATCCCGAACCTGCCGCTGCCGGCGCCGGAAGTGCCCG
>Ga0310811_10007889_pt1 | contig 13648 bp, 22 predicted proteins | sample YCmetagenome_FD_207642 | JGI IMG/M metagenome (GOLD analysis project Ga0310811, IMG submission 207642) | Soil microbial communities from experimental microcosm in Duke University, North Carolina, United States - YC | ecosystem: Engineered > Artificial ecosystem > Soil microcosm > Unclassified ... | reverse complement strand
TTAATTATATTAATTGTATCGTTATAATAAGCCTGAAGTTTATATCCTAAACTAAATTCACATCCAAATGTCGCACTTCCTGAACCTGAAGGATATAAATTATTTGAAGTCGTAAGAGTTGAAAATGCAGAGCCATCCCAAATTTTAACAGAAGTATTTGGCGTATTATATTGAGCCTGTAAATTAGCATTTGGAGCTTCACCCACTCCGTTGCTTTGTGCTATTATAAGAATATTTCTAGCCATTATACCGCCCTCCCTCCTGTAATCACGCTTTGGTTATATTTATAAATCGCTGGATAAAGAATTTTCAAATCTCCTGCCGTAATTGCGGTTTTTGCAATAAGAAAAGTTATAACTTCTCTATTTGTAAAGAATGTCGGAGTTCCATCAACATTTGAGCATCCTACATAAACTTCATTTGTCGTCATATTTCCCGCTACACTAACCGTACTTCCTACATTTACAGCATTCCTTGTAATTACTCTATTGCTGCTTGAAGAAGTATTTACACCCCAAAAACCTGAAGAATCAGATGTTGCAAATATTAGTCTTCCGGTTGTATTGTTATACATATCGCTAAGAGTATTTCCAGAACCATTCTTTGCTGTAAAATTGAAACTTGCCGTATTGTCTGCTTTTTGTGCTCCATAATCAAAACCGGAAACAGAAGTATTATTTCTCATGTATATTGCCGAAAAATGATTAAATTGGGTTAAATCTGTATTAGGAATAAGCCCTGTTTTTAAATACTGATCAACTCCATTGAATGCCCAGCCTTTTTGTGAAAATGTAGGACTTTTACCTATAGCATAGGTAAGCGTATAATTCGTATTCATGCAATTGATCAATGAAGCACCTAAAGAGGATGGAGAGACTAAATAAAATGCCCCTGTCTGTAGTTTTGAATAAATAGAGATAATATCTTTAAAAAAAATATTAACTGCCTTGCGCTCTCTTTCATCAGAGATCCAAGCCCTATCTATATAATCTTTTGCAGGTTGAAAATATGTATTATTATATAATCTGCTTATCATTAGAAGTTCTCAACTGAAAGTTTAATATAAATTTTCTGACCACTTGCAGGAGTAAATGCATCAAGTGTTTCTAATAAACCATAAATAGTTCTACTCGATCCAGTCGGAAGATATTTTAATCTAATATCATCTCTTTGAGTTGAAGCTCCTGTGCTATTCGTTGGATCTTCTGTTGCCACAGCAAAAAAATCTATCGTGCCCAGTTTTGTTGCTTTATTGGCATAAAGAGACAAATAAGGTGAATTATCATTTATTGCTGTTGGCGCAGTATCAAACAAGTGTAGCCTAAATCTAGAAGTGCAGGTCTTTTGATCTGTTAACAATAAAGCTTTTACTATGTATCCTCCCACTCCATTTGTCCTGGACAGGTTTGTAAAAGTAAAAACAACCGTCGGAGAAGATGTTGAATCTGAAATAGCATCTAAAGCTGTATAAGCTGTTGTATCTGCTGGTCGGGTTAATTCAACCCCGACAGAGTTTTCTTCGCCGCCAATTTTACCTATATGATTTTCTCCTGCTACCGATAAAACCGAATTATAAATATTGCCATCATCCATAACAACGTATAGCTTATCGGTATCAGCCATTGCCGAAGTATCATAAGCTAGAGTTAAAACAGGGCTTGAATAGGTTCCCCCTAACGATGGATTTGATATATTGTATATTACCACATTTGAAGTGGCATTAATAATGGCTAAAATTTTATCAAGTGTTGCCGGGATTGTGCTACCTGTAAAGGTTACAGTTTTAGCTGTATGGTTAAATGTGTATGTTGCTGGTATTTTCATCCGAATATAATTGCGTTTATGAAGGCTGCGCCGTCAGTGTATGATTTATTTGATGCTTGTGTCGAAGTCGTAGGCGTTGGAACTATAGGAGAACTTGAAAATGTCTTTACTCCTGCTATTGATTCGGTTCCAGTGTTGTGAACTACTACGCTGTCTTCTGCCTTGGAATTTAACTGGGTTTGAATTTCAGAAGATACACCGGACAAATATCCTAATTCAGTAGGAGTAACAGACGAAGAAGTCAAATCGCCCGTGCCATTTAAATAAGGAACTGTTGAAACAGTTAAACTAGGAAATCTCGTTGTTCCTGTTATTGCCAATATTCCTGCGGTTCCAAAATCTATGTAGGCTGTCGCAGCAAGATTTCCAACCCTTCCGTTGTTGTCAAGAACAAGTGCGTTGATTCCTGTAATATTATTGCTTCCCAATTGAAGGTTTCCGGTCATTTGAACGCTGCCATCAGCAAGCAAGACATTAACTAAAGCTGCAACAATAGAATCGTCCACATATTTTTTATGTGTTATATCTCCGTTGGAATTAATTGTAACAAGTGTAGAATATCCTAATTTCCCCTGAATAGCAGTATCGCCAAGCATGTTAACGCCTGAGTCTGCGAGATCCTGAAGTATGGCTTGAACTATTGGCCCGGTTATGGCTCCGATGCCATTGGCTGTAATCTGTGCAACTATTTCATTGACGAGATCTGATCGGTTTTTTACTGACACGTTTCATGGCAATTGTCGGTCTTATAGAGTATTTGGTAGTTAACCACGAATAAATATTTATTGAAATCAAAGTCTTTTTTTCCTGTTTCTTCGGCTATTATACTATTGGAGTCATAATTGATGTTATTTATAATAACTTCTGATTTTTCTATGTTTGCATTTCCCATTCTATTAATGATATGTGTATCAAAATCTATCTGATCCGAATAACACACTAATTCAATAGTAGAAGCAGCAGTATATATTCTCGTTTTGCCTCGTTCTTGTAATGTTTTAAAATCAATCTGCTTGAATTTATGGTAAAAAAAAGATGAATAACTATCATCAATTATTACCTGGTTTTTACTTTTTATTTCAAAGTTTTGCTTTTCTTTTTCCCTTGTCGTTTCTTTTGTAAGTCCATAGAATTTATGCGTTCCCTTAATATTAACTATCAGGTCTTCGTTTAATGAATCTACTTTACTTATTAAAGATTTCATTTATTTTTATTCTTACTTTTTCCTGAATTAATTTAGCTTCGCTATCCGATAATTGGAAAATCGTTCCGAATTTTCTTTCGTTCCAATCGGCTTTATCGGAGGAAAGCTGACCCTTAAATCCTATAACATAGCCCGTCTTACCTTCCGGTGCGACAATAAAATCGCCCATCATATCACCAGAAAACGTTAAATCTATTTTATCAATTTCTAAACCTTTTTTTACCCTCTTCTTTGCATATTCTTCTGAATAAGGCGTTGACAAAATAACTCGCGTTGTTGTTTTTTTTCTTTTGGAAAATATTTTTCCTGTTTTAAAATTTTTATGGGCTGCTATATTATTTTTATCTGATTTAATTGGCGTACCATCAGCTTTTAATCCTCTTTGCTGTATTCTGTCAGAAATAAGAACAACCGTATCAAGTGCGATTTCTCTTAATAATTTATCCCCCTGAATGAGTTGAGCAAGCTCGCCTTTTATATTATTTTTAAATTGTTCAATATTTGTTTCTACTTTGAACACTTGGGTTTTAATTTAATTTTTACTTCCTGTTTTGATATATCAACTTCAGCCTTTCTTTTAAGCTTCCCTTTTGTTAATCTCGCCTTATGGGCTTCTTTGTGAATTTCTGAATCATCTGAATTAAGGGAAAATCTCATTACTTTTTTCATGGCATCATACTTTTTGTGGCTACCTTAAATGTTTCTTCACAATCAAAACATAAAGATTCGCCTGTTAATGGGATAGAATTTAAAGCTCTTTTCAAATTACTCTTATACCTATCTTCAAAAATCAACCTTGATTCTTCAGTTTGCTCCAAATTTGAAGCAGTATAGAAGTTTAATCTTGGGCTGTTTCTCTTATGTAGAAGCATTTCAGCCCCAAGTAAATATAATAATGCCGATTTTAAGAACTCTCTATTATCATATAAAAATTGGTCGATTGAACATCTAATTTCAGCATCAACAGTAACCCCTTTGCCGATTCCTGTTTTAATAATATTGGAATATTGAGGGGTTGTTGTAGAATCGAAAGTAGCCGGATAAAATTGAAAGAATCCTCTAAGTGCTACATAGCCAAAAGTGTTTTGAGCTGCACATGCCATGTCAGAATCATACCAATAATAATAATCATTGAGCGTCTGAATGGAATCAAAATTAGTCGTATCAACCCCAATAAACATTTCCAGAATCCGATATTTAAGCGGAAAAATTTCTTTTATATCAATATAATTCAGTCCAATTATAAGATCAATGCTATCATTATAAAGAACCGATCCATCGTTCAAATCCCATACTTTAATTGTAGTCGTAACAACCTGAGAAGAATAAACCCAAACCCCATTTAATCTGTATTCAGCATATTTGCTTTCTGGAACCATTTGATAAATTCCAGTATAAACAGAAGAAGCAGGAACCGGAATTAAAGCATTAATTTGACTTTTGATTAATCGCCTTGTCTGATAGATAATAGAATTAAATTTAATATATTCATACATTAAATTAATGGTATCATCCTTTAGTCTTCTAATGGCGTTTTTTTGAACGTCTGCCCAAACTCCTGCAAAGTTTATTTGTTCTGAGTTTGCTATTTTATCAACAAGCTCAGTACTCATTCCCGGAAGCTCATTAATATAATCTCCGCTTTCCGGTGTGGGAAGGTTGCAGTTTTTTAGGCCGATATAGTTCGTAAGATCCACAGACATAAGCAAAGCCCCAATGAAGGGGCTTTTTAATTATGAAATGACAAATTTTACTGTTTTTTGACCTGCGATTCCAACGGAGTTTGCGCCTTTAATTACAATTGTGTAAGTTCCTGCTGCCTGAGAAGTAGTTCCTGTCAAAGTAATATAAGGCCCAGAATAACTCAAAGTTAATCCAGTTGGCAATGTTCCGCTAAGAACAGAAACAGAAGCAAGGTTATATCCTGTTTGAAGTCTTGCATTAAGTGATGATACGTTTCTGGTCAGATCAATTTCATCAGATTGACCAGGAACAATCGTTCCGGTAGACCCAGACTGATTACTGAAACTTACTGATTCTCCATCGAATAACTGTGGACAGGTTGCCAAATCATCAACCGAGGCAGAATAGTTAAGAGGGTTTGATTTCTTAGCCCATGTAACTGCAATTTCGCCTTCAATAAATGTTTGGTTATCGTCTGTTATTTTTCCTGTAGCCTCAATAGATACAGGAGCATTTGTTACTACCCATCCATAGGTATCAGTAAAGAAATAAATATCAAAATTGGCTGCTTGGCTTTCCATGTCGATCCAATATTGAGCATTTGCTACATAGCTAAAATCAATAAATGATAAAGCGTGTGCTTTGCCTGTCATTCTTTTTAATTGCTTGCCTAATCCTTTTCCGAAAGTTGCTTTACCACCATCGTAAGAACCTGAAACATTTCTAATAACATAAGCATTACCAAGTAACTCGGCCGCTAAAATATCCGATACCATTGATGTCGTTGAAATGCTTGTTCCTCTTTTTACAAAGGCAGCATGTACGACCTTATTCAATTCATCGGTAACGCAATCTTCGCAACTACGTGCGGGTATATTGCTACATGAGAATAATGTTGACATATAAGTATGTTTATAAGAAAGGCCGGTTTCCCAGCCCTTCTATTGTTGATTAAAGAACTCCTGCTATTGCTTTGAACACTCCATTTACTCCATTCAATCGGTCTGATGCTTGGAACATATTAGTTGGAGAAACATAAAGGTCAAAATGAACTCCTATGATAATATCATAAGATTCTGTTACGCTATTGCCAGAACAAGCATTTGGAATAACTCTCATATCATATACAAGCCCCGGAATTACTGGATCAGGAATTGTGCCTCTTTCAATTGTTGCTATTGGTCTATTAAATCCTGGGCCAACATATTCGTTATAAGAAGCGAATTGCATAGATCCAGGCATATATATTACAAATCCATTTGCATCACCAATAGATTCTGTTCCTATAGTAAAGTCTTTATAATATTTGAAACCTGCGGGATTTGCTCCTGACATTTTGCCAAAATCAATACCATTTAAATTACAACATCCATAGTTAAGGGCGTTTGCAGCCAAATCAAAAGCTCCCTCGCCAACTACAAATGGCTGACCTGTAAATCCAACTCTTGACATGTGTTGTTTAAGTTGGTTAAAACCGCTGAATACAGGAGCACCTTCTTGTAGGCCAGTATCATTATTGGCTCTATAAACATTATACGTATTTATAGTATTACCTCCTTGATATTTACCAAATTGAAGATTTAATGCAGTATGTAAATCTGTATTAATAGATTGTCTTAATGCATCAAAATCCATTGCCATTTCCATAACAATTTCCCCCATTAATTGTAATGGATAAGCGTTACCCTCCCAAGTTCTAAAATCAATTCCTTCAGGTCGCACAAGTTGACTTGCGCTATCGCAAAGCAATCTAATGTCGGATTCCCTTACATTGATAGTATGTTGACGATAAGAGTTAACAGTAAATGTTTCTTCTTTATATGTTTTTGGAGTGCCTGAAGCACAATCTTTAGAAGAAGAAGTATCGGAAGGAGTTGCTCTTTGTTTATGTTTGATACGAACGGTTTTTGGATGACCGCTATCTGCACCAACGTTCTGAATAACTGAGTTTGGTTGCCTGTTTGCAGGATCAAAAAGAGAACCAAGGAACCCTACTTGAGTTTCTAAATTATAAGGCGCACCATCTTTTAGAATTTCATCTAAACCTATTAATATTGCCGGACATACGGCATTTGTTTGAATAATTGACATTTGGAATTGACGTTAAAAACGCCTGAATCACAAATTCAAAACAGCTTATAAACCTCCTTGATCCTTTAGGGATTTTTCTATTAGAGATTTTACAGGGTTTGAACGTGAAGTAGTATTTGGCTGATTTCCCAACGAGGGAGCCACGTGTTTTTGATGGGTGTTCGGTGTCTGTGTTGGAGATACCGCTAAAAATTTGTTTTCGGCTGCTACTTTTGCCGCTAATTCTGTAAAGATAACTTTTTTATTTGAATTATCAAAATATTCAAATTCTGTATTTTCGGCTTTAACAACTTTTGGTTTTCCTTTATCGTCAAGAACAACCTTTGCATTCATTTTATCAAGCATTTTATTTAATGCTATTCTTGAAAGTTCGGGTCTTATTTCTGATGGATAATTATCTGACCATTTAAATGTATTGAATGCAGAATCAATTTCCTTATCAAGAATATAATTATTATGCTCTTGAATTTTTTGCGCTATAGCATTATTTTTTTCTTCTTCTTTCTTAACTAGCGTTTCCCTTAATTTTACGATTTCATCATTTAGGGCTTTTTCTGCTTCCTTATCTCCTGATTTTTTTGCAATAGTAGCTTCTTTTTGAATTTCTGCAATTCTATCTTTTAAAAACTGACCGAAAATCTCATACTTTTTACCTGAAGACCGTTCTTCTTTCAATTGTTGCTTTTGCTCATCTCCGAATTCAAAGACATCAGCAAGCTTTAACATTTCTTTATCTGATCCTGCATACGCCATTGCGTAAAAATAGTTTTTTATAGTGGTATTATTTTTGGCCGCATCTAATGACATAAGGCCGCCGAACGCCTCGGACACCTCTCTAGGCATTTCTGTTTGAATTGATAAAATATCGGCAAACTGTGCCTCTTTTGGATCGTACCCTGCTTTTTGAATAAGATCTTTTAATATTTCTCCTAATTTTGAGCTCATCTTTATTTTACTTTAGGTTGTTTTACTAATTTCTCTTTTGCATTTGGCTTTTCAATTATAGTGTCCATAATTTCTATGGATTCTTCTATTTGATTTTCTATGCCATAAAACGTTCTTTTTTCTTCATCACTGGCATATCTTACGCCTCTCCATGTGATATGTCTTTTAGCTTCTTCAAGGTTTAATTGCTGTTCTGCTGTAAATCTTGAAACCTCTACTGGGATATAATCATATCCAACTGTACCAGCTCTATGAACTGGCCTAATTACTAATACTACATCTAAACTGTCTTGCATATTTTTATTTATTTAGTTTCTAATTGAACTTGCTGTTAAATCCTGATTAATAATTGAAGGATATATGGCAAATGTTTTAAGTTTTTCTTTCTCCTGAATATCTGAAAGAACCCTATCTATTGAATCGTAAAGATCTTTCGTATTTTCGAGTATAATATCTATGACTGAATAATCCACTGCATATGCATGTGTAAGCCAGCATCTTTCGGCTTTATATAGTCCAATATTTCCAGACTCGGCAATCTTTTCTTTTAATGCTTTTGTGTCGCCTCCAATTACTCCTTTGTCATAATTCCATTGCCCCAAATAAAGCATATCATATTCTGGTAGTTCTTTATAAAGAGATTCAAATATTTCCTTAAACCCTTCGCAAAAAAGTGCATCATCTTCCAATATTAAGGTTTTCTTCCATCCTTCATTTTTAATCCTTTTATAAATTTCCCTGTGCGACATAAAGCATCCGATTTCACCCAAATTCAATTCTTGACCTTTAGGGCAATTCATGGAAAAGTCTCTATATTGAGGTTCGTTCCATGAAATTTCACCTCCATAAATAGCACAGAACCTTTCCGCCTCAATATTTTGAGCCTTCAGCCTTTCCCTCATATTTCTGAATCTATCCGAACGATTTTTAGAGTTTATCCAGAATATTTTATCAAACTGCTTCATCTTTTCTTCTCTCCAATATGAAAACATCTATGATAGTCTTCTCTTTTCCCTAGGTACGAAAACCATAATGCACTATTATTATTTAAATAATGATTTCTTATATCATATTCCCCGAAAGGCGTAAAATCCTGAACCCACTTTCTTTTATATAGTGATGGATTAAAAGTAAAATGGTCTTTGTGTAATACCACATCAATTCCAGAAACATTTCCTGGCCTCCATCTCTCCGGCCTTGTATTCATTAGACTTCCGGCAGCCTTTTCATCATCAAACCAAGGTTGACGAACTATTGCGCATTGAACTATAATAGGACTTTCAAGAACAGTCATTAAGTCATGAATATTTATCCGTTCTAAAAACACAAAGTCATTTTCCTGATGCCAAACATAATCTGCATCTTCAGGAATTAAAGACCATGCTTTTTTAACCGTTGCGTTTACACCAAGATTTTCTTCATTAAACACCACTTCATCAACCTTGTATTTTCTACATAACTTTTTAATGGTTTTTTCATCCCTTTCTAAGGGCCAATCGTCAAGTAAGATTTTATATATTTCCGCATCATTAGGAAACATGACATTTTCTTCAAAGCTTTTTAAGGTCTTTGCTAAATAATCGTTTCTGCCATCGTTAATTATAATTACACAGAATTTCATCTTATAAAAATTAGGTTCTCATGGTTTTTATGATGCAATCTCATTTCATACTTTCCACAATAATGAATATATTTTTCATCCTCTTTTGAGTTCGTTTCCACTATCAGCATTTTACATTCTACTTCTCTTAAATTAATTTGAGTTAATACTTCATAGTCTAATCCTTCAATATCAATTGTTATCAAATCAAATTTTTTATAAGGAGATCTCGAAAGAAGTGTTTTGAATGTAATAGCATCAACAGTAATCGGATTAAAGTCTGTTCCCGATCCTATCCAACGGCTCATTTCTGAAGGCTTAAGGGTAGACAAAAGAGAAAAATCTTCCTTAGTTATATGTGAACCTGACTCGAAAAACTCCAATTCCCCTTCGACGTTTGAAACCGCAATATTCATCATGACAATCTTTTCATTCTGGCCGTGAAGCTTTTCAAGTCTCCTGAATGCTTCTTTTGACGGTTCAACTAAAACTCCTGACCATCCGCATTCAATTACTTTTAATGAGTTGCTTAAGGTCTTTCCATCGTTCGCCCCTAGGTCTAATACAGTTCCGTATTTGCCTTTGAAATAATCGAGTATAATTTGTTCTTCTGCTCCCTGGCTGTACATATTATTTCCATGAAAGGTAAAACACGATAACGCAAGCTAAAGCCTCCAAAACTGAAACATAACAGATAAGAATGTTCATAATCAATAGACATGAAATAGCTTTTAGTATTTTCATGATTTATGAATAAGGTTTGATATTTTATTAAATTCATCCTTTGATAAGAATTTGCTTTTATCTGTTTTCTTCATGATAGCAATACATTCCCATCCTGTATCTATATTGTTATAAATCGGGTGCTCGAATATTTCCAGTACTTCTAGCTTGCATGATTTAGCGTAAGATTTCCAGAAATCAAGGGTAAAGAAGTGATGGCCATGTCCTGGGAAATTTCCAGTCTTTGGGTTTTTATGAAGCATAACCCCGCCTACGGCGCAGAAACCAAAAGTATTTCTTAGGCTATTATAAAGATCTTCAACATGCTCAGTCGTTCCCGCGTCCGTGACAATATCAAATTGTCCCAAATCTTCAATAATGGGTTCTGAAAGATTTAATGCTAAAGCCCCATCTTTGCCGTTTTGATCGATGCTTGTATGATTATATCCTAATCCTATAAAATGCTGTTTTGCAGAAATATTTTGAACATCTGCAAGGTTCATTTCCTGATTTCCTAATTCAAGCATCCTGCATCCTTTAGGAGCATATTTTAGTATTAAATTATATCCGTAATATTCTATCATAAACCACGCATTGTTAAAATTACTTTGTCTAAATCAGCTGGATAATAAGATGAATATTCCCCTGGCTGAGTCATTTTTAAACCCATTTTATTTAATATCAAACTTGCTGCGCTCTGATCTTGTCTATGGAATTTAAATCTTGGATCTCTGCTCTGATTGTCATGTTCACGTGATCCGTGAAAAGCTCTTTCTTTAGCTGCTTTAATCCATGTTTCAATAAATTCTTTTCCTTGTGGGTTAGCCATATTTACACCAAACATTGAAGTGCTACAGTCAGGAAACTTCTCAGCCTCGTCCCTTGTAACATCAAAATAATCCAGGCATAAATCAGAACAACATTGAGCGCAGTTGTAACCCGATGACCAGAAATAATAACCGTTATCATTTATATAGTCAAAAATTGGCTCTACTGGTTTTACAGGCCATACAGAACAATCAGCCCAAAATATAATTTCATAGCCCTTTTTAATTGCTTCTTCAAAAGCTGCTGCCTTAATATTGTAAGGGCATGACTTGTCGTAGTTTTCATTAGGCCATTCATTACACCATGTTAAAATATCATGTGAGAACCCGTGATGGCGCAAGGTATCAACAAGCCTTTTCTGGCCTTTCCAATACCAACCTCCGAGGGCTGCATTAATTAAACATGCCTTCTTTTCTGCCTCCATTTAATTAAAACCATATTTTTTGTTGTGATCTTCTTTCGAGCTGTATTGATAGAAGTAAAGAACCTGGTCAATAAAATTTTCTGTCTTAATCAATGATGCTAGTCTCATACAATACTCATAATCTTCTCCGAAGCGCAGGTCTTTAAAGCCTGTCTGCAATGCTAACGACCTTAAATGCGGTGTTTTATGGTAAATATTTCTTACATATCTAAATCCATCGACATTTTCAGCCCAATTATTATAAACTCGGGAAGCTTTTGCCCTTCCTGTGTATTCCCCGTCGTAATAGCAGTCAATAAGAAACCCTATCGCATCGGCTCCAAGGTTTTTAAGGATCTGATTTATATAATCTGAACTTACAGTGTCGTCATCATCCACAAAGACGATATATTCTCCCTTTGCCTGCTCGATTAGTTTATGCCTTTTTCTTCCTATGGATATTTCCTTATTATCCTTTGCTATAATTATCTCGACTATTTCGGCCTCTTTATTTATTGCCTCCATTTGAGGAATTAAAATATCTCTAAGCCTTTGAAGCTTTTCTTCTCTGCCTGTTACCGTTGGGATTAAAATTGATAGTTTCATTTAAATCCTCCCTTCTTTCTATTATTATAATTCAATTCATCTGCTCCCCAATACGCATCATTCCTTAAATAAAGAGCATCCGATTGAAGTCCTGCAACCCAAGAAGGATGTTGATGCTTTACGATCATATGAGGGATGCTTTTGATTTTGCCTTGGCTGGCTGCGACTTCTGTATATTCATTATCGCAGAAAAATGACTTATAAGAGGGATGATATATATAATTGTATCTGTCGTAATACTTTCTGCCAATTATTGAAAGTGTAGAAATAAAGCTTTGCGCTCCGTCATGATACCATAAACATCCATCGGTATCAGGGTAATTGGCTTTCATATCGCCCCTAATCCTGTCATCCCATCCTCCGGCTTTACACTCCATATCGTCAGAGATTAAAATGATAATATCCCAATCATTAGCTTTTTCAATATCTCGATTGCATGCTTCGATCTTATTTGCAGAAGTGCCGGATATTAATTGGACGTTTTTATGTAATGATTCAGCCTGTTTAATGACTTCGTATGTCATTGTTTCGTCATCTGAATCGTAAGAAATCAGGTATTGGATAAGATCGTTGTTTGAAGCTTTGCTAATGTAATCCCCTAATGTTTTTAGGAACTTTTGAGGTCTTGTCCTTGTAGGAAATTTGCAAAGTATTTTATACATAAAATCTGTATAACTAGTTGTTTTATGTAAATATATATTTCCCACATGTGTAAAAATAAATATATATAATGTATTGTATATTTTACATTAATTGTATATTTTAGCATAGTTGTATTAAATAGTGATACATATTATGATGGCAGCAAAAAAATTAAATGGCATTTCCCCAGACGAACAGCAGGTAACCTTTGTCATAAAAACTAAACAGAAGGAAAGATTAGATCATATCGCCTGGTATGAAAGAAGAAAGAAAAAGGAAGTTGAACAGGAGGCGGTGGCTCTTTATTTGGAATCTAAAAAACATATCCCGGAAAAGCAATGACCACCAAAATAAACACGGTAAGATATAAGAATGCGCCTCTTTCGGTTTATAAAAAGGAAAAGTATGTTAAAATATCTGAAGGTTGGGCCGTTTTGGAGGAAAATATTCAAAGGAAAGAAATATACCTCAATACAGTTTTTAAAGGGATTGTTATAACCGGAAGCATAGTATATGAACGAAAATAATAACAACTATGAGCGTATTAATAAATCTTGCAATTGTGTTCGTGGTAGTAACTGTATTGTTGTTAATCATGGCTTACATTATTATTAAAATTACAGATGACGACGACTTCGGCGGCCCTTCTGATGTCCGAGACTATCCTTTTTACCTATATAACAACGAAAGCGGCTTTTAAACAAAAAACTATGAAAGAAATAAAAATTCTATTAAAAATTCTTGGCTCTTTAATTGGGATAGTGGCTGGATTAATCATAATGACTTATTCGTTTAAAATGATAAGCGCAAAATCCACAATTGAAAGTCTTGCAGGATTGCTTTTACTGATTCTGCTAATATCGTCTGTCGTAGTGATAGGTATTAAAATTTTTAAATCAATTAATAAACAACTAAAAACCAAAACAAATGAAAAAACTCTTTAACATTTCACTTTTTGTATTGCTGTCAATTAATCTATTTTCCTGCCGTGAAAAAATAGACGCGGGAAGTGTCGGGCTTTTAATATCTCAGTATGGGGACGATAAAGGACAGGGCGTAAAACTTGTGGCAGGAGCTACATGGTATAATCCAGCCACAG
>Ga0310811_10007887_pt1 | contig 13649 bp, 10 predicted proteins | sample YCmetagenome_FD_207642 | JGI IMG/M metagenome (GOLD analysis project Ga0310811, IMG submission 207642) | Soil microbial communities from experimental microcosm in Duke University, North Carolina, United States - YC | ecosystem: Engineered > Artificial ecosystem > Soil microcosm > Unclassified ... | reverse complement strand
ACCTGCGCGCGTTTTATGACAAGTGGTACTCCACCGCGAACGCCGTGCTGGTTATCGTCGGCGACGTTGACCCCGTCCAAACACTGGCACAGGTACGCGAACAGTTCGGTTCCATCAAGCGCCGCGAAGTGCCGAAGGAAGCTGCATTCACGCTGGGCCCAGTGAAGAACGACACTTTCACGCTGGACAGCAATCTGCCGTACACGCTAGCAGTCATCGGATATCGCCTACCCGGCACGGACAGCAAGGATTACGCCGCAGCACAGGTACTGGCGGATGTATTGAGCAGCCAGCGTGGCGATCTATATGCCATGGTTCCTGCTGGGAAAGCCCTTGGAGCACAATTTGGCATGGCTGGTAGCTATGCCAAGGCCAGCCTTGGATTTGGCCTTGTAGCCGTTGCCAGCGAGGCTGATGCCAAACCCGCGTTGGACGAGATGCGCTCCATCATCAATCGGTACGCGCAGAACGGTGTGCCTGCGGATCTGGTTGCTGCCGCCAAGCGCAGCGAACTGACCGATGCGGCCTTCCAGGCAAACTCCATTCCAGGACTCGCCTCACAGTGGTCGCAGGCATTAGGGTCTGAGCGCAAGTCGTCGCCCGATGAAGATACCGAGGCAATCAAGAAGGTCACCGTTGCCGATGTGAACCGCGTGGCAAAGCAGTATCTGCTGCATGTAAACACCATGACGGCCACGCTGAAGCCAGTGGCCAGTGGCGCACCAACTGCAGGCAAAGGTTTTGGCGGTGGTGAAAAGCTGACAGCTACGCCCACCAAGGAAGTGGCGCTGCCGGACTGGGCTGCAAAGCCGCTGGCGGAGCTTCGCCTGCCGCATCCCATGACGCTACCCAGCGATGTGACGCTGCCTAACGGCCTGCGCCTCATCGTTCGCACAGACCGCACCAGTCCCACCGTCACCATGACCGGCTCCGTGCAGCACAACGAAGACCTGGACACGCCCAAGGGTAAGGAAGGCGTTGCCGATGTGCTGGAAGAACTATACGGCTACGGCAGCACATCGCTGGACCGCATTGCGTTCCAGAAGGAACTGGACGACATTGGAGCCACGGAAGACGCAGGCTTCAGTTTTAGCCTGAAGGTGCTGAAGGACAACTTCGCGCGCGGTGTCGAGCTGCTCGCAGACAACGAACTCCATCCCGCCTTGCCTGCCGAGGCATTCCCTGTGGTGCAGAAGCAGATGGCGGAACTGACGGCGGGCAATCTCACCTCGCCGGGCTATCGCACGCAACGCGCATTGAGCGAAGCGCTGTTGCCCAAGGGCGATCCCTCCCTGCGCGACCAGACACCGCAAACCATCATGGGGCTGAAGCTGGACGATGTGAAGGCGTACATGAAGTCAGCCATCCGGCCAGACGTAACCACCATCGTCATCGTCGGCGATATCACGCCGGAAGAAGCCCGCGCACAGGTAGAGAAGGCCTTCGGCGGATGGACTGCCACCGGCCCCAAGCCCAAGGTTGACCTGCCGCCAGTACCGCCGAACAAGGCGACGGCAGCCGTGGTGGGTGATCCACAGGCCGTGCAGGATTCCGTCACGCTGTCTGAAGAGTTGCAGCTCAACCGCTTCAGCCCGGACTACTATCCCATGCAGCTTGGCACCTACGTGTTGGGTGGGGGCTTCTACGCCAGCCGCCTCTATCACGATCTGCGCCAGGTAGCCGGTTACGTCTACACCGTGGATGTGAGCCTGCGTGCGACGAAGACCCGCGCCACGTACACCGTAGACTATGGTTCGGAGCCGGTGAACGTCTCCAAGGCACGTGCATTGGTGGAACGTGATCTGCAGGCGATGAAGACCACGCCGGTTACACCCGGTGAACTCGCACTGGCAAAGTCCCTGATCCTGCGTCAGCTTCAGTTAGGCGAATCCAGCGAGGCCGCCGTGGCAGGTGTTCTGCTTGCACGCGCACAACTCGGCTTGCCGCTGAACGAAAGTGACAATGCTGCCAAGACGTATTTGGGGTTGACTGCGGAAGAGGTGCAGGCAGCGTTTGGCAGGAACCTGCGCGTGGAAGATCTGGTGCAGATTGTCCGAGGTCCCGCTCCGCAGTAAGTGCGGCGTAACGTAAACCAAAACGGGAAGCGGTTGCACAAGAAATAATGCAATCGCTTCCTGACACCCATCGTCTTTGATCGGCATGCCCGAAACGCAGATTCGTACCACGGTGCGCGAGTCTGAATCCGCCACGATTCCCTGGTACATCTGGAGCGGGGTCGCGGGTGTCACATCGGCATTCATCGGCGGCCAATGGGACGTGTCGTGGCATCGCTCCATCGGGCGCGACACCTTCTGGACCCCAGCCCACCTGATGATCCAACTCTGCGGCGTCATCGCCGCGGTGGTGGGTCTGTATCTTGTCTATCAATGCACTTTCCGCCGCGATTCTGCGTTGTCTGCATCCTCTGTCAGCGTCTTTGGTCTGCGCGCGCCGCTGGGCATCTTCGTGGCGGCATGGGGCGGTGTAGCCATGATTACATCGGCCCCGTTCGACAACTGGTGGCATGACGCTTACGGTCTGGACGTGAAGATCATCTCGCCGCCGCACACGCTGCTCATTCTCGGCATGCGTGCGGTTTCGTTGGGCGTCTTCTTCCTCATCCTGGCCTCGATGAACCGCAGCGCAGATGAGGGTGCCAGCAACTTCGCATCGCTGCAGAAGTTGCTGCTGTATCTTGGCGGCCTCACCGTCTGCGGCCAGATGTTCTTCCTGCAGGAGTACACCACGGAAGTGGCCATGCATCGTGCAGTGGCATATATCGCATTGGCCATCGCAGTTCCCGTTGCGTTGGCCATGGTGTCACAGGCATCGCGATTCAAGTGGGCGGCAACAACAGCTGCAGGCATTTATACGGTGCTGCTCATTGCAGAGATTCTGATCTTCCCGCTCGTCAAGGCTGAGCCAAAACTTGGTCCCGTGTACTTTCAAGTCACGCACCTTGTGCCCACCAAATTCCCTGTTCTGATCCTTGTTCCGGCATTCGCGCTGGATCTGCTGTGGCAGCGGACGAAATCGTGGAAGCGTTGGCAGGTTGCGCTTGTCTCCGGTTTCGTCTTCATGGCAGTTCTCGTTGCAGTGGAGTGGCCGTTCACCAGCTTCCTGCTCACGCCTGCTGCAGCAAATCGCTTCTTCGGCACCATTTATCACAGCTACTTCCAAAGCCCAAACAGCTTTGATGTGCGCCGCGTGTTCTTCTCGCCAGAAAGCGGCATCACGCTGTGGATGGGGTTACTGCGCGCCTCCATCTATGCGTCCATTTCGGCATGGTGCGGCTTGGCATTCGGTAGCTGGATGCGTGGAGTCCGCCGGTAATGCGTCGTCTTCTGCTGTTATTGCTTTGTTTGGGATTTGTAGTACCTGCGCGCGCTCATGTTGGATCAAAGGACATTTTTGAGCAGGTGCAGGCTGGCCCATACAAGCTGTATGTCACGGTGCGTCCACCAGACGTGATTCCGGGTGTTGCCGTGGTAGAGGTGCGCGTCTCAGGCGATGCCGTGCCGGACACGCTGCGCATCACGCCCGTACCCATGGTGGGCGAAGCCAGCAAGCATCCGCCCACACCTGACACATTGAAATCCTCCGCGCAGGATGCGAAGTTCTTCACAGGCTCTGTCTGGCTGATGGCCCCTGGTTCGTGGAAGGTTTCCATCCTGGCCGATGGCCATGCGGGCTCCGGTAACGGCAGCGTTCCTGTTCCTGCCGTCGCGTTGCAGATGCTGCGCATGAGCCGCTCCATCGGTATCGTTCTCGGTGTGCTCGGATTGCTGCTCATCGTTGGTATTGCGGCGATCGTCGCCGCCGCTGCGCGCGAGTCGCGATTGACGCCCGGCACAAAGCCATCCGGCCTCAACAATCGCCGCGCATGGATTGCAGGCGGTGTCACGCTTGCGCTGGTGCTGGTTGCGGTGTGGCTCGGCGGTAAGTGGTGGGACGTGGAAGCCGCCGACTACGGTGAAGGTGTTTATAAGCCTCTTTCACTCACACCCACGCTCAACGACGGCACGCTTGATCTTGCCATTGGTGCAGATGCAAAGGACGCACCGTACTGGCAGCGCAAGAACACTGACTTGCTACCGGATCACGGCCACCTGATGCACCTGTACGCAATCCGTGAACCTGGCATGGATGCCGTCTTCCATCTGCATCCGGCACCCGCCGGCCCCGGCGACCTGAAGATGGCACTGCCAGCCATGCCCGTCGGGCACTACCGCTTGTTCGCAGACATTGTGCATCGCAGTGGCTTGCCGGAGACACTCACCGCAACCCTCGATGTTCCGCAAAACTTCCATGGTGGCGCACTTGCGTCGGAAGATGCCTCGGCAGTACCTGCCCCGATTGCATCGGGTGAATTGGGTGCGCAATTCCACCTGCCCGACGGCTACACCATGACCTGGGACAAGCCCTCCACATTGAAGGCAGAAGAAGCTTCGCTCTTTCGCTTCCATCTGCTCGATGCCGACGGAAAACCCGCAGGCGATGTGGTTCCATACCTCGGCATGTCCGGCCACGCCGCGTTTGTGCGTGACGACTTTTCTACCTTCGCGCATACGCATCCGGAAGGCTCCGCTCCCATGCAATCCATGGAAGTCGCAAACGGCGAAAGCAGTGACATGGCCGCACAGCCCATGGACTCGATGGCCGGGATGCCCGGCATGAATATGCCAGAGCAACATCTATCGCCAATGGTTGAGTTCCCATACGGCTTCCCCAAGCCGGGTCGTTACCGCATCTTCGTGCAGATGAAGCACGGCAACACCGTGGAGACAGGTGTCTTCGATGCCGATGTGCAATAAGCCTTATGCAGCATGAAGAAGGGGATGGCCATTGGCCATCCCCTTTCGTTTCTGGATAAGATACCGAACTAATCGCCACGACGCAGACGATTCAGGCCGTTGAAGGCCGCAACTTTGTAGCACTCGGCCAGTGTCGGATAGTTGAAGACTGTTTCCACAAAGTAGTCCACCGTACCGCCAAGCGCCATTACGGCCTGGCCCACGTGCAGCAGTTCACTGGCGCCTTCACCAATGATGTGAACGCCAAGGATGCTCTTGTTCTCGCGGTGGAAGATCAATTTCAGGCGGCCCGTCGTATCGCCACGGATTTGGCCACGGGCAATCTCACGGTAGTACGCCACACCTACTTCGTAGGGCACGTCCTCTTCCGTGAGCTGCTCCTCGGTTTTGCCCAGGAAGCTGATCTCCGGAATCGTCCAGATGCCGTAGGGGTAGAAGCTGGGGTTGGAGAGGATGCTCTCGTCGCCGAAGGCGCGCGCACCCGCAATGCGGCCCTGCTCCATGGAAACCGAAGCCAGCGATGGGAAGCCGATGACGTCGCCCACGGCAAATACGGTGGGGCACTTGGTGCGGTAATCCTTGTCCACGGGAATGCGGCCGCGTTCATCGGAGTCCACGCCGATGTTCTGCAGCATCAACTCATCCACGTTGCCCTGACGGCCCACGGCGTACAGCAACGCATCGCCCTGTACCTTCTTGCGGCTCTCCAGGTTGGCGGTCACGGTGCCGTCTTCGTTCTCCTCGACGGACTCCACCTCTTCGTTCAGTCGCATGGTCACGCGGCTGTCGCGCAGGTGGTAGCTCAGCGCTTCCACGATCTCCTGGTCCGCAAACTCCAGCAGGCGAGGACGACGCTCAATCAGCGTCACACGCACACCCAGGGCGGCGAACATGCAGGTGTACTCCACGCCGATGACGCCACCACCCACCACGATCATGGTCTTGGGCAGGGCCTTCAGGTCCAGCACCAGATCGCTGTTGATGATGGTGCTGCCATTGATGGGCACCTTATCGCTGCTGGCAGGCTTGGTGCCCGTGGCGATGATGATGTTCTTCGCCTCGTAGACGTTCGAACCGCGGCTGTTGGTCACGCGAAGGTGGGTCGGGTCCTCAAAGGAGGCGGTGCCGGTGAACATCTCGATGTTGTTGCGGGAGAGCTGCGCCTCGGTGACGTCGATCTCGGTCTTGATGACGTGCTGCACACGGAAGGCCAAGTCGGCCATCGTGATGCGTTCCTTCACACGGTAGTTCATGCCGTAGATGGAGCGGTAGTTGTAGCCCGAGAGGTGGAGGACCGCCTCGCGCATGGTCTTGCTGGGGATCGTACCGGTGTTAATACAGGCGCCGCCGACGACTTCGCGCATCTCGACAAGGGCTACTCGCTTGCCGAGTTTGGCTCCGTAAATAGCGGCGCGTTGTCCGGCGGGGCCGGAGCCGATCACGATCAGGTCGTACACACTGCCCGATGCACTGCTCATTGCGATGGCGCTTTCCTCTGGTTGGCAGGACGCTGCGCGCTCTGGCGGTTCACTGACGCTCTCTGGTTCAGCGGGCGGATTTCGCCGCAATTGTGCGGCTCCGCTCACCTTGGTTACGGTTTTCAGGCTAACACAGGCAGGTTGCAGAGTCGGCCACGTGACACTTGCTCTATCGGCCAACGAAGCCGGAACGTTATTGCTGGTCAAACGTGGCGGATTTCGTCGCAGGCGATTCATTCGACTCACCTAAACTTGTTGCTGCTTTCCACACAGAGAAATTGCGGGGATGAAAACGTGCAGGAGTTTCGACGGGAATTTTTGAAGATGGCCGGGCTGGGGGTGGCAGGGGGTGCGGTCACACTAGCGGGGTCTGTGGAGGCGCAGTCCCGTCAAGTGCGGGGTGCGGCGACCGATGGGCGGCCTGTGTACTACGACGTCTGCGCCTACGGTGCCACGGGCGACGGCCACACCATCGATTCCCCTGCCATCAACCGGGCTATTGAGGCGGCGGCGGATGCCGGTGGTGGCACGGTAGTCTTCCCCGCAGGCGTGTATGCCAGCTACTCCATCCGGCTGAAGAGCCAGGTGGCACTGTACCTGTCCCAAGGTGCGACCATCCTGGCGGCGATGGTTCCGATGGAGGGCCTGAAGACCGGTGGCTATGACGCTGCCGAGCCGCAGGACCCAGCCATTGAGGCCTATCAGGACTATGGGCATAACCACTGGCACAACTCCCTGATCTGGGGCGAAGGGTTGCATGACATCGGCATCTTCGGGCCCGGACTGATCTGGGGCAAGGGACTGGCTCGGGGTGAGAAGGCGGAGGTGGACCTGCCTGCCAGCACATCGCCCGGCGTGGCGAACAAGGCCATCGCCCTGAAGAACTGCCGCAACGTCATCCTCAGCGACTTCTCCGTGCTGCGTGGCGGATGGTTCTGCGTGCTGGCAACGGGCGTGGACAACCTGACTATCGACAACCTGAAGCTGGATACCAGCCGCGACGGCATTGACGTGGACTGCTGCCGCAACGTGCGCATCAGCAACTGCACCGTGAACTCGCCGAATGATGATGGCATCTGCCCCAAGAGCAGCTATGCGCTGGGCTACCGCCGCGACACAGAGAACGTGACCATCGTGGGTTGCTACGTCACGGGTGGCTATCAGATTGGTACCGTGCTGGATGGCACATGGAAGCCGCATGACAATCCGGTGCGGTTCTACGGGCATGGACGCATCAAGTGCGGGACCGAGTCGAACGGTGGCTTCCGCAATATCACCATCTCTGACTGCACGTTCGATACGTGCCGCGGCTTTGCGCTGGAGACTGCTGACGGCGCGAACCTGGAGGACATTACCTTCACCGGCATCACCATGCGTGGTGTTCGCGGTGCGCCGCTGTTCCTGCGGCTGGAAGCACGCATGCGCGGGCCGAAGGAGATTCCCATTGGCACGCTGAAGCGTGTGCTGATGAGCAACATCACCAGTCATAACAGTGACCCAATGCCGAGCATCATCGCCGGTCTGCCGGAAGCGAGCGTGGAAGACATCAAGCTCTCAGACAGCTACTTCCATCACGCGCCGATTGAAAGTGTTTCCGTGGCCACAAATGTAAATATGAGCGCGATTGATAAGGGACACGCTGCGTCTGGCTATGGGCAGGCGGGGCCTGCGCCGCTGGGGCCAGATGGCATTCCGCAGGAGTTGCCGAAGGGCTATCCGGAGCCGAATATGTTCGGCGATATTCCGGCAAGCGGGCTGTATGCGCGGCACGTCCGCAACCTGGACGTGAGCAACGTGGAGTTCGCCAATGAGTCCACCCGCGACACGCGGCCAACGATGCTGCTGGCTGATGTGGATGGTGTTGACCTATTCCGACTGCGCCTGCCGCGCCGCCTGAAGGAGAAGCAGTTCCGCCTGCACAACGTGAAGGATTTCCGGCTGTTTGGCTGCCAGTTTTATCGCGACGAGACGGTTGAGCGCGTTACGGAGCAGACCATATAGGGAAGGGGGTACCCCTCCCCCTGTTTTTCTAAAATCCTCTTTCCAAAGAGGTTGCGGCGCTGGTGTCGCTAAAATCGTCTGCCCATTGGGGTTAGAGGCAAAATCGTCTTATGAAACGACTTAGGGCCGCGCATCGCGCGGCCCTATTGGTCTCTTAGTTCTATTGTAGTGACTTGCGGGAAATAACCTGCCAACTCTATTTCTTTTGGTTTGTGTTCGTTAGCTAGTTTGAGGGCTTGACAACCTGTTTCAGGTTTTCTCTATGCCTTCAAGGGCGAGCCATGTGTAGTTTGGGCGGCACACGGGTTCACGATGCGCTTGTGGACGGCGTTGTCCCGGGCTTCGTTATTTTCATTCGCACCCGAGAAGTGTTGCTGTAGGGCAATTCACTGTGCTAATACATTAGTACAGTGTTTCGAAAAGCCAATGCCGCTTCCGGTGTACCCATCTATGTGCAGGTGAAGGAGCAAATCCAGCACCTGATTGAAACGGGTGCCCTTACTCCCGGGGACCAACTGCCCAGTGTTCGCAGCCTTGCGGAAACCCTTGTCATCAATCCGAACACCGTCATCAAGGTTTATCGGGAATTAGAGATGGAGGGCGTGTTGGAGATTCATCACGGCCTTGGCGCCTTCGTGGCGCAACGGCGCCGAACCAAGAAAGAAGACATGCGGGGCGCCCAACAGATCGTCCATGAAGCGATTGATACGCTTCGGCGACAAGGGCTGGAAGAAGGCCAAATACGTCGTCTGGTGGAAGCAGAACTTGCAAGTGAATTTGAGCAGAGCAGGAGGTAGTCGTGGCTGCAATTATTGAAACCACAGACTTACGAAAAACCTACGGATCGCATGAGGCTGTCAGGGGACTAGATATCTCTGTTCCAGAAGGCTCCATCTGTGCGTTCCTTGGGCAGAATGGCGCTGGAAAAAGTTCCACGATCAAAATGCTGCTGGGCATGGTGCATCCCACCGCAGGAAGCGGCGCGGTGCTGGGGCACCGCATTGACCGTGAGAAAGAAAGCCTGCTGATTCGCCAGAATGTGGCCTTCGTTGCAGAGGATAAGCGTCTCTACGACTACATGACCGTCGAAGAGATCGTTCACTTTACTCGTTCTTTCTTCCCGACCTGGAACGTGGCATTTGAACGCGAGTTGCTGCAGCGTTTTGAATTGCCACCGAATCGTAAGATTCGCCAACTTTCAAAGGGCATGAGAACAAAGCTCGCGTTGTTGTTGGGCTTTGCTCGTGGCTGCCGTCTGTTGATTCTGGATGAACCGAGCGAAGGGCTTGATCCGGTTGCTATTGAAGAGGTGCTGCAGATTGTGGTTTCTCTGGCAGCGCAGGGGACAACGGTGTTTTTCTCGTCGCACCAGATTTCAGAAGTGGAGCAGGTTGCGGATCACGTTCTGATGATTGACCGGGGCAAGCTTGTACTGGATCTATCCATGGACGATGTGTTGGAAGGCTACCGGCATGTGCAGGCGGTATTTTCAGAGCCTGTGGAAGAGCGCGATCTGCGATTGCCTGGTATTGAAAAGGTCCACATGAGTGGCCGCATGGTTTCACTTGTTACCAGCAGCAATCTGGAATCGATCACAGAACACCTGAGAATGCTGCGCGCCAGCAATGTCAATGTTCTTCCCATTTCTTTGAAAGACATTTTTCTTGAGAAGGTGAGAGCACGGTCATGACCATGTTGCTTCAGAAAGCATGGCTTGAGACTCGTATCCGATTCTTTGCGGGTCTGTGTGCTGTTGCGCTGGTGTGCACGTTCTACCTGCAGCAACATGCCTGGCTGACGACGTGGTGGGCCAGCGAGCTACGCGATCCACACGGATATCACTTCCCGTGGATGCCGATTGCTGTCCGGGAATATGGCTGGTATCTGTGGCACTTTCTGTATGAGAACTATCTGCAGCAGGTGTGGGCGCTGTTTGCCGTGGTGTTTGCGTTTGGTGGCCTTGCGCGCGAAAAGGCCCTTGGCAATGCGGTGTTTTCGCTTGGCTTGCCTGTGAGCCGACGGAGGTGGCTTTTCACTCGGCTAGGTGTAGCGGGTATGCAGAGTGCTGCACTGGCTTTGTTTGCAGTGGTGTATGTCGCGGTGGGCTCTCGCTTCATCCACCAGATATGTCCCGTTGGAGAGATGCTGGCTCACTCCATGCTTATGGTTGTAGCAGGTGTTGTGCTGATTGCGGTTGGCAATATGCTCTATGAGCTTTTTCCCGGAGGCTACCTTTCGTTGCTTGCAACGCTCGTGCTTCTGGGGGCTCCCTATTTTCTACTGCAGTCTGTGTTGGAGAAGCTAAAGGATGCGGGGCGGTCGTCATGGCTTCAATCCTTTGACCTTGCACATGCGATGGCTGGCCCTTGGAAGCTGACATGGACTACTGTTCCATGGCTTTCACTTTGTGTTGTATGGGGATGCACTGCGTTGTTTCTGCTGATCTCAGTTGTTTATGGAGACCGCGTTGACTACTGACTCTGGCAAGCACGAGTTCAGCACACATTCTGCGATGAGTATGTTGCTGTGGAAGGCATGGCATGAATCTCGCTGGAGATTTGCTGCGGCAGTTATCCTGCTCAGCTCTTTGGTCGTCTATGCGGTTCTAACGAGTCCCGGATTTCTTGCGCGGTATAACGCACATTTCCCAGACAAGCCGTTGCCGTATTCAGCATATGTGTGGAGTGGTTTATTCCACTATGCGCTGCAAGGCTGCTGGGTTATTGCCACTGTATTGCTTGCAATGGGCGGTGTTGCGCAAGAGAAGGCAGTTGGCAGTGCGCTGTTTACGCTGGCATTACCTGTATCGCGCAAGCGGGTTCTCTTTGCACGTTGGAGCATGGCAACCGCGCAGTCATGCGTGTTGAGTCTCGGCTGTGCTGTACTCATTTCTGTTGTCTCGCCACTGGCAGGCGAGAGTTATCCAATTCTTCAGGCGCTGGGATTCGGCAGTTTGATGTTCGTAGCGGGAAGTGCTGTCCTTTCGTTCAGCATCCTTCTCTCAGAGAGCTTTCGTGGTGAGTTCACCGCGATGGTGGTAGGACTCAGCGGTCTCGCTGCAATCTTCTTGAGTTACAAAGCGCATGTATTGCGCGGGTGGAATGTGTTTGATGTGATGAGTGGCACGTCTGTCATCGACCCAAGAACACAGATGCTGGTGGGGCGAGTGCCCTGGCACGGACTTGCGGTGTGTTTATGTGTGGCGCTTAGTTTCTATGCTGTAACTGGCCTACTGCTTGCTCGAAGCGATGCGTGAATGTCATCGCCCCTTACGGAGTGATGCTAAGGATGACGCTACTGCTGGCAGCAGTATCTAGTTCACTGAGGAGACACTCGTGGGCCATGGGCGTTACGCAATCTGGAACTCAGGGTCGACGGGGATTTGCATGGCGTTGGCTAGTGAGTTGGTGTGGGCGGCCATGCTTAGGACGGCGAGGAACTCTGCGTGCTGCGCTTCTGTCAGGCCTTTGGCGCGGGCTGCTGCGGTGTGGGAGTGTGTGCAGTAGGTGCAGCTGTTGGTGGCGGAGACGGCAATGTAGATGAGTTCCTTGGTCAGCGGATCGAGTGTGCCGGGTTCGATCATCACGGCTTTCACGCGCGACCAGGTTTGTTCCAGAAGGTCTGGCTGGTTGGCGAGTGCGCGCCAGAAGTTGTTGATGAAGTCTGAGTTGCGCGTGGCGCGGATGTCGTCAAAGACGGCCTGCAGGCGGGGGACGGCTGCGATCTCGCTATCGGTCCAAAGCTTTACGGTTGCCATTGGGTTCTGGTTCCTCTTGCTTGAGGATGGTTTTGATGATCAGGCTGCAGCGTGTTTTGATTTGCTGGCTTTCGTGATGACGGACTTTGTTTTACGTTCAATTTCCAACAGCGTCCGCAGGGCCTGATTCACCTTTTCTGAGGTGGGGAAGCGTTCCAGCACATCGGGTTCAAGCAGAACGATGTTGCTGCCGTTCTTCATGCGTTCGGCGTAGCGTCCGCGGACAGCTTTGCTCCAGTCAAGATTGGGGCGTTCGGCAAGCGGGTCAGATTTTGTTTTCTTCATAGTCGTTGCGCTCATTTGCTGTGGCTAAGCGTGCGCCGATGATGCGGATTGCTTCCTGTCGCACAGTGTAAACGACGAAGAGGAGCCGCTGATATGCCGACATGCCAATGAGAATCCAGCGTTCTTCCTCTTCGTCATGGTCGCTGTCGAGAAACTCTGCGGTGAGCGGATCAGCGAATGCGGTTGAGGCTTCCTGAAAGCTGACACCATGTTTCTTCAGATTGCTTGCAGCCTTACGTGGATCGAACTCGAACCTTGTCATGGATGCAGTTTTGTTCTTCTCTTATTGGAGTCGTGCGACCGCTGCGGAGAATGCTAACGCCGCGGCAAACTGATTTCCACGTGTATATCCGTAATGGTAGCGGTACTGCCACTACCATTACGGGGTGGCGCGGACGAGTTCCACGCTGGTGAGGGCGCGGACGGTTATGAGGCCGGTTGTGGCGGGGACGATGACGCTGCTGCTGGCGGGGAGTTCTGTGGTGGCTTCGCTGGCCACGGCGACCTGTGCGTCGCCGCGGATGGCGGTGAGGCAGTAGGGTTTGTTGCCGGGGTTTTCGAAGCTGATGGTGTCGCCTGCCTGTAGTTTGAAGCTGTCGACGGTGAAGTACTGCTCGGCGATGAGGCGCTTGCCGGGCTTGCCGTCTACGGTGATGGGGGTGGCGGCTACCTTGCCTGCGCGGGTGGTGAGCTTGCTGACGGCGAGACCCTGGTCGACGTGGAGTTCGCGCGGGCGGCCGTAGTCGTACAGGCGGTAGGTGGTGTCAGAGGTCTGCTGCGTTTCGAGGATGGTGACGCCGGGGCCGATGGCGTGGACGGTGCCTGCGTCGACGAAGACCATGTCGCCAGCGGTGACGGGGATGTGTTCGAGGAGGTTCTCGGCGGTGGCGTCCTTGATGGCGGCGCGGAGCGTGTCGATGGTGGTGCCGGGTTTGAGGCCGCAGGCGACGGTGGCTCCAGGCTGGGCTTCAAGGATGTACCAGCATTCGGTTTTACCGCGACCGATGTTGAGCGCGGCGGCTTCCTCGTCGTTGGGGTGGACCTGGACGGAGAGCTTGTCGTCGGGAAAGAGGAGCTTCATGAGCAGTGGGAATTCCTTCTCGCTGGCGAGGTTGCCGAGTAGGTTTTCCGGCTCTGCCTTGGCGACTGCGGCGAGGGTTTTGCCTGCGTATTCGCCGTCGTTCACGAGGGATTGCGGGCCGGTGAGCCACGCTTCGCCGATGGGGTCTTGGTGCTGGGCGTCGCGTTCGGCGGAGTCAGGGTACCAGGGCTTGAGGCTGCGGCGGCCCCAGGTGCGTTCTGAGAAAAGCGGAT
>Ga0310811_10007886_pt1 | contig 13650 bp, 14 predicted proteins | sample YCmetagenome_FD_207642 | JGI IMG/M metagenome (GOLD analysis project Ga0310811, IMG submission 207642) | Soil microbial communities from experimental microcosm in Duke University, North Carolina, United States - YC | ecosystem: Engineered > Artificial ecosystem > Soil microcosm > Unclassified ... | reverse complement strand
GGATGTATGTCAACGTCTGTCCCATCAGCATCAACCCTCGAGCGTTCGGATCTGTATAGATGTTGGGTGGTATCCATGACAGCCGAACGAGATCGTCAACGGTCATCCGCTTGCTCTCCTCAAAGAATCTGGCGAACCGCTCCGCGTGCTCGACAAACTCACCATCCAGAGTCGTATCTGGACATGGCTCATACGGGTCAGTAACGTGGATGTACGCACAGATGAAGTAGATCTTCAATTGGAGTAGACGCCACACCAGATCTGTGGATTGCAAGTGTTTGGCACATTGCCGTTCGTTGATGAACATATTGCACTGACGCAGACGGTCGTCCCAGCTCGATTGATCACCAAACAGGAAGCGCATTTCCTCAATGATCTGTTGCATCATGTGCTCAGTGGTTGTCCCTACGAACCCACTAATCACGTGGTCGATCACATCTTGAGGTAAGGTGGTGAGCAGGGATGGAACGGCATCAGTGGTGGGGATAATGGATGGATTCATTCTATGGACAGTTGACATCTGGCCTGAGTTGTCTCCTCTAGCACACATGTATTCCAACAAGGCTTCACCTTGACATAGATCGAGCGATCTCCACTCAACTCCACCATAGCTCCATCCCGAAAATAGTGGTAATACTGACAACAGATTCTGCACATCATCCACGTGAGGCTTCCATAGTTCAGTGCTTCATATGTGTGGAGACTCGTGACGTGGAGACTCGTATCTCCACACAGTGCACACGAGAGGGGATTGGTTTGAACCAGGGTGTACTTCACAAATGCTAGGAGCGAAGCGTGCACCAGTAGAAACGGTCTGTGCTTGTTCGAACGGCAATACCGTGTAACCGACCCATACTCCGTCCAATGACGAATCAGAAGAGCGGTATGGAGGTCGGCTCGAACGAATGACATCTTGATCTTGGGTTCGAGGTGTTTACCCCGGCTCGCGCATGCCATACTCAGTTCGCTGAAGAGCATGTGGTGCCATGTGGATGTATCACGTGTGTCGGGTTGGAAGTACGGCGTTAGCACGTAGTGCCAGACTGTGGTGAGCTGGGGATAATGTTGATCCAGAAATCGAATGTAGCGCGACATGGGATGAAACACGGGGTGGTGTGTTTGTTTGACAAATGACGTGGTGATCTGGATTCATTTGTCAAATAGTCATGACTCTCTCCACCTACCCTGATCCTCAATTCTGCTCCTATCTGTCCATTGACGAGGAAGGCTCCGTTCATCCACTGATCACCTCTTACATAGGGAACGAACTTGGAACGAAATGCGTTCGGATTGGGACACTGATGAACGGCAGGTGTGCACTGGGGGCGATATTGAGGGCAGTCAGTACGGACAGTGTTTTGTTCACACCCACCCTGTACCAGGCCGATCGTCTCCGTTCTGAATTGGCACAAATGCTGTTGTATGACTGGACAGATGAGAAGTGGCAAGACCTCGTTCCAAGCACATGCTTTGTGGAACGACCATCAAGAGAGTTGTTCATGTGCCATCACCTCAATGATCCGACCAAGGAGCTCGGGTACGCGGTGTTTTACCTCTATCATGCGTACGACATGGAGTACCACCCACGCATTTATGTCATTGGACAGTATGCTCATCAGGACGTCACCTCTGCTGATGTACGGGATTCAGATATTGAGGTGGTCGCTCCCGTCAAGAACTCATCTTCTCCCTACCTCACATCCACACTGACTGTCGTTCCGATGCATCCGTTTCCAGACATCCAGCCCAGGGTGGCGATTGTTATCCTGCACCATGGTTCTATTCGGAACGACACGGGTCATTACGAGACCATTGGATATCGAGAACAGGAGGAGGATCCCGTGTTGACCCTGTTCCCATTGAATCACCCCTTGATACGAGCATTGGACGAGTGGGCACGTCGGCCAGGTGGAGACATGGCTCGAGAGATTGAATCCACTCTGAACGAGATGAGGTTGGAAGAACGTTCTTCCAACCGTTCACTCCACCAACCCAGGTTCCCTGTACCACCTCCATGGAGGGTGAAGAAACCTCATGAACATAGGTACTCTGTCTTCACTCTGAACGCCTCGGAGTATCCCCTGTTGTCTCGAATGATGCAACATAAGGGGAGTCGATCACACAAGTGTATCCTGTGCCTAGTCAATCGTCGTGTGTGCTACTGCTATCATCGTGGCACAGCCACTCGGCGTCAGCTTCTCCAGGCAGAGGAGCATCTGCGGGTGATGAAACAGCGTCATTTCCGTTCAAGGCAGGCACGCACTGACTGACACTGCACCACCTTGGCCATTGTAGTGGACGACTCCGTTCCAGACAACATGGTCGGTAGAGGATGGAGTGGAGGATGCACTCGTTCTCTTGCTCGTACAAGCTCCCTTCACACTCGTCGAGTTCATCGTGTAGTCGTTCCATAACCTCCATGTATCTTGTACAGCCATTACGTATGTTCTGAGTGATTTCCTGTTCCTCACAGATAGTAGGTGTAGATTCTGAACGGGAATCTAATGGTGGGGGTAGTGATGGTTGTTCTCTGTGTGGATATTCATCGTTCATTCTGGAATATCAATTACGTGGTGTTGGTTAGTGGTGTGGATCACCGAGTGTCGCGTGGGAGGGCTGAGAGAAGGTGGAATGGTGGGGGGTTTGACCGCTGGCTTCAGTGTGAAATTGGCACGACACAACGGACATCGTTTATTTACCAATTGGTTCATACAAATGGCGCACAACTTGTGTCCACAAGGTAGTGTCCTTTGAGCGTGCTGTGGAATGCGAGCTACCAGACAGACCGGACAAGACATGATGGGCGAATCCATCGGATGATATGGTTCACTCTGTTTTCCTCTGTATGTACTGCAATTGTGTCACGGGACTCTGGATCCTGTCGTTCACCACACGAACGACATCAGCATACACCTCATCTGGTGTGCGTGTCCCATCAATGACCACCCACGAATCACGGTTCTCTCGAGCATACATGTCGTATCCCTCCACTACTCTCCTCTGGATGTCCATCCGTTCAGTCGCTTCCGTCCCGAAACCGGTTCTCTGGTGAGAAACGGTTGGATCGACACGCAAGTAGATGACCAGGTCAGGCTTAACCAGTCCAATTTCTGTCTGTTCACACTGTGCTCGATCGAGTCCTTGAGCCATGGAGTACACGAGACCGCTGTGTGTGTACCGGTCGAGGAGAACGTGTGTACCATGATTAAGGTGCTCCTTCAACCACTCGTGATCGACCCAGCGATTAGCGGAGAAGATCAGGTGTGATGCGAACGGGTGAGACGATTGCTCTTCATCTCCTCTCAGGATGCGCGTGATCATGTCACCCGTGTGCGGACATGTGCGGTTTGGATAGCGCCACAGCAGTGTGCGCACATGAGCAAAGGGGGAGGACGGTTCGGTGTGGAGCCGACGAATCTGAGTGCTCTTGCCTGCACGATCACCACCTTCAAAGACGATCAGTAGTCCACGTGAGGAGAAAGCGGGAGTGATGGAGGTGGAGCCAGTCATGTTGAATTGTGATATATGGTATTCATATATGGTGTATAGACAGGGAGTGAGAAGTTTGTCTTTCACAACTCGAAATGCACTCCTCGTCGTCTTCCAGTCCTGTTCCTGCATCTGTCGTTCAGCCTCCGTTCTTAAGATGGGTCGAGGATCCACATGAACGTACTATAGCACGCGAACGACTCGAGAACGCAATCAAGGCACTTCAAGCTCAGCTCGATCAGCTGTCTAGTCGTTTGAAACGTCAGAACACTGAGCGCACAGTTCGAAATGTTCGACCCGAAGTGATTCGAGAACGCGAACAAAAGATGCGCAGTGACAGGGAGGTGGAGGAACGGATGAAGCGTGATCTGTTATTGATGAACCGCAACCTATGTTTGCTCAGACCACATGGAGATAGGGTGGAGGTGGATCTATTGAGGCAGAGTGGTGATGGTGATAGGGGTACTGGTACAAGTATAATTCATCCCTCACCAGGACGTGATAGATCTATGACCCAATATTGATCAGTGTCTGTACATGAACAACCTGATGAACATGCCTTACCGTATATGTAAGACAAGATGAGATCGCTGAGCACACGTACTCCGTTCAGCATTCTGTTCAGTATGATTATGATGACGACACCCCTGCGCAACCTCCACAGCTGTACTCGTTCACCAACCACATTGCGCTTGAGCAGTAAACCAGCACGTTCATGTCTCTCACAGTAACAACAGAGTGACAGAGGATCGGGATGCACGTCGACAATGTACTGTCGGAACTGCATCAGACATTCCCAACAATGGAGCTGACTAGGACGGTTTCTCCACACAGACCCGGTGGAGAGGCACGCCTCGACACACCAACCACACTCGAACAAGCCACCCTCCTCGTTGACATTGTGAAAGATTTCCCAAGCGCGCTTGGGAAATCGCTGGTAACACACACGGCATTTGTGTGTACGGATGCGTTCCACAGGGTGGATCAAAGTCGTCATTGGAGTCTGAATACGTATTCACCTACCCACCACACAGACATTGTGTCTAAATACCTATTTGCTTCGACACTTCCGATTATACGCGATTCCATGGTGCTACAAAGGTCTCGGAGTGAGGAAGCACCAATTCACTGAGCTGGTTCCATAGACTCTTTACCTGATGTCTTGAGAGTTCATCGTTCGTAAATGTGAATGACTCGTTGGAGGTACGAGAATGTATCCATGTGGCGTAACGGCGTATCACATTCAGCAATCGTCGAGGTTCCAATCCTAACAGCTCCCTCACTATATCTTCAGGATCGTTCAGAGGCATAAGCATGCGTAGATGGATGTACATTGTGCTTACCAGCACACAATACCCTCCTTGAGGACAGTTTCGTGGTCTACCAGCGACTGCTTGTGGTCCAGCACTCGGACATGCGTGGTAGGGTGGAATGTATGTCCAATCTTCAGAGAGTCCAGCTCGTGTTCGGAACGCACTACTATCCAAGTATCGATTGACTCCTGGCCAGAACCATCCAGAGTTTGGCTCAAATCGTTCGTAGGTGCGTTCTTCAAAGTTGAATATCAGCGCACCACGGTGACCAGGTGCCGTCACCTGCTCGGCCTCTAAGTCCAGAAATAGCACTGCTACTGGTTGTGTACATGCACGTAAGGCATGTGCCAAATTGACCGTATTGACATGTGTCACCTCCACATCTCTGCCCACTTCACGGAACGTCAAGGATACGGTGGCGATGTCTCTCACTTGATTCATATGAAGCACTGATTGAACCGAGTCAGCTGATTCCACCTCCTCTAAATTGGGAGTCAGAAAGGTTCGGGGGAGACAGACATCCTGTACGCCTTCCTTCTCCACGAGCCATGTCAACCACAGATTGGATTCCCATGTACTGCCACGGCAAACATCGGATAGACGATGGTTGTCCACTCGCCTAATGAACTCAGAGAACTTGGTATGCACCTCTTCTGGTGTGTACTTGACCAGTTCATGATGAGCCCGCTTCACGCCCTGCTTGGACTCACTTACTGAACGGTGTCGCTTCATTTTTTGTGAAGAGCGATCGTCATTGCCACTGGCTTCCATACTGTCCTCTCGACTCACATTTCAAATGGGCAATCTATTCGGTGTGTCCAGTCGCTTGACTCCACACTGGTCGGCGTTCCGTTCCAATCCACGGTACTTCTGTCGGTTGCTAGCCGAACGCATGGATATCGACATGGACTGCTCGGATGGAGACGCCGATCTCATCAGTGTGTTGAGAGCGAAGAGTGTCGAGTTAGAACGAACCGATCCATATCTGTGGCCACGCGTGTATCACCGATGCTCCAGAGTCGAGCGCATCCAGCTCTTTGATATGGAGAGGACGTTGGTGGAGAGCGAGTACCAGCACCTGTGGATCACGTGTCAAGAACCGAGGAGGATGATGATGCTGTGTAGGTGGCTGGATGAGGCGAATAGATTACCATCTTGTTGATACATGTGAACTGGCTCAGTTATCATTCCTCATTTCTCATCCACACCTCTCAACCCTCTCCTTACTCCCACCTCTCAACCCTCTCTAGTCCGTACTGCGTTTGATCACCATGTCTACCATCGAAGCCGAACGTGCGCTTCTCCAATCCCAAATTGACTCTCTCCAGAACAAGCTCAAGGAGATGAAGATGCCGGCCGTTCATCCTCTTCCAGGAACTGCCGAACTCGTTCGTGAACTCAAGGACAACAACAAGCTCCTCGTTCTTGGTATAGGTCAGCCGTGTGCGAACATCCTGATGCCCGCTATACACGCCAGTCATCACCTTGAACGACCAGTTGTGATTTTATATGGACAGTTTGGAACAGAGGATGAACAGGTTCGCGAATGTCGAACGAATGCTGGTCAAAATGGGTCTGGTCAGCACTTCCCGTACTTTGTCAGCCTTCACTCCAATCCATGGACGATGCCTATATGGTGCAGGGGGATGAAGAACCACCTGTTCATCATCAATGAGTATAGTATGTCTAGAGCGGAATTGTCCAAACTGACGCAGTTCATGCTTCGAGCATGTTTGCTGGATGCCGAGCACTTGAAGAACAATGGGAATCGTGTGATCATCCTGTCTATGTTACCGGCTGGTATCATGAAGGCGATGAGTGCGTGGAATCCTGATCTCTGGAGTGTCGTCAACATCTCTCCGGCACCTGGATACACGGGGATTCAGCGGTGGGGTAACATCATGTACAGGAAGACGGAGGAGTGTGTTGAACCAACGGTGGCCTCCATCCCTCTGGAACACCTCTCGATCTATAACCTGGGTAACAATCCTCCTCTCTACCTGTTCCAGGTGTCGACAGCACAAGTAGAGGAACTGGCCATCCGGATCCGAAAGCTGTTCGGATCTGGCGTGGCCATCCACTACATGCGCTATACCAAGTGGATGAGCAACGAAGCCCGCTCTCACACCACCCAACTGCTGTCTGGACAGCGCGTGCCTGACCATTCTACATATGTGATTGTGGAGCAGGGATGTGTCAAGAATCTCAATGTACGCACTCCTCACCTCAGTGTGGTGTATGATTGTACAACGGTCAAGTCATTTGACGAGCTGGTGTGTGAAGACAACCTGTTGATCCGAGTGCTGTCTGGCTATGACTTGAAGTGGACTAGCTTGTACCTGCACATGAACAACCTAGAGGTGATCCAACAGTATGTTCAAGAGAAGGAGAACGTCATTGTGGAGGTCGCTGACAATCCAGTACAGTGTAAATCGTTGCCATCAGAGTGGGTCATCAAAGAACGAGACGTTCGCATCTCGAATCTGGGTATAGGTCTAGGACGCATTCGTGATATGGATGGGAAAGTTGCCACATCGCTGGTTACTCAGTTTACAGAGCACAAGCTATTTGTCCTTGGTCAGATATCGTCACCATATTATGAGATACAGGTGTGTGTTGCTCTGCAGATGCTCAAGAGGGGCTTGGTCAAGAACGTCATCTTCATGCAACCCTCTGGGTGCTATTCCTTCCCAGCACATGTACGGGATCTCCTTCAGGAAGTCGGAACGGAACGATCCGTGGGTGATTGCACATCCGTGTGGAATGAAAAGGAGATGGTCAAAATGTCCACCGCTTCATTAATGAACGAGTATACTGACACGTTGTTCATGGTCAATCAATGTGGCTCTGGTAAGTATGCTGATGAAGTGGTTGACCGTGAATTGATGGAGCTGTTGACCAAGCTCCAGTTATTGGACTCGGGTAAGCTCTGGAAGAATAGGAATCGAGTGGTGATGTTCTCAAACATCACCAAGTACGTGAACGCAATACATGCGATAGTGCAAACATGGCATCCCGCCCTCTATGAGCGAGTGAAGTTGTGAACGCAATCGGAGTGCGAGTTAGGAATAGATGCTCTAGTTTACACGTGGTGTGGTGTCATGTAAGTCCGAGATTTAGGACGCTGTGGAGTACCTTGGTACCTTTGAACAATGGCCTACACTGCACAGCAAGATCACTGCACCTGTGTATGTGATTAGGAATCTCATTCTTCAAACCTCCCACCTGTCTATCTCTCCCATCCCCATTCTCTCCCACACCATCATGTCCCCCCTTGACTCACACAGCATCGACATGGATATGTCTGTCTCTACTGTCCCTATGCACAAGAACCGTAACGAGTGGTACCTACGGTTGCTCGTTCTTATCCTGGCGCTCACGCTCTTCGTTCTGTCGACGTTCATATGTATCAACTACATCTACCAACCGGTGGTGTACACAGTCGTGTCTGTCAAGGACTTTGGCTCTGTCATCAGTTCAAATCATGGTGATGATGTGGAGTATACCCTGTCCGATGACGGTAGTGTGAGCCGACCCATACCATTGGTCAAACCTGAATGGACGGTCAGTAGCCAGAAGGTGGACGGTAGGCACCACACGGTCTTTCAGAAGGTGTGTCTCCAGAAGGACAACACCGACCGCAAACAGGTGCTGTTCCTGAATGTCGACAATGCGACTCGATTCCAATATGACACTGAGTATTGGAATCTCAACAACATCCATTGGAGGCTGTATCACAGTTATGTGGAATCTAGAGAGTGGCCATTGAGAGGTGCACACTACTTTCCAGGCTCGACGTTTCTGTACACGCTCGCTGTGGACAATGTGGCGCAGTTCTATCAAGAGCTGGTCTGTCATACGCCGGCCTTGATCGATACGGAGTATAGGAGAAATCACTCCATTGTTGGGTATGACCGGTTCTTCTCCATTCACATGCATATTCAGGATGCGCACCACCTCAACACCACACGCGATTGGTGTGAGAGTCAATTACGGCTGACTGCAGACTCCAGTCAAGCCCTGCAATCCTCACGTATGGAGCTGGTCGATCATCAGGACTGGAAGAACCTCGGCTCACCCGAGTACATGTGCTTTGATGAGCTGACGGTGTATCAACCACGGTCGTGTGGATGGACGGAGCCGACCTCACCCTATCCTGTCAGTATGAAGCAGTCATTCCATACACACTTGGACAGGGTGTTTGATGACTTGCAGTTGCGCAAACACATCTCGTGTGTGCAGAACATCACGATTTACAATCGTATGAACACCCACCGGAGACGATTACTGAACGCTGACCAGCTCTCTCACTACCTGTTGGCACAGGCCAGACTCCATGGGTTGGATATACGGGTGAAGATTATTGAGGACATCCAAGGCAACCTGTTTGACCAGTTGCGCAGTATCAACTCGGAGGAGATGCGGATTGAACCACACAGTGCCTCGAATTACGATGCTCCAGGTCTACCGTTCAATGGTGTGTTTGCCGAGCTGGGTGTACATGGGTCATGGTATGGACGTGGGTTGGCCAACCAAATGCCTCAGACATACCGTGTGTATATGGAGGGTATGGATTTGGTCGAGTATGACAAGGAGGTCGACGATCAGCCGTATGAGGGGGAGAGGTCATTCCGAGTGAGCGAATCATTGATGGAGAGACTTTTCAACCTGACTATGTATGAGAGTTCGGTGTCGTTCTGTAGGTTGAATAGAACATAATATCTACAATGTCTACAGAATCACATATGTGTATACACTCAAACTCGAGTGGACAAAAAAGGCGTCCGTTCTCTTCAGTGCAACCCGTTTGAACATGAACACCTATGTTGAACGTCTCAACAGCCTGGTCACACCGTCACTGTCTCTCGATGTAGAACAAGAGGTACTCGTGGAACGCTTTATCCAGCGTGTCCAGTCACATGCACCCTCGAACATTTGTCGATTGGAAAACAACCGCATCCACTGGCTGGTCTACCTGTGGGAACAAGGTGAGTTTCCACAGGTGTGCATCCCTCCATTCCATCGCTTCCATGAACGACGCCACGCATTGTTCAAACGTCATCCCGAACGAGAATGGTCAGACCCCAATGTTCTGAAATACATTGGTGCGCTGGACATCGAGATTGGCAAGAGCCAGCGCGTTCACACGATCGCCGACTTAACTACATTGAGAACGGTGGTCAATCAATGTCCTCAGCGCTACGTAGTGGTGTTCCTATCCATCCACAATTCCAAGTACCAATCGAGTCCAGACAAACGACATGTCAACATCCTCTTGGTCGACAAGCACCAGCACACGTATGAACGGTTTGAACCGGGTGGCGCGTTGTCTGATCTCACCACACCACTCATCAAGGTACTGGAACGGTCAGATTTCCTACCTGGTTACGAGTACGTTCCAGATGTGCTCGTCTGTCCGGCGCGGGTCAACTCTCCTCAGGCGATTGATGATCAGGCTGTGCAGGCGTACCTGAAGGAACATTGTAATGGATCGGGTGGGTTCTGTGGGATATACGCCCTAATCTGGCTCCACCTGAGGCTCAGTGTAGAACAGCCTCGATTATTGAGAACGTTCTGGAAGAGGTTCACTGGTACACAACTGGTCGATTTTGCCAGGAGATACCACACCTGGATAGATGTGTCGTTGAACGTTCGTGCTCAGTCCGTGTCAAGCTTCCTGGATCAAACGAACGAATCCATGCAGGAGTGGTGGAGAAGGCTTGGTCAGTAAACAAGAGTTGACATGAACAGGTACACAACCAGGTCTGTGTCTATGTCCTGATACACAGACAGATATACTCACACCCTTCGTGCAAGTCAGGATCACTTGCATGATCAACGTAGAATTGTGTGTTGATCATACTCATACTTTCGTTCACCAGAAGAGCGTGTTGGAGATAAGGTACAGGGACATGTTGATGGCACAGGCGCAACAGTTCAGGAGATGCATCACCAGCAGTATACTTACGAACCACATGTAACGATACTGGATTGCTGGACACGATACCCACGAGGGTTGGAACACGCTCCTGAATGATCGTTCGAATCAGCTCGGATGCCACACCACGTTGTCGATGTTCACCATGAACCACCAGTTGAGTGATCCACATAACCGTACCCTGAGATGGTGATTCGAAAGTACAGAAGAACGCATGACCGACCACCTTGGATTGATCATCTATACGGTACACAACTACTCCACACGTGTTGTCGAATAGCAACGTCGTTCTCATCTTATCCAGAGACATCTTGATGCGCGAGCCTGGCTTGCATGGTGGTGGTACGTGTTCACTCCATATCCCATAATGATTCGAGAACAGCTGGGCACACTGGCTCAACACCTCCGTGTGAGTGGTTTCGAGTTGGTGTCTGGTGAGGATGGTAATAGTGACAGTGGTGGTCATTCAGTAGTCTCTTTAAGAGTATATACGAGGACATGCATTCTCTGTGTGGAGCAGGCAACTACCAATGGCATGACTGTGTTCTTGTCTGTCGGTTTAGACCTGCACTGGGTCAGATGGAGGGTTCCGGTTCGCTTCCCGAATCCTCCTCACTCTGATTTCAGAATACTTTTTTGCCAATCTAAATGACCGCTGATCACTGACATTCCACACTCACACCACCTCGGATGCATACATTTCACTCCCTCATTCACCAAACGCCTCTCTTCTCATCTTCATCATGCCTACCCGTTCGCGTCGTCGTTCACTGTCTCCATCTATCCCTGAAGTCCGTGTGTCTAAGCGCGCCAACTTTGGTAAAGAGGACGATGAACGACTCACGTTAGCTCTGACTCAGCATCTTACCTCTCTGAGTAGTCAGAACATCCGAGTTCGCACCTTCCTTAGCTCGGTGTTTGAAAGCGCGTTCATGGATCAGTTGGACATCTATGGTCAGAAAACGTATTCATGGAATCACCTCGATTCCACCTTGATTACATATGGTATAGGCTCGTATTTTGATGACCAGGATTTACTCCAACTCCAACGGGTCAGTTCGCACTGGTTCGCGGGTCTCACTCATCCAGACGTGCCTGCTACTCAGACAGTGATTCTCAATGCCGATGTCATGATCAAGGAATGGCTCGACTACATCACATACATCAGCAAGAAGAGGAGGACAGTGAACTTGGCACGCTCATTCTATAATCGACACAGTGTCAAGTTCCGCAAGGCCAGTCATTGGATTGTCCGTCCTGCCACTGTGAACATGATGCGCGAGATCTGGCGCTTTTGCGACCTGCTCGGTGGTCATCCCGGAGCTGATCGAATCACACACGAGGTGCGTTTGCGTCCCACCCGACTCTCGATCTGCTTCTCACCTCGTCAATCATACTTTGCGAATCATCTTGTTGCTGGGTTTAGAAACCTTGAGCATCTGAGATTGTATCCTACACAGGGTTTGGAATTATCATGGTATGACGCGTTGTTCAATGTGTTCTCAGACCCAGTATTGAGTCTAAAATCGCTGTGGATCATTCCCTTGTACATACCCAATCGTGAAACGGATAATGTGAACATCGATAACTTGGGAAAGATTATTCGTAGCGTTTCCGTGACTGATCACATTGAGCAAGTCGTTTATCGGACAGGTGTGTATCAGGTAGGAAGTAGCTGGTTACAAGACGTTTGTCCTCAACTGACAAGCTTGGGTGTGATAGAGGAAGGAGCACGTCACACATTGACAATGCAGTCAGATATCACATGGTGTGTAAAGACGTCGATCCCGGACTATCACGAGCCTATATGGGACATTTGGAATGACACAGCGGGAGCTACTGGAAACACAGACGAGTGGATAGCAGGTCGTCGAAGTCAAGTAGGAACTGGATTCTCAGAGGGTAAGAGAGCACTGAAGTGGTTGTGTATGAATGAATAGAGAGTCATGGAGTTCATTATCACACCATATATCTATGTGACACTCTGCTGTGCACTTCGACGCTTGCGCATCAACGCTTCATCCAGTGCTTGCCTCCTCTCCAATTGGTTCAACCCACTCACCCTCTTCTGTAAGGCTCGTTCAATCATGTCCGATGCAATCATTCGGAACTGATACCACACCTCGAAGCTGAACTCGGGCACTCGACCATCGCGAGTCCACCACCCACACAGTCGAATCAACAGCTGATCTAGATATTTATCAGGCAACTCACCACGATCAAACCAGTACCCTACAAGTCGACCTGTACTGTCCAACGTTTCTGCAAGCTGATCAGGGGTGGAGTGAAGGTGCGTTCTCATGAACAACGTCAACGTGTTCACCAGATTGGTGAGAGCTTGCTCATCACTCAATTCAAAATGTGGTGGAACCGGGGTGTATCGATGTACGAATACACTAATATAGTTCTCGAATTGGTGACGACGTGCACAGAGCGCATCGACCAGTACCGGGTTCAACCCTACACTCAAGGGCAATGGTGGTTCGTTCCTCATCCAGCGAGTATGGAATCCATTGAACCAGTAGTTGTCCTCGTTCTTAAGGACACCGTTCACCACATCCACAATATACTGGTGGATTTGTTGTGAGAAGGGTGGGATGTGAACGACCATGGGAGCAACGATGTCTCGAACGACATCCTTCAAGGTCTGGTTCGACATTGTTAACCAGGGAAGCCAAGGTAGGAAAGGGATGGGTTGGATGGTATAATGAATGGTGACTACTCAGGAATGGTGAATGAAATGGAAGAGCATTCATCATACCACCATCATCCTGTCACCTCAACATCCTATCCATGTCTGGTCAGACGCTCTCGGATATTGTAAGCTCACAACTTACACCCATGCTAGAACGCAACACAGTCATGGATCGCATGCACGCGTATGTCGTTCGGTGGACAGATACTAAACCC
>Ga0310811_10007885_pt1 | contig 13651 bp, 7 predicted proteins | sample YCmetagenome_FD_207642 | JGI IMG/M metagenome (GOLD analysis project Ga0310811, IMG submission 207642) | Soil microbial communities from experimental microcosm in Duke University, North Carolina, United States - YC | ecosystem: Engineered > Artificial ecosystem > Soil microcosm > Unclassified ... | reverse complement strand
CCACAGTGGACGGTGAGGGGAGCACGGGCTTCGACTGGCTGGTCAGCCCGTCGACCGTGCGCCCCGCCATGGCCGCGGCATTCGCCGGGGCGTTGTCACTCGCCGTGGGGAAATCACCGGAACTCCCTGTGGAGACCCCGTCGGCGCTCGTCGCGAGCGATCCGCTGGAGTCCGCCGTGGGGAAAACATCGGAGAGCGCCGATCCGGCAGCGACATGCGAGAGGGCCGTCTGCGCCACGGACGTCGCCGTGCCGAAGACACCGAAGATCACACCGAGCAGCCATCCGACGGCGATCAGCCCGCCGATGACCAGAAGTGGACCCAGTCGGGAACCGGCCGCGAACCGCGCCATCCGGTTTCCCCTGCCGGACTCGGGACCGGCGGACGCGCACCGGACAGCGGCGGGCATGAACGCCCCCCACTGCAGCTCCGGCGTGCGCGTCACACGACCTCCCGAGTCCGTGGAGTCCGCCCGGTGCGGATCCCGCCCTCAACGCAGAGTCACTGTAGCCGCACACCACGTGATCACAAGAGATTTCTCAGCAGTAATCGAGGAATCGGTCAAGAACTCGAACCCCAAATCGGAGCGAATCAACCGGAACCCGCTCGTCGATGCCATGGAACATTCCGGAGAAGTCCAAGTCCGGGGGAAGCTGGAGCGGCGCGAAGCCGAACCCGCGTATCCCGAGCCGGCTGAAGGCCTTGAGGTCCGTCCCCCCACTGAGCGTGTACGGGACGACCTTCGCCCCGGGGTCCTCCTCATGCAACGCATCAGCCATCGCCTTGACCAAAGGCCCGGTGAAAGAGGTCTCGACCGCGACGTCGTGGTAGACGAACTCCCTGGTGACGTTCGGCCCGAGAAGCTCGTCGACCGTCTGGAAGAACTCGTCCTCGTATCCCGGGAGGAACCGCCCGTCGACGTGAGCCGTCGCCGCCTGCGGGATGACGTTGGCCTTGTACCCCGCCGCGAGCATGGTCGGGTTGGCCGTGTTGCGCAGCGTGGCGCCGATCATGCGGGCGAGCAGGCCGAGCTCGGCCACCGCCGCCTCGGCGTCCTCGGCCTTCACCTCGACCTCGAAAACCTCATCGAAGAAGGCCTGGACGGTGGAGGTGAGCCGTACGGGCCATTCATAGCGGCCGAGACGCCCGACGGCCTCGGCGAGCTCGGTGACCGCGTTCTCGTCGTTCAGCATCGAGCCGTGACCGGCCCTGCCCTTGGCGGTCAGCCGCATCCAGGCGATGCCCTTCTCCGCCGCCTCGATCAGGTAGAGCCGCCGCGAGCCTCCGTCCTGCGCGCCCATGGTCACGCTGAAGCCGCCGACCTCCCCGATCGCCTCCGTGCAACCGTCGAAGAGGTGACGGTGGTTCTCCGTCAGCCACTGCGCGCCGTAGTTGCCGCCCGCCTCCTCGTCCGCCGTGAAGGCGAGCACGATGTCACGCGGGGGCTTGCGGCCGGCGCTGAGGCGCTGCCGTACGACGGCGAGGATCATGGCGTCCATGTCCTTCATGTCGACCGCACCGCGCCCCCAGACGCAGCCGTCGGCGACCTCGCCGCTCAGCGGATGGTGCCGCCAGTCGGACGCGGTGAACGGCACCACGTCCAGATGCCCGTGGAGCAGCAGGGCGTCCCGGCCGGGGTCGGCCCCCTCGATGCGGGCGATCACGTTCGCCCGCCCGTTGTCGGACTCGAGGATCTGCGGCTCGAGGCCCACGTCGGCGAGCTTGGCCGCCACGTATTCCGCGGCCTTCCGCTCACCGGGGCCGGAATTGTCCCCGGCGTTCGTCGAGTCGATCCGGATGAGGTCGCCACACAGCTCGACGACCTCGTCCTCGCCGTTCAATGGGGTCATTGCGCCTCCTCGCGCTCGCTGCCGGGTCGGCTTGCGATCTTGTACGGCATGCGGCCTGGACGGCTCGCGTCTCCATCCTGCCGTCGGCCGCCCCGGGTCATCACCACGGGCCGGGCGCAAGCCGTACGGCGCCTGATTCTCGGTATGAACCAGCCACGGGACAGTGCTAATCTGTATCAGCCGACGCGGGATGACGGTCTCGCGTGCAGGCACCACGTCCGGGTGGCGGAATAGGCAGACGCGCTAGCTTGAGGTGCTAGTGCCCAGTGATGGGCATGGGGGTTCAAGTCCCCCCTCGGACACCAACCTCGGTCCCGAATCTGTGCAGGTCACAGGCTCGGGACTTTTTCATTTCCCGGGGTCGACGACATTCGCGACAGCGATCATGATCCTGGATTCCCTGATGGCCGCGAGCGCCTCGGCACGATCCTCGGCGCGTGCCCCCCCAAGGCCGGGGACGCCTTCCGGGCTGTCGCGGCCCACCCTCGATCCCCTGCCCATCGCCGGCCACCCGGATGGCAGGGCGAATCGGGAATTGAGTCGGGTCGACTCATGTTTGGTACCAACGCCGGCCGCAAGGGCCGGCAGTGATCGATGGTGGAGGACCACATGAGCAGCCTGACGCTGTGGAGCAGGCGCGACCCGTTCGCGGACTTCGATCGCGTGGCGCGCAGAGCATTCGGCCCCTACTTCGCCCCGGCGACTCCCCTGAGCACGACCCGCCCGACCGGCTTCACCCCGGCCGCCGAGGTCACCCGTGACGGGGACGACGCGGTGGTCCGCGTCGAACTCCCCGGCATCGACGTCGACAAGGACGTCGCGGTCGAGGTCGACCGTGGACGGCTGGTCGTCCGCGGTGAGCGGCGCGACGAGAGGAGCGAGGAGCGCGACGGGCGCACCCTGCGCGAGGTGCGGTACGGCTCGTTCCGGCGGTCGTTCGCGCTCCCGGCACACGTGACCGCCGACGCGGTGACGGCGTCGTACGACGCGGGCGTCCTGAGCGTCCGGGTGGCCGGCGCCCATGCCGGGGCGGAGCCGCGGCGGATCACCGTCTCCACCGATGCCGCGGACGGCGAGCAGATCGCCGTATGACATGGCGCGCACCGGCCGGCATCGCCTGATGACACGGGCCCGTCCCCCACGTGGGGCCGGGCCCGTTCCGTACGGCTAGAGCCGCGACGCCGTACCGACACCGGATCCGCCGGTAATGGCTCAGACTCCGGCGGCCTTCTACGCGTACGTCAGAGTTCGCAGAATGACCGGCGAATGGTCGTCGCCCGGAGATCGCCTAGTAATGGGTGAATGGCGCATTATGTTGCTGCGTGTTCTTGCCGAGCGATGGAGGAGCCCCCTTGCAGTCGGCATGGTCCGATCCACCGTTCCAACCCCTTGCCGCAGATGACCCGCGCGAGATCGGCGGTTACCGCGTTCTCGCCCGGCTGGGCGCCGGCGGCATGGGCAGGGTGTACCTGGGCAGCACCCAGAGCGGGCGGCGACTGGCGATCAAGGTCATCCGGCCCGAGTACACGGAGGATCCCGAGTTCCGCCGACGCTTCCAGCAGGAGATCGACGCGGCGCAACGGGTGCAGAGCATCTACACCGCCCCGGTCGTCGACGCCGACACCCGGGTGGCGCAGCCATGGCTGGCCACGGCGTGCATCCCCGGCCCCTCGCTCGCCGAGGCGGTGACGGAACTCGGGCCGTTGCCGGTCGACACCCTGCGCGTGCTGGTCGCCGGTATCGCCGAGGCCCTGCAAGCCATCCACCGGGCCGATATCGTGCACCGCGACCTCAAGCCGTCCAACGTCCTTCTCGCCCCGGACGGGCCGAGGGTCATCGACTTCGGGATCGCTCGTGCGGCCGACAGCACGCCGTTCACCCGTACCGGACTGCGCATCGGGTCGCCGCGGTTCATGTCGCCGGAGCAGGCCCGGGGAGAGCCGGCGGGCCCCGCCAGCGATCTGTTCGCCCTGGGCTCCACGGCCTATTTCGCGGCCACGGGTCGCACCCCTTTCGGAGAGGGCCCTGACGCCACGGTGCTCTACCGGATCGTGCACGAGGAGCCCACGCTCACGGATTGCCCCGAGCCGATCCTGTCGCTGGTGCGCCGATGCCTTGCGAAAGACCCGGAGGCGCGTCCCTCGGTCGAGCAGGTCATCCAGACCATGATGATGAGCGACACGGACACGACGGTCCACTGGCTGCCGCCGACGCTGACCACTCGCCTGACCCTGTACGCCACCTCGGTGGAGACGTCGCCGAGCCCTCCTCGGCGGTCTCGGGGCCGTCGCCTCGCGATCACCGGGGTCGTCGTCGGCGTCCTGCTCGTCGGCGGCTTGGCCACCGTGCTGCGGCTCACGCGGGACCTGGGGGCCGGGGCACCGAAAGCCACGGCCACGAGTTCGGCCGTCGCGCAGAAGGCGGCGGCGGGCGTGAGCCCGTCCGCGACTCCGGTCAAATCGACTCCGGCACAAACGAAGAGGCCGGCTCCCGGCCGGTATCCCATCAACCGGCAGTTCTATACAGGGAGGGAATGGATTCTCACCCTGACCTACTTCGACGTGGGCAAGGACACTCTGACGGCGTATATCCAGTACCGCCCGCGGGGAGGGGCGCGAGGTCTCACCTGTAAGGACGAACTTCCCACCGCCAATGTGCTCATGCTCGCCAGCGGCCAGGCCGTCACTTCGAAGAAGACCTACTGCTCCACCCATAAGAAGCGAGGGAACTGGACGGTGAAGGCCGGCGCGAAGTTCACCGACCACGCGGTCTTCCCGATGCCCGACGATCTCAGCAGACCGTTCACTCTGGAGTGGCAGCCCGGCCTGAGCCTCAGCGGCAAGGTCAAGGGAATACTCCTCCGCTGACACTGCCGGCGCCGTGGTCCGCCGTCGTGCCCGCCGGCCGTACGCATGCGATGACCGATATGCGGCTCATGCCGTAATAGTGAAGTTAATCCACGTGCGCCTCAATGGTCTTGTTTTGTCACTTTGGAACGATATTCTGCTGCCTCTCATCGATCATGTTGGAACCCGGCGGCGTCCTCGGCCACGACCATCCGACGATCATCGTGGCCGGACTTCGCTGAACCATGCACCGCCAAGGAGAACTTGTGGGGCCATCAACCCACGGTCCGGCTGAATCACCGCGCCCACGAGCAGGGCGCATCACCCCCCGCCTGGCGGCCGCGGCACTCGCGTTCGCGTCTGCCGCGGTTCCGCTCGCCGCCGGTGCGCCACCTGCGCAGGCCGCGGCTTCGCAGGAGATCGTGATCCCGGCCACCAACCGGATCACGCCTCTCGAAGACACGCCGGTGGTAGCCGGCACCACCGGATTCCTGCACCAGCAGGAGGGCAAGGACGGGTACCTCTGGACCGACTACGCGACCGGTGCCTCGACGACACTGACCGGCACCGTGTTGTCGGCGCCGGTGCGAAGCTCGGTGGTGCAGCCCGCAGACGCCGAGAGCGAGGCCATCGCCATCTACCCGACCCCGGGTAAAGGCGTCGACTGGTACGGCCTTGTCGATCCGCACACCGGTGAGCGTCATGACGTGCAACTGCCGCCCGGTGTCAGCGTCCGAGGGTTCGTCGCCGACAAGGTGCTGGCTGCGCACGGCAGGATCCCCACGGCCCCTGAGCCCGAGGCGGTGCTGGTCGACATCCGGCAGGGGACGGCAGAACCGCTGCCCGTCACAGGACTCCCCCAAGGCGCCGAACTCACTGCCCGCACCCTCATAGACGGTGTCGCGGACGACCAGGGCGCGCTGATCCAGTATCAGGATGGAGGGGGCTTCCACTACGGCCTCCTCGACGCCGTCACCGGGGTGGTCACCCCCACGCCTGCGGTGCCGGTCGTCTACAACCTGCGGCTCTACCTCACCCCGGATCGCTTCGCCTGGTGGACACCCGGCGACTCCACAATGCACTGGGTGCCTCGTGACGATCCCTCCGCCACTCCACGCGACTTCACGTTCCCCAAGAGCTCGGCTCCGGTGACGCTGGTCGGCGACACCGTTCTGACCGCATCGCCGGCCCCCGGGTCCACGCTCGGCTCGGAACTGACGGCCCTGCCGCTCGACGGTGGGGCGGCGAAGGTCCTACTCGACCACGTCGCGTCTGCCTACGCGACCGGGCTGGAGGCGGCGGACGGCAGCGTCCTCATCGCCGGCGGTTCAGGCGACGACTGGGCGGTGCGCCGGTTCACCCAGAGCGCCGGTGAAGTCTCGCAGAAGGTGATCCTCCCCCTTTCGATCACGACCACCAAGAGCGAGGTCGTGGGACTGAGCCTCTTCCGCGGCACCCTCAACACGATCGCCGACCTGGACGGTGCGCTCAGCCTCCACCAGCAGGACGTCGGCACGACGCCGACGCCAACGGCGAACCCCGTCACCCTTGAACCTGCGGGCATGCCTTCATCCGTCGTGCGGTGCGCGACAGGATCGGCCTGCGTTCGCGTGGCAGACGGCCCTCGTGACGGAGGGGTCCACTACCTGTACACCGACTCCACCGGGCTCACCTACCTCCAGTCCGGACCCGTCGAGAGCACCCACGTGCCGGGAACCGGTGGCCAGATACGAGACGCTTCCGATGAGTACGTGGTGGTCGACGGCGGGTCGCCGAAGACGCAGTACATCGTCAAGCCGAGCGCCTTCGATGTGACCCGGAGCCGTCCGGTGCAGGCGGCCGCGGTCTGGTACGACACGTTGTGGAGCGCGTCCACGAGTTCTCCCGGCACGCTGATCGCCGAGCTCAATCCGGACTCGGCCACGGCCGGCACGCTCAGCCGTACGGTGAAGACCGGTGTGGCCTGCGTGCCCACCGAGCTGCAGGCGACGGCCCGCTGGCTCTACTGGTGGTGTGGCGACGGCAAGCAGGCTGGGGTCTACGACCTGTGGAACGGCCGCGGCTTCGGAGTGCCGTCGGGCCAGTCCATGCTCGGAGACGGTTACGTCGTGCGGCACGACCGCACGGCGGGGGAGCTCAAGCTGACCGACTTCCACACCGGTGGCCCGGCCGCGGAGCGGACCATCGCCGATCTGCCTGCCGGAAGCCTCTCCGACGACCGCCGGATCACCTGGACGGTGGACAAGTACGGCGGCCACATCGCCTATGTGGACGGTGAGGACCGCGTGCACGTTCTGGCGGACGGTGTCGCGGACTCCATGCCCGTGATCACTCGGAAGGGCGATGCCGACGACGTCGCGCCGAGGAGCAAGGACACGTACGCCGCTCACTGGAACGGGGACTTGTATCTCAGCCGCCCGGTGGACTCCTGGGAGCTCACCATCGTCAATCAGATCTCCAAGGGTGAGGTGGCGACCTTCAAGGGCGGCGCCCTCCGCGGCCCCGGTCCCGTCGGCCTCGGGTGGCCCGGCAAGGGCGTCATCCCCGACAGCGGGTCCTACACCTGGGAGCTGACCGCCAAGTACGACGGAGGCACTCTCCCCCTCAACGTGGGCAGCGGTGTTCTGCGAGTGTCGTGCGGCCGGCTGTTGACCCACGTGTACGACTGCGACGGGATCCCCGACCTGCTTGCCGTCCGCTCGGACGGCAAGACGGACTCCTGGACCGGCCTGTCGGGAGGCCTCCACAACGACGGCCTCACCGCGACCTGGCCCGCCACCTCCACCCTGGTCCCGATCGGCGACCTCAACAACGACGGATACGCCGACCTTCTGGTCCGCGACTCCACGGGCAACGTCCGCGCCTACTGGGGCAAGGACGGCCAGACCGGACCGTCTCCCTCCAACACCTCCGCCGCGATCGGCACCGGGTGGAACAAGTACAACGTGCTGACCTCCCCCGGCGACCTGAGCGACGACGGACGCGCCGACCTGGTCACCCGCGACACCGCCGGCGACCTCTGGCTCCACCTCGCCAACGACGACGACACCTTCGACGCCCCGGTGAAGATCGGCTCCGGACAGGGCGGCTACACCGCCATGGTCGGCATGGGCGACCTCAACGGCGACGGGGTCGGCGACCTCCTCGCCCGCGACACCGCAGGCGACCTGTGGAGACTGCCCGGCGCCGACAAACGCTTCGCCGCCAAGGTCAAGATCAGCTCCGGCTTCAGCGGCTACAACGCCTTCGTCGGCATCGGCGACCTCACCCAGGACGGCAAGAACGACCTCCTGGCCCGCGACACCGCAGGCAGCCTCTACCTGTGGGCCGGCACCGGCACCGGCGGCTTCGGCGGCCGAACCACGATCAGCACCGGCTGGAACACCTACAAAACACTCGTCTGACGACCTGTAGCGGAACGCATGTGGAGGCCAGGCATCCCCTGAGCCTCCACATGCCGTTTCATCCCCTTCATGGGGGATCTGCTGCGGCATGAGCGAGGAAGCGCAGGCGCCGATCGGTTCGTTGTCGATCAGCTACGCCATGTGCGCCAGATGGTCTTTTTTTGTCAGTTTGGAACGATATTCTGCCGTCTCTCTCCCCTCCCCCCAAGAGGTATTTCTTGCGCCACAACCTCGGGCCCGACGAAGATCGCGGGTCCACCATGTCGACTGAATCACCCCACGGACGAGGACGTTCCGTACCGACGGCTCGCATCGCCGCCCGCATGGCGGCCATGGCGCTGGCGCTCGGAACCGCCGTGGTGCCGCTCGCCGTGAGCGTGCCTCACGCCGCGGCCGCGGAGACCCAGGAAATCGTGATCCAGCCTGAAACCCGGTCGAAGCCAAGGGTGGACACCCCCAAGGCCGGCGGTGTCACCGGGTTCCTCCACACGCAGGAGGGCCGTGACGGCTATCTCTGGACCGACTACGCGACCGGCGCTTCAGCGTCGGTGCCCGGCCTGACGTCGCTGCCTTCCAGCACCCTCGTACGGCCTGTCAAAAGTGACAGTGATCAGATACTCCTGTGGACGACCGGAACCGATTCGTACACGTTGCTCGACCCGCACACCGGTGAACGCCGCGAGATGCCGCTCCCGGCGGGGTACGAGGTCCGCGGCACGACTGCCGGGAAGGTGGTGGCCGTCCGCGGCGCGACGCCCACCACTCCGGCCGCCGGCGTGCTGCTCGGCACGGAGCCGGGATCCACGGAGTCTCTGCCCATCACGCTTCCGTCGGGCGCCAAGCTGAACCCCGGGGCCATCGACCCGCGCGCATCGGACGATCAGGGCGCACTGTTCTGGTATTGGCAGGACGGCGGATATCGGTTCGGCATGCTCGACCCCACTACGGGGGTCGTCAGTCCGATTTCCGCAGTGGCGGGATTCAACCCGATGTCTACCACGTTGACCGAAAAGCGGATCTTCTGGTGGGTATCCACCACGGTGTATTGGATTCCCCGCGACGATCTGTCCGCTTCGGCGCAGGAAATCACGTTGCCCTCCAATGCCAACGCCATCTCAGTGGTCGGCGACACGCTGCTGATGGCGCAGCCGGCCGTCGATCCGATCGACAAATTCGACGAGAGCGTGACGGCTTGGCCGCTGAACGGCGGCCAGCCGAGCACGGTGCTCGACCACATGGCGAGCGCCTCCACGCTGCCGCCGTTCGCGGCCGATCACAGTGCCCTGATCGTCGGGGGCTCCTCCGCGAAGGACTGGGCGGTTCATCGCTTCACCGAAGGCGCCGACGGAACGCTGAAGCGGAAGGCCGTCGAATCGCTGTCTCCCCTGCCCGCCGATGTGCTGGGACTGGACCTCTACCGGGGCGATCTCACCTTGGCGGACGACTCCTCCTACCAGGTCAGCCTGCGCAAGCAGGACGTGGGCATCGGGGCCGTGCCGGTCGCGGGTGACACCGAGCAGGTGGCCACGGGAATTCCCGGCACCATCGTGAGGTGTGCGACGGGTTCGCAGTGCGTACGGATGATGGAGGGCAACTCCTACGGCACCTCCTTCCTGACCATATGGCCGGACGGGGAGACCACCCTGGAGGCCCGTGGGGCCTCTCAATGGCTCACCAGCATGCCCGGATCCGGTGGGCAGGTCGTGGACGCGGCCTACGACTATGTGGTGGTCGACGGCGACTCGCCGAAGACGCAGTACGTCCTCTCTCCGGCCTACAACAAGATCGTTCGAAGCCGCCCCGTGCAGGCGGCGGCGCTCTGGTACGACACGTTGTGGAGCGCTTCCGCGAGCACGCCGGGGACGTTGACGGCGGAGAAGCTGACCATCGACGCGACCACTCCGGGCGCGCCGACTCGCACGGTGACGACCGGTGTGGCGTGCGTCCCCACCGAGTTGCAGGCGACGGCACGGTGGCTCTACTGGTCCTGCGGTGAGGGTAAGCAGGCCGGGGTCTACGACCTGACGAACAACCGCGGCTTCGAGGTGCCGTCCGGGCAGTCCATGCTCGGGGACGGTTATGTCGTGCGGCACGACCGCGCGGCCGGCGAGCTCAAGCTGACCGACTTCCACACCGGCACCCCGGTCGCGGAGCGGACCGTCGCGCCCCTCGCTGACGGCGGCCTGCCGGACGACCGCAGGATCACCTGGGCTGTGGACAAGTACAGCGGTCACATCGCCTGGGTCGACGCCGACCAGCGCGTACACGTCGGCGCGGACGGAGTGCCGAACGCCTTCCCCGCCGTCGGCAAACTGGAAACCGTGGACCTCATCGAGGGGCCCCAGTACCCGGAAACCAACTGGGTGCCGTCCGTCTCGTTGGCCCGCCCGGTCGACTCGTGGGAGATGAACGTCTACTCCACGATCACCGGCAACCGGATGGCGACGTTCAAGGGCGGCGCCACCCGCGGCCACGAACCCCTGAAGATCTCCTGGGACGGCATGGAACCGAACGGCGCCCCCGCCGCCAGCGGCCCCTACATCTGGAAACTCACCGTCACCTACGACGGGAAGGCCACCGCCGTGCAGATCGGCAGCAGGGCCCTCACCGTGAAGTGCGGCCGGCTGCTGACCCACGTCTACGACTGTGACGGCATCCCCGACCTCATGACCGTCCGCCCGGACGGCGCGACCAACGCCTGGACGGGCCTGTCGAACGGGAGTTTCCGCAACGACGGCGTCTTCGCGACCTGGCCGACCTCGTCCACGCTGGTGCCGATCGGCGACCTCAACGGCGACGGATTCGCGGACATCCTGGTCCGCGACTCCGCCGGCGACGTGCGGGCCTACTGGGGTAGAACGGCTCGAATCGGCTTCTCCCCCTCCGACGAGTACTTTTCGATCAGCACCGGGTGGAACAAGTACAACGTGCTCACCTCCCCCGGCGACCTGACCGGCGACGGCCGCGCCGACCTGGTGGCCCGTGAGACCACCGGCGACCTGTGGCTCTACCCGGCCAACAACAACAACACCTTCAACGCCCGAATCAAGATCGGCTCCGGACAGGGCGGCTACACCGCCATGGTCGGCGTCGGCGACCTCAACGGCGACGGCAGAGGCGACCTGGTGGCCCGCGACCCCGCAGGCGACCTCTGGAGACTTCCCGGCGGCGAGAGCCGCTTCGACGCCAAAGTCAAGATCAGCTCCGGCTTCAACGCCTACAACGCCATCATCGGCATCGGCGACATCACCCAGGACGGCAAGAACGACCTCCTGACCACCGACACCGCGGGCAACCTCTACCGGTGGGCCGGCGACGGCACGGGCGGCTTCGGCACCCGTACCACGATCGGCACCGGCTGGAACACCTACAAATCGCTCGTGTAAACCTCGCCCTCGCGGGCCGGGCACGTCACCCGACGTGTCCGGCCCGCACCGTTTTCTGAGGGTTGACGCTCGATCAACTTGCTGGTGACAATGTGGCCCCAAGCGTCTCTCGCGTCCGCCGGTCGGCACCTGGCGGACATGGGAGAAGAACTCGACGTATGACGTGGTCGGCGCACGTGTTCGGTACCGGAAAGGATCGGCTCCGCGCTTGTCCCAAGTCACGCGTTCTTCGCCAGCACCGGCCTGTACCTCACCAGTCACAGGTCGCGGCCCCCGGCGGCTGGGCCGGTTCTCCCTGATGATCCTCGCGGCCCTCGTCAGCGGCGCCGCCATGACCACCATGTCGTCGCCCGCGGCGGCCCACGGCCAGCTCGGGATGTCGATCCCGGCCAAGGACAGCACGGTCAAGGCGCCGATGGAGTCGGTCTTCCTCTACTTCACCGAGCCACCCGCGCCCAACTCGTACTTCACGGTCACCACGCCGAGCGGAGTCCGGGTCGACCGCCAGTGGTTGACGGATGAGCCCAAGCGGCTCGACGAGCCGGTCCGGGAGGACCACCTCATCGACGGCGTCTGGGAGCCGAAGCTCTACCACACCGGTTATCCCGCGAAGATCCCCGTGGCGTACTGGCCCGAGCAAGGCGTCTACACCGCGAAGTACATGACGATCGCCTCGGACGGGGAGCACGTCCAGGGGCAGCTCAGGTTCACGTACAAGGGCGAGATGACGACGGCTCCCAAGGGCTGGCAGGCCCCGGCCAACCAGCCGGACGCCTCGCTCCTGGCGGCTGACACGTCGACCGCCGTGCCCCCGGCCGGCACCTCGACGTCCGCCAGTCCGTCGGCCGGCTGCACCCCCCGGGGCGTGCCGGAGACCGGATGCGACACAGGCGGTCCGTCGCCTGCGGTGGGGGCGCAGGCCGCTGCGCAGGACGATTCCGGCACCGGTGTGCTCGTGTGGCTGATTCCCGCCGTCCTCGTCGTGGGGACGGGCTTCATGGTGGTCAGAGCCGCGCGGCGGCCCTCACCCGGTGGAGCCGCGCCTGCCCGCCGAACCCCCGGCCCACCTGGGAGATCACCACTGGCCCAGCGCGTGGACGCGCCGCGCAAGGCTCCACGCGGCAAGACCGCGAAGCGACGTTGAACCACCTCCTCCGCCAGCACAGGGATTCCCCCTCCTTCACCCCCAGGAGAGCAGTCATGACGCCGAACCCTGCCCGCTTCCGTTCGCTGCTAACCGGCCTCGTGCTCGGCGTGGGCCTGCTGGGGGGCGCCGCCGCCTGCTCCGGGTCGAGCGCCGACACCGCCTCCAGCACCGTGGCGGGGGCCAAGGAGATCAATGTGACGATCGCCGCGAAGAGCGTGACTCCTCCCCCGGGCCGGATCGACGTGACCAAGGGCCAGACCGTACGGATAACGGTGACCAGCGACGTGGCCGACGAGGCGCACGTGCACGGCTACGACAAGGCCGCGAGCCTGCAGCCGGGAACACCGGCGACGATCGAGTTCGTCGCCGACCAGGACGGCCTGTTCGAGGTGGAGACACACGAGTCGGACCTGCAGTTGTTCCAGCTCGCGGTCCGCTAGGGCGGCGTGGTGCTCCTGGCTCACGGCGTCGGCGGCCGTCAGGATCTGCCGATCCCGTTCTCCGCCGCACTCGCGGGTGCGGTCATCGCGCTGCTGGTGTCGTTCGCGGTCCTCGGCATGTTGTGGACCGAGCCCCGTCTGGGCGGGCCGCTCGCACGGATCCGCCCGTTCTCCGATCTGTTCCAGCGGGCGGTCTCCTCCCAGGCCTGGGTGTGGATCTGGCGGACGGCGGGGCTCGTCGTCGCCGCGTACTTCTGCATCGGCCTGGTCTTCGGTCCCGACCAGGTGGAAAACCCGACGGCCGGGGCCTTCTATGTCCTGTTCTGGGTGGGCCTCGTTCCCGCGTCGCTGCTGTTCGGGCCGGTATGGCGCACCCTCAACCCGCTGCGGACGCTGCACCTGCTGGCGTCCAGGGCGCTACGTCGTGACCCCGACGCCGGGTTGCGGCCGCTGCCCGAGGGGCTCGGCTACTGGCCCGCCGCCGCGGGGCTGTTCGCGTTCGTGTGGCTGGAACTGGTCGCCCCCGACCGGGCCACCCTGCCCGTCATCGGAATCTGGCTGGGCGTGTACGCCGTGCT
>Ga0310811_10007883_pt1 | contig 13652 bp, 4 predicted proteins | sample YCmetagenome_FD_207642 | JGI IMG/M metagenome (GOLD analysis project Ga0310811, IMG submission 207642) | Soil microbial communities from experimental microcosm in Duke University, North Carolina, United States - YC | ecosystem: Engineered > Artificial ecosystem > Soil microcosm > Unclassified ... | reverse complement strand
GGTTGTGGCCCGCGAGGGTCACCGAGGCATTCCCGGCGGAAATGCGCGAAGCAAGCCGCGCGGGAAGCGTGTAGGTGATCGAGACGTCGCGGAGCTTCACGAAGTCGGCCTTGTGGATGTAAACCGCACGAGCGTTCGTCGACGCACCAGCCAGGTAGATCGGCAGCTCGGACGCCGGGAAGTTCGGATCGTTGCGTTCGATGCAGTTCGCCGCCGAGGCGCAGCGATACAGCTCTGCACCACGATAGTTGTAGTTACCGCCCTTGTAGTCGAACAGGCTGTACAGCGTGAAGTCCTTGAGGAACGTGAACGTGTTCGAGAACGCCATCTCGCGCGTCGGCATGGCCGGTCCGATGTAGACGGTATCGCCGAGCGTGATCGCGCCGTTCACGAGAGCCAGCGTGCCATCGGCGTTGCGCTTCGGGTATGGAGCCCAGTAGCCGCCCAGCGGATATCCAACGCGATGCTGCTGCACGGCGCCGTACGACTGAGACGGCGGGGTCTGCGAGTGGATCGACGTATCGCCGAACGCGAGCAGCTTGTTGTGGTTCGTCGAGAGCGAGACGCGCGACTCCCAGTTGAAGTTGCGATACTGGAGCAGCGTCGCGTTCAAGGCGAGCTCGATGCCCTTGTTGCTGACGGCGCCGAGGTTCGCCTGCTGCGTTCCGCGGAATCCCGTCGACGGAGCAATCGACGTCGAGACGAGCACGTCACGCATCTCCTTGTCGTAGTGCGTGAACTCGATGCCTGCGCGGCTGCCGAAGAGATCGGCGTCGAATCCGATTTCCGTTTCCTGACCCTTTTCCGGCTTGAGGCCCGGGTTTCCATACGACCCCGTGCGCAGCGCCGAGCCCGACGTCGTTCCGAGCGTCACGCTGCTCACGACGTACGTGCGGGTTGCGGCATACGGGGCCGGAGCCTTACCAGCGGCGCCATACGCCGAGCGGAACTTGAAGCTGTTCGTGTGGAGCATGTCGAAGTAGCGCTTCAAGCTCGGCTCTTCGGACAGAATCCACGAGACCTGCGCCTTCGGGTAGTTGATGACGTTGATGCTCGAGCCGAACACCGAGCTGTTGTCGACGCGGTCGGCAACCGTCACGTACAGGCGGTTCTTATAGCCGACCTGCTCCTGAAGGAAATAGCCCACCGAGTTGTTCGCCGAGTAGGTGTTCGACGCGCTGATCTGCGTCGTGCTACCAACCAGCGAGATGTCAGGCGTGCCGAGGCCGATACCCGAGGCGAGCAGCGCTTCCGAACGGCTGGCGACGACCTGCGAGCCGAACGCCGTGTTGCTCGAGAAATTGGCGCCGAACTGATGATCGATGCTGCCGGTGTAGTCGAGCGTGTACAGCGTGTTGCGCGGAACGCGCTGGGCGGTGAGGCCGAGCGTGTCGCCCGTGAGGACGGGCGTAAAGGGCGGCGCAAACAGCGTGGCAAGCCCGTAGGTCCAATCCATGCCCGTCGTCAGGCGGTTATGGAACCATGAAAACGGCTGGTAGTTCAGCGTCGCACCCAGCGTGACACGGTCTGAGCGCGTCTCGTTGTCGTACTGGTTCGACTGGGCCGGCGTCGCGAAGAGCCAACCGTATGGATCCGTCGCGACCGTGCCAACGTGTCCGGGTTGGCCGCGCTGGCTGCCGAACAGGAGTCCCTGAGCCGATTCACCGTCCAGCGGCTGGCGAATGCGTGAATCGATCACGCCGAGCGTAACCTGGAAGTCCGCGTGTTGGTCTGGCGTATAAGCGAAGTTCGATCGAAGCGAGTTGCGTCGATCGAAGTTGTTGTGAAGAACGCCCTCTTCGTAGCTGTGATCGCCCGACATGTAGTACGAGAAGCGGTCACCGCCGCCATGCGCCGAGAGTGACATCTTTTGCAACGCGCCGTTGCGAAGTGCGGCTGGGTCGTCCCGGAGCGGCGTGCCGGAGAGGATCGTTCCTGGAGCGACGCTCTTGCATCCCGGCCATACCGTCGGCGCAGCGATCTTGGCCGCGTCGCAGGTGGTGTAGTTGACGGGAAGCGTGACCGACCCGAGATCGTTCTGGCCGGCCGTGAAGCTACCGCTCCACGAAACCTTCTGCTGGCCGCGCGCGCCCTTCTTCGTAATGACCTGAATGACACCGCCGGCAGCATCGGCGCCGTAGAGCGTCGACGCGGCGGGTCCCTTGATGATTTCGATCGACTCGATGTCGTTCGGGTTCAGCAGGTCGAGCGCCGTCATGCCTTGGCCACCGCTATTGGCAGAGAGACCCTGACCCGACGGATCGAAGTTTCCGAGTCCGGCGGTGCTCATGCGGACGCCGTCGATGAAGACGACCGGAGGGCTCAGCGTGAACGAGCCAGCGCCACGAATGCGAATGTCGGACGCGGTACCGACGCTTCCCGATCCGGCCTGGATCTGGACGCCAGGCGACCGGGCCTGCAGCACCTCGATCACATTGTTGGAATTGGTCTTCTTGGTCACGTCCGAGGCGTCGAGCTGCGTGATCGCGTTTCCGACCGTCCGCTTTTCCGCGGATCCGGCGGTGCCGGTCACCACGACTCCCTCGAGCTGCGAGGCCGTTTGGCTCAGTACAAAGTCGGCGCGGTTTTCGGCGCCAGATGAGACAGTGATCGTCACGGTGCGTCTGGCGTATCCCAAACGGCGAGCCGCTATTTCACGTTGGCCCGTCGGAACGTTGGTGAGCGTGTACTCGCCATTCGCGCCAGTCGCCGCGGCGGCGTTCGTTCCGGTGATGGTGACCTGAACGCCGCTGATCGGGCGTTGAGTTCCGGCATCAGTTACAGTGCCTCGAATGGTGCCCACGTTCTGGGCGGCCAACGACGCAGAGACAATGCTGCTCAGCGCGATGAGTCGCGTTGCACGACGCATCACGGAGATCAGTGCGGAGCGCATCCGATTTCTCCGGGGGGTTAACAGGTAGGCGTCCGCGCCCGTCGCGGACAAGCAATGCTCGCACCGGGAACGGACAGATGCAAGACCGTAATCACAGTTCCAGAAAGTGGAACAGGTGCCGTGTCAACTAATCGGCGCTGTTCGATCTATCGGCAGTGAATCGCGCTGGCGAACGGCGTTCGCGAATGGCCCAAGCAAGTGTGAGACGCTGTTCGCGTAGTAGCTCACGAGCTCACGTCCGCGAGGGAGAACGATGTATCCGTCGCCGACGGCCGACAGTATGCGGCGCATGTGCAACATCCGCCACGCCCGATCGAACGTCGCGTCGATGCCTCCATCGTGTCGAACGATGCGACCGTTCACCTCGATGAGCGCATCACGCATCTCCGACATGCGTTCGAGGAGACGTGTTCGCGGAATGTATTCTCCGTCGAAGCTCTGAATCGCCGCGCACGCAAGAGGCACCGGCGTGACCGGCACGAGCTGACCGATTTCTGACATGATCCGGTCACACAATCCTTGCACGCGCGCCAATCTTTCCGTTCTTGGTATATCGTATAAATCAGCGTTCGCGGAAAACCAGTCTGCAACCGAGACCGGACTTCCGACGGTGACTGCCGCGCGTCCGTAGCGCTTCCATCGTCGCGCCACGAGACGTGCCACGTTCCACCAGAGATAGCCTCCGACCTCGCCGAGCTGTTTCACGCGCGACGGCCGTCCACGCCGATCCACGGAACCGAGCTCGCGGAGGAGCGAGCGATCCTCGAGAACGCGATCGTAGTTGATCGCGACCGGAACGATGTGGATGCGAGAGCGATATGCCGGGTCGCGCGCGATGCCGAGGACGTAGTCGAGCAGCCCGATCTTGGGGGCTTTCATCCGGCCGTCGCGCGTGAGGCCACCTTCGAGGAAGATACCCTGCGTCACACCTTCACGCGTGATGAGCTGAACGTATCGCTCGAGCACGACGTGGTAAAGCGGCTCGCGAAATTTTCGTCGAACAAAATACGAGCCGAATGCCTTGAACATGTGCTCGAGCGGAAAGGCACGCGCCCATTCGCCGACGGCGTACGAGATCGCGACCTGGCCGGCGAGCGCATAGCTCACTAACACGTAGTCAGCGTTGGACCGGTGGTTCATCAGGTAAACGAGGACAGCGTCGCGCGGCAGGGCCTTGAACGCAGCCGGATCCTCCTGCTCCACCGCTACCTTGTAGAACAGCCCCAACGTCCACTCGGCCATCCGGTAGCCGATCCGATAGTATGCGACGACGTTGAAGAACGGCACGATCTCGTTGACATACTTGCCAACCTGTCGCCAGGCGTCGGCCTCGCTGACGTTCCTCGTCGCTGCGTGATCGCGCACGGCAGCAGCGATCGCTGAGTCGGCGAGCAGGCGACTTCGTACCGACTTGCGACTCGCCAGCTTGAACCGATCGACTCGCGCGCGGAATTGCAACAGCGCTCGGCGCCCCGAGCGCCGCGCATACCAGCCGAGGATCGCCGCGGTCGCCACGGCCACGACCAACCACTCGATGGAGTGAACGACCGGCGTCGGCAGCGGACCAAGCGCGGTTGCGATCATACCGCTAGAGTCGGTTCGTACCATAAAGGAGGAGGCGCGATGAAAACGCCCACCGGCGGAAGCTGGCGAGTCTAAGAGACAGCCAGCCGCACTGACTATCAAGCGTCCGCGACGCTAGACACAGTCGTTACGCACCTTGGGCCGTTCCAGGGGTCGACTCGCGTATTCTGCGCAATCTCTCCATTCTATGAGATCATGCAGACGAGACGCGATTTCCTTCACAGTGCCGCGCTGCTCACCGGCGGCGCGTTTGTCGGCGGTTCGATCCCCGACGCGATCGCGCGTGCGCTGGCGATCAATCCCGAGGCCGGTACGACGTTCCGCGATGCCGAGCACGTCGTGATCCTCATGCAGGAGAATCGCTCGTTCGACCACAGCTACGGCGCGCTTCGCGGCGTGCGTGGTTTTCGTGACCCGCGCGCGCACGTGCAGCCGAACGGCAATCCAGTCTGGTTCCAAACCGACGCGAGGGGCGACACCTACGCGCCCTTTCGACTCGACATCACCCAGACCAACGCCACCTGGATCGGCGGACTGCCGCATGCGTGGCCGGATCAGGTCGACGCCCGCAATGGCGGCCGCTATGACCAATGGCTCATCGCCAAACCCAAACGCGATCTGCCGTTCACGCTGGGCCACTACACGCGCGCCGACATCCCGTTCTACTACGCGTTCGCCGACGCGTTCACGGTGTGCGACCAGGCATTCTGTTCCTCGCTCACGGGCACGACGCCCAACCGACTGTATCTCTGGACGGGAAATACCCGCCGCGACGTGAACGACGTGGCGCGCGTGATGAACGAGGACACCGTCTACGACCGCGAGGCGAGTTGGCCCACGTTCCCGGAACGCCTCGAGGACGCGGGCGTCTCGTGGCGCATCTACCAGAACGAAATCAGCATCGATTCCGGATTGAGCCCGGAAGAAGATGCATGGCTGAGCAGTTTCGGCGACAATCCGCTCGAGTGGTTCACACAGTTCAACATCCGGTTCGCTAGGAGCCGTCGCGCGTACCTCCCGAAGTTCCTCGCCGAGGCTCCGGGTCGAATCCAGGAGAAGGAACGCGCGCTCCAGGCGCAGGGCCTCGCCAAGGACGCCCGGGAAAAACTGCAAAACGAAATCGCTGAACTTCGCGCCGCAGTGCAGAGTGGCGAGGTCGAGCTCACCAAATACACCGACGCCACGTGGAACGCGCTCTCAGCGCGAGCGAAAGCCCTGCACGAGAAAGCGTTCACGACGAATACCAGCGACCCGGCTTATCGCGCGATAACGAAGCTCAGCTACCGGGACGGCGGAACGCAGCGAGAGACCAACGTCCCGAGCGGTGACGTCCTGCACCAGTTCCGCCAGGACGTGTCTCGTGGTGCCCTTCCCGCGGTTTCGTGGCTCGTCGCTCCGCAGAACTTCTCCGACCATCCGAGCTCGGCGTGGTTTGGCGCCTGGTACGTGTCCGAGGCTCTCGACATTCTCACGAAGAACCCTGACGTATGGAAGAAGACGGTCTTCATTCTCTGTTACGACGAGAACGACGGCTACTTCGACCACGTGCCTCCCTTTGTGGCTCCGCATCCGTCGCGTCCGGAGACAGGACGTGCGTCGGCGGGGATCGACACGTCGGCGGAATGGGCCAATGTCCACGGTCGCGAGAGCTCGCTCGGACTCGGGTATCGCGTGCCGCTCGTGATCGCCTCGCCGTGGAGTCGCGGCGGGGCCGTGAATTCCCAGGTGTTCGATCATACATCGGTCATTCAGTTCATCGAAACCTGGCTGGCTGGCAAGGGCAAACAGGTTCGGGAGACGAACATTACCGATTGGCGGCGCGTCGTATGCGGCGATCTCACGTCGGCGTTTCGGCCGTATGACGAGGAGCGCATCGATCTACCCCAGGCGCTCGATCGAGATGCAACCGTCGAGCGGATCTACAGCGCGAAGTTCAGGCAGCGGCCCCATGGCGGCGCGCCGCTCACGAAGCAGGCAATCGCGTCGGCAGACGTCGGGGCAGCGCAGGAGGCGGGCACAAGGCCCTCGTGTCCGCTGCCTTACGAGCTGGTCGTGAACGGCGACGCGCGCGACGGGAAGCTGACGCTCTCGATGGCGGCGCGGCGCGAGGCCTTCGGCGCCGCGTCGCAGGGTGCAGCGTTCAACGTCTACTCATACCGCGCCGCTGATGAAATGGACACGCGTGCATATGCGGTCCGCGCAGGTGACACGCTCACTGATACGATTCCGATTTCCGGCACGTACCGGGTCCGCGTGGATGGGCCGAACGGCTTCATGCGCGAATTCACCGGCGGCGATGCAGGTGATCTCTCGATCGTTGTCGATCATGCGGGCGGGCGCGCCGCGAGTGGAGCGATGGAGATTCGCCTGTCGAATCAGGGCTCAACCGGGCACGACGTTGAGATACACGACGAGTCGTACGGAACGGCGGTTCGGCGCCTGAATCTGAACCGCCAGAGTCGCGCGTCGGCAACGATGAGCACCGACGCGACGCATGGCTGGTACGACTTCACCGTACGAGTAGCCGGCCTCGCCTATCGCTATGCGGGGCGAATCGAGACCGGAAAGTGGACGACGACGGATCCGGCGATGGGAGAAAAGGCATAGGCCTACTCTCCCAGATAGACCATGATGTGATAACGCGTCAGCTCCCAACGCTCGTCGGGCGGCTCCCACGCTCGGTCGTAGTCATCGTCGTTGAACGACTCGATTATCTCAACGTCATGCTCGATTGACGCCGCGAGCTCAGGAGACATCGGCCCCTCGTCCTCGTCCCAGGCGAGATCGTCGTCGATCAAAGCGGCATCGATATCGTGGATCTCGATCCACTCGCACGAAAAGACCGCGCCGGACTCGTCCCGGAGCTCGAGCTCGAGCGCGGAACGACGGTCGCAGGCAGCCCGAAAATCGGCGTACTCGGTGAGACCTGCATGTCGTCCACGCGCCGCTCGTTTCGCGGCTCGCGCGAGCGCATGCGCAGCCACGGGAACGCCGGTGGCGTCGGGCAGCAATCGCAGCCCGTCCTCAGTTGGATCGATGAATCCCCTTCGCACACAATCCTGAACGTGCGGTAGATCGAGCTCGGTATGCCCGAGCAGCCTGTCCCGGCTCCACAACCCGTATAGCATCGCTCGCTCTTTGAAAAGTCGAGCGGAACGATTGCGGTGTCTGGCTCGATGCGCGTGATCGATACGTCCCTGGCAGGACCATTCCTACGCAGGGCAACGAAAAAGGCGGGGTGAGCTTTCGCTCACCCCGCCTCGTTTTTCCGTCTTCCCGCGATTACTCCGTTCCGCCCTTCACTCCGGGCCGCGGCAGCGCCGGAAACTCATCGTCATCCGCCATCGAGAAGACGTTCGGCAACTCGGCGGCCATCGGCGGCAGCGGCTCGAACCCTTCCGGCTGCGCGATATCGATGTCGACCTCCTGATACCGGTACATACCCGTACCCGCCGGAATCAGGTGACCGATGATGATGTTTTCCTTCAAGCCAAGCAGGTCGTCCTTCGCCCCGCGGATCGACGCGTCGGTGAGAACACGCGTGGTTTCCTGGAACGACGCCGCCGAGATGAATGACTGCGTCGTGAGGCTCGCCTTGGTGATACCGAGCAGCAGCGGCTCGGCCGATGCGGGCGCCTCCTTCTTCTTCTTCGCCCGATCGTTCTCGTCGCGGAAGACCTGACGATCCACGTGCTCCCCTTCGAGGAACTCCGTCTCACCCGGCTCCATGACGCGCACCTTCTGCAGCATCTGCTTGACGATCACGCCGATGTGCTTGTCGTTGATCTTCACGCCCTGCAGGCGATAGACCTCCTGCACTTCGTTGAGCAGATATTCCTGAACCGCGCGCGGTCCCTTGATCCGGAGAATGTCGTGCGGATTGACCGGACCTTCGGACAGGCGGTCACCGGCGCGGACGCGGTCGCCCTCGTGCACGCGCAAGTGCTTACCGGCGGGCACTTCGTACAGCTGTGCCTCGCGCGTCTCATCCAGTGACCCGTCATGATTAATCGGGGCCACATAAATTTCGCGCTTGCCGCGCTTGATCTCGCCGAACCGCACGACGCCGTCGATTTCCGAGATCGTCGCCGGATCCTTCGGACGACGCGCCTCGAACAATTCGGCGACTCGCGGCAGACCGCCCGTGATGTCGCGCGTCTTGTACGCCTCGCGGCCGACCTTGGCGATGATCGTTCCCGGGTAGATGCGCTGTCCATCTTCCACGGTGAGCTGCGCGCCCGCCGGAATGATGAAGTCGCGTACACGCTTCTCCTTTCCGCCCTTCTCCTGAATGATCTCGATGTGCGGATGGAGCTTCTTTTCGCGGTCTTCGATGATCACGCGCTGACGGAGACCGGTGAGCTCGTCGAGCTCCTCGGAAACCGACTCGTCCTCGACGATGTCGACGAAGCGCACCGAGCCATCGACGTCGGCGAGAATCGGGTTCGTGTACGGGTCCCAGGTGAAGATCACCTGTTCGCGCTTCACGTCCGACCCGTCCTCGACCATGAGGATGGCGCCGAGCGGCACCTGCAGTCGCGCGGCGATCGCGGCGTTCTTGTCGTGCGAGGCCTTGATCAGGATCTCGCCCTCGTACGACGTCACGATGCGCTGGTTTTCGGGATTGGTGACCGCGATGAGGCGGTCGCCGTACTCGATGACACCCGCGACCTTCGACTTACGCGCCGTCTGCTCGGCGATACGAGCGGCCGTTCCACCGATGTGGAACGTACGCAGCGTGAGCTGCGTGCCCGGCTCACCGATCGACTGCGCGGCAATGATACCGACAGCCTCACCGAGGTCGACGACGTTCATCGTCGCCAGGTTGCGGCCGTAGCACATGCGGCAGAGACCGCGCTTCGCCTCACAGGTGAGGACGGAGCGGATCTTGATCATTTCGATGCCCGACTCTTCGATCTGCGTCGCCTTCTCTTCGTCGATCAACTGGCCGGCTTCGACGACGAGCGTACGGCGACCCGACTCATCCAACTCGTGCGGATCCTCGACGTCCTCGGCGGCGAAGTTGCCGACGATGCGCTCCGAAAGCGGCTCGATCACGTCCTCGCCTTCCTTCAGCGCGGACACTTCGAGGCCCTGGATTGTACCGCAATCCTCTTCCGTGATCGTCACGTCCTGCGCGACGTCCACGAGACGACGCGTGAGGTAACCGGCGTCGGCCGTCTTGAGCGCCGTGTCGGCGAGACCCTTACGAGCGCCGTGCGTCGACGTGAAGTACTCGAGAGGCGACAAACCTTCGCGGAAGTTCGACTTGATCGGGCTTTCGATGATTTCGCCGATACCACCGGTGAGCTTCTTCTGCGGCTTCGCCATGAGTCCGCGCATACCCGCCAGCTGACGGATCTGGTCGCGGGATCCGCGTGAGCCGGAGTCGAACATCATAAAGACCGGGTTAAAACCCTGCTTCGACTCGCGCATCGACTTGACCATCTCGTCGGCGATGTCGGAGTTGGCGTGCGTCCAGGTGTCGATGACTTTGTTGTAGCGCTCGCCGTTCGTGATGTTACCGGTCTGGTAAGCGCGCTGGAACCGCTCGACGCGCTCTTCGGCTTCCTCGAGCAATCCGGCCTTGGCGGTCGGAATTTCGAGATCTTCGATGCCGATCGAGACGCCGCCGCGCGTGGCGTTGGCGAAACCGAACTCCTTCAAACGATCGAGGAAGCTGACCGTCGCCGCGAGGCCCGCCTTGCGGTAGGACTCGAAGACGAGCTCGGACAGCGCCTTCTTCTTCATGTCGAAGTTCTTGTAACCCAGCTCCTTCGGGACGATCGCGTTGAACAGCACGCGGCCGGCCGTGGTCTTCTCCCAGCGGTCGTTCTCGCCGTCCCTGACGAAGTAGTGCAAGGCGCTGTGGCGCGTGAGGCGCTGGAGCGCGAGCTCCATCTCGATCTCCGCCACGTCCGTGAAGCGGCGCAGCGTCTTGACGTCGACGGTGTTGAAGTTCGCCGGCGCCTTCGTCGCGAAATAGCAGCCGAGCACGATGTCCTGGCTGGGCTCCGCGACTGGACGTCCGTCGGACGGCTTGAGGATGTTGTTCGACGACAGCATGAGCAGGCGAGCCTCGAGCTGTGCCTCGAACGACAGCGGTACGTGCACGGCCATCTGGTCGCCGTCAAAGTCGGCGTTGAACGCCGCGCAGACGAGCGGGTGAATACGAATGGCCTTTCCTTCCACGAGCACCGGCTCGAACGCCTGGATGCCAAGTCTATGAAGCGTCGGCGCGCGGTTGAGGAGCACCGGATGGTCGCGGATGATCTCTTCCAGGATCTCGTAGACCTCAGGCGACTCGCGCTCCACGATCTTCTTGGCGCGCTTCACTGTTTCAGCAATGCCCTTTTCAACCAGTTTATGGATGATAAAAGGCTTGAACAGCTCGAGCGCCATCAGCTTGGGCAGACCGCACTGGTGCAGCTGCAGCTCTGGACCCACGACGATGACCGAACGGCCCGAGTAGTCCACGCGCTTGCCGAGCAGGTTCTGACGGAACCGGCCCTGCTTGCCCTTGAGCATATCCGAAAGCGACTTGAGCGGACGCTTGCCGCGGCCGCGGATCGCCTTGGAGCGACGACCGTTGTCGAACAGCGCGTCGACCGCTTCCTGGAGCATGCGCTTCTCGTTGCGCAGGATGACTTCCGGCGCGCGGTGAAGGATGAGCTTCTGGAGGCGGTTGTTGCGGTTGATGACGCGACGATAGAGATCGTTCAGGTCGGAGGTCGCGAAGCGACCGCCGTCCAGCGGAACGAGCGGACGAAGATCCGGCGGAATGACCGGGACCACATCGAGGATCATCCACTCCGGACGGTTGCGGGTGTCGCCCGATTCACCGGAGTTGCGGAACGCATCGACGATCTTGAGCCGCTTGAGCAGCATCTTCTTGCGATGCTGGCTCGTCTCGGTCGTGACCGAAGCGCGGAGGGTCTCCGCGAGGCTGTCGACGTCGAGACGACGGAGCAGCTCGCGCACAGCCGGCGCGCCGATGTCGGCCATGAAGGCCGCATCGTTCTCTTCCTTCGCCTTGGTGCGGAGGTTCAGGTATTCGTCTTCGTCGAGGAGCTGATTGACCTGGACGTCCTGCTCGCCCGGCTCGATGACGACGTAGTTCGAGTAATAGATGACCTTCTCGAGATCACGCAGCGTGATGTCGAGGAGATTGCCCATCGGACTGGGCAGCGTCTTGAAGAACCAGATGTGCGCGACGGGAACGGCGAGCTCGATGTGACCCATGCGCTCGCGGCGCACCTTGCTCAGGGTCACTTCGACGCCGCAGCGGTCGCAGATTACGCCGCGATAGCGGATGCGCTTGTACTTGCCGCAATGACATTCCCAGTCCTTGACGGGACCGAAAATGCGCTCGCAGAACAAGCCGTCCTTCTCGGGCTTGAACGAGCGGTAGTTGATTGTCTCGGGCTTGGTGACTTCGCCCCATGACCACCAGTTACGGAGGCCCTGGAGCTCGAGACGCTCGCGCTCCTTGGGATCCTTGGGGCCGCGAATCTCTTCAGGCGACGCAATGCGAACCTGAATGAAGTCGAACGAGCTCGCGCGCTGTTCGCGCACGCTACGGAAGTCAATCATTGATTACTCCTCGCTCCCTGTGCCGTTGGACGACGTGCCCGTGTCGACTCCGGTTCCCCAGAAGCCGTCGACGCTCTGCCCCATCGTGACCTTGATGCCGAGAGCCTGCAGTTCCTTCACGAGCACGTTGAACGACTCCGGAATACCCGGCTCCGGAAGGTTCTGACCCTTCACGATCGCCTCGTACACCCGGCTGCGGCCATTCACGTCGTCAGACTTGACCGTGAGAATTTCCTGAAGCACGTGCGCGGCGCCGTACGCTTCCAGCGCCCACACTTCCATCTCTCCGAAGCGCTGGCCGCCGAACTGCGCCTTACCAGCGAGCGGCTGCTGCGTGACGAGCGAGTACGGTCCGATCGACCTTGCGTGGATTTTGTCGTCGACAAGGTGGCTGAGTTTGAGCATATAGATCTCACCCACGGTTACAGGGGAGACAAAAGTCTCACCGCTGCGGCCGTCGCGCAGACGAACCTTTCCGAACGGCGTGAGGCCGCCGAGGCGCATCAACTCCACCGCCGCCGCGTCCACGTCCGCTTCGGACTTCTTGCCGAGCATCGCGGCGAGCGCCGGAAGCTCGTGATCGATCAGCAGGCCCGCTGCGTCGGTCGCCTTGCGCTTCTCGAGCTGCTTGAGCGCTGCCTTGTACTCCGTACGCTTCGACGCCGTCTGCGTCTCGTCGTCGACCCAACCCGTGTGGAACGTGATCTGGTTGTCGGTCGCCGTCATCTCACGCTCGGCCAACTCCTTTGCGGCGCTGGCGAGGAAATCGCGAATCTGGTGGTAGAGATCGCGCGTTTCCTGCGACATCGACCGGCCGCCGAGATCGTTGATCGTGGCTTCCTGCAACCGCACGAACACCTCGCCCTCCTTCTCGAGGTTCGGCTTGATGTCGGCGAGAAGTCCGCGGATCTCCTTGTCGGCGATCTTCGGCACCGGCGTGCGGAGCTCGAGCGCCTGGCCGGCCCAGAGCACGCCCGACATCTTGAGCAGCAATCCGATCTCGCGCTCGTTGGCACCCTGGAACACCGGCGTCTTCGCGTAGAAGCCGAGGATCTTCGCCACCCACCCAAGGTGAGTCTCGAGGATCTGACCGACGTTCATTCGCGACGGTACGCCGAGCGGGTTGAGCACGATGTCGACCGGACGGCCGTTGGGAAGGAACGGCATGTCCTCCTCGGGGACGACGCGAGCAACGATACCCTTGTTGCCGTGACGTCCGGCCATCTTGTCGCCGACCGAGACCTTACGCTTCTCGGCCAGATACACCTTCACGAGCTGGATCACGCCCGGCGGCAATTCGTCGGGCTGGAGGATGCGGTCGATGCGCTCTTCCGCCTTCTCCTCGATCTTCGCCTTCTCGTCGTTCGACGCGTCGATGATCTGACGCACGCGCTCGTTGACGCGCTTGTTCTCGACGCGAAGCGTCTTGAGGTCGATCGACGTGAGCTTCATCTCACGCAGCGACTCCGCGGTCACCTTGGTGCCGGCCGGAATGGCCTCTTCCACGGTGCCGCTCTTGAGCGCGAGGGCGATGACCTGACCGTCGAGCGCGTCGATCAATTCACCGTCGCGGACCTCGTTG